>Ga0209172_10000074_pt1 | contig 290135 bp, 269 predicted proteins | sample LarsenN4metaG_FD_184113 | JGI IMG/M metagenome (GOLD analysis project Ga0209172, IMG submission 184113) | Hot spring sediment bacterial and archeal communities from British Columbia, Canada, to study Microbial Dark Matter (Phase II) - Larsen... ... | reverse complement strand
CTGGTAAGCTGAACGCCATGTTCCACGCCTGGCTGGTGAAGATCGCGAAGATCGCGGCCAGCTCCGCGCCGAGCACGCGCCCCGGCGCGAGCGACATGAAGAACACGACCGTGACGGAGACGAAGCCGAGGATCGGCACCGACTGCAGGATGTCGAGCAGCGGAATCAGCAGCCGCTCGGCGCGCCGGCTCTTGGCCGCGACCGTGCCGTACGTGAACGTGAAGACGAGCGACAGGGCGAGTGCCGCCAGCATGCGCAGCGTGGTGCGCGCCGCGTCGTGCGGCAGCGTGGCCGGATCGAGCGCCACCGGCGCGGCTTGCAGCGCCGAAAGCGGCGCCATCCATTCGCGGCTCGTCTCGGCGAGAAACACGATCAAGCCGAAGGCGAGCAGCCCGGCCAGCAGGTCGAATACGCGCGGCGGCAGTTTGGGTTTGCCCATCCCGACTTTGATCTTCTTCGCTCGGCGCTTTCGGCCGCGGCCAATTGGGAACGTTACACGGACGAGAGGCGTTCGTAAGGGGGCCGATGCACGCGACGATCCCCGGTCGCGCTTTCCGCGACCGCGTAACGGGCGAGCGCGACCGGCAGTGCACACGGCGACACGGCCGCGATGACGGCGCGCCCCGGAGCGGCGTACCGGACGCGGCTCGCGAAACGCTTGGTCCTCGGCGGCGGCGCGCGGGCGCCGCGCTATCGGATGACGGCGACCCCGACGCGCTCGCGCGCGCGCGTCGCGAAGAACAGATACCGGTTGAGGCTGAAGAAGTAGTCTTCACGCCCGCGCAGATCGCGCGCCCATGCGTCGACATCGGCTTCGTCCGCGCCGCGGCTCGTCGCGAACGACGCGATCAGGTCGATCAGCCGGTTGCTGTAGGTGTCCGGATCGAACGCGGGGTTCAGCAGCGGCATCGCGCGCACGCACACGCGCTCGAAGCCGGCGCGCTCGATCCGCCTGCCGAGCGTGCGCGGCAGGTGCGGGTCGGCTACGTGCTCGTCCCACAACGCGAGCACGCGTGCCATGCGCGCTGCATCGCTGCTGGCCCAGACGATCGAATCCCAGTCGGTATCGATCGCAAGCAGTTGGCCGCCCGGCCGCAGCACGCGCGCGAACTCAGCGAGCGCCGCGTCGGCGTCGCGCAGATACTCGAGCGCCTGCGTGCACACGATCGTGTCGAACGATGCGTCGGGGCACGGCAGCCGCGCCGCGTCCGCCTGGACGAAGCGCAGCCATGGCATCGATGCGAAGTGCATGCGTGCATAGGCGAGCAGCGACGCGCTGATGTCCACACCGAGCACCCGCCCCGCGGCGCCGACGCGTTCGGCGATCGCCGCCGCGAGCAGACCGGGGCCCGAGCCGACGTCGAGCACGCGGTCGCCCGCGCCCGGTACCAGCGCGCGCAGCACGGCCGCGCGCTGCGCAACCATGTCGGGCGTCAGTTGGATCGCGACGAGTTGTGCCGCCGCTTTGGCGTCGTAGCGCAGCGCCGTTTCCATCGTCGATGCCAGCGGCTCACGGGCCCGCGGCTCGCGGCCGCGCGTCCGCCGGCGCCGGCGCGGCCGCCGGCGCGCCGCCCTGCGGCGTGAAAGCGTCGGAGAAGCACTGCGTTTCGTCGAGCCCGTGCGCGATGAAGTCGGGCACCGCCGCCGCAACCATGTTCAGCGACCCGCACGCGTAAACGCTGTGGCCCGACAGATCCGGGAAGTCGGCGAGGATCGCCTCGTGAACGAGCCCGGTGCGGCCGGTCCATTCGTCGTCGGGGCCCGGCTCCGAGAGCACGGGCACGAAATGGAAGTTCGGATGCTGCTCGGCCCAGCGCTGCGGCAGATCGAACAGGTAGAAATCGCGCCGTTTGCGCACGCCCCAGTACAGGTACATCGGCCGCTTGATCCCCATGCGGAAGGCCTGTTCGAGCAGGCTCTTGACCGGCGCGAAGCCGGTCGCGCCGGCGACGAAGATCAGCGGCCGATCGCTGGGTTCGTGCAGAATGAACTCGCCGAGCGGGCCTTCGAAGCGCAGTTTGTCGCCGACCTTCATCGACTCGAACACGCGCGTCGTGAAGCGGCCGCCCGGCACGCGCCGCACGTGCAGTTCGATGCGGTCCGTCTCGCCCGAAGGCGCGGTGAACGAATAGCTGCGGCGCGCGCCGTCTTCGAGCAGGATGTTCAGGTACTGGCCGGCCTCGTACCTGATCTTCTGCCCCGCCGGCAGCGCGAGTTCGAGCAGCATCACGTCGGGCGCGAGCCGCTCGAGCCGCGTGACCTTCGCTTCGTACACCGGCACCGCGCTTTCGCGCAGCGCGGCGCCCTCCTCCAGTTCGATCTCGACGTCGGACAGCGGAACCGCGCAGCACAGCAGCACCTGGCCGCGCAAACGCGCTTCGTCGGGCAGCGCGGACTTCTGGTACACGCCCGGATCGACTTCGCCCGCGAGCACCGTCGCTCGACACACGCCGCAGCCGCCCGACCGGCACTCGAACGGCAGCGCCACCTGCGCGCGCAGCCCGGCGTCGAGCAGTGTTTCGCCGGGGCGCACCGGGACGCTGCGTCGTCCCGGATGCACGGTCATGTTCCACACGTGCGCGGCACCGCGCCGCACCGGCGGCAGCCACGGCAGCAGCAGGAACAGCAGCGTTGCCCCGCCCGCGAGTGCCCATAGCGCGAGCGCCGCGTCGCGGGTGACGAGCGGGTACGCGATCAGGTAGAAGCTGTCGAGATCGATCGTCGTCGGCAGCGTGGCGAAGTCGGCCGGGCCCTGGCTGACGGCGGGCTTGATCGCGGACAGCGCGAGCAGCATCGCGACCAGGCCGATCGCGAGCGGCTTCGGCGGATTCGTCCGCGCGCGCGGCACGCGCTGCGTATGGATCCACAGCCCGGCGAGCACCGCGAGCGGAATGCCGATGTGCAGGAACGACAGCAGCGAGAAGAACCGGTCGCTGATCGCTTCGGGCAGGATGAAGTTGCGAACGAGCCGGCCGCGGAACACCGGCAGCGCATCGAACCACTCGGCGGTGGTCACGACGACGTATTGCGCGAGCCGGTCCCACGGAAGCATGTAGCCGTTGACCCCGGAGGCCATCGTGAGCCACAGCAGGATCACGCCGGTGATCCACGAGAACGCGCGGAAGCCGCGATAGCGGTCGAAGACGAAGTGGCGCCCGAAATGCAGCACCATCGTGAGCACCATCGCGTCGGACGCATAGCGGTGCAGGCTGCGCATCACGCCGCCCGCGTACCACTGCGCGTGCGTCAGCCGCTCCACCGATGCATAGGTGGTCTCGACGCCGGTGTCGTAGAACGCGTAGACGTAGAAGCCGCTCGCGAGCACGACCCAGAACATGAAGTAGCTGATCGCGCCCAGGTAATAAAGCGGATTGAGCGCTTCACCGAATACGCGGTTGAAAACCCGGTCGAGGAAGAGGAATACGCGCTGCCCGGCAGCGTGGATCAGATTCAGCATCGGCCGACCATAGCAATGCGCGCGTGCGCGCTTCCTTGACTCGCATCAGATCGCACGGCGCACGTGACGCGCTAGCTTGCGCCACGTCGCGTCGATTCGGTTGCCATGGCGAGCGGAACATGAGCGGAGTCGTCTTACCGAGCCGTCCGGCGCGCTGGGCGCTGCGCGGCGTGGCCCTGTTCGCGGGGCTCTTCGGTTTGGCGACGATCGCCGCCGCGGGCAGCGTGCTGTTCGGACAGCCGGCCGGCGGTGACCCCGAGGCGATCGTGCCTTTCGTCGTCTGGTTCAACTTCGGCGCCGGCTTCGCCTATGTCGCGGCGGCGTTCGGGCTGGCGCTGGCGCGACGCTGGTCGATCACGCTCGCCCTTGCGCTGGCGGTCACCACGGCGGCGGTCTTCGCCATCTTCGGCCTCTACGTCGCCGGCGGCGGATCCTTTCAGACCCGCACCGTGTATGCGCTCGGCGTGCGCACGAGCGTGTGGATCGCGATCACCTTGCTCGCGGCCTGGTTGCTGCGGCGACGGTCAGCGACGTGAACGGCAAAACTTAGCGCAGGTCATGGCCGACCCCGTCGCCGGCGCGCGAGGATGCGCACACCGAGAAGGGAGGACGCCATGCGCAAACCTGGTCCGAACACCGGGAGCGGCAGCGACGGAGGCGCGCTCGCGCTGATGGCCATCTGCGGAACGGTCGTCGCGGTCGCGCTGGTGTTGGTGACGTTCGACCGCCTCGGCACGCTGGTACCGATGGCGCGCACGGTCGCCGTGCAGGCGATGCAGTGACGCGTTTCGCCGCGTCGCGGCGCCGCTCGACCCGGAAATTTTTGGGACGCATCAAGGCCGGCATGCGGCCGGCTGCGTAACGTCAGCGCACTGCGGACGGCGGCCGCGCCGACCGCCAACGAGATCGACGAAGGAGGGAACCGTGGAACAGAAACCGCAAGAGGAGCAGGAAGAAAAGGTACCTGCGTTTCAACTGATGCTCGACAACCCGTTCCTGCTGCTGTTCCTGGGAATCGCGATGCCGACCGTCCTGTACATCGTCTGGGGCGTGATGGAAATCGTCGGCATTCCGATCACCGGACTCGCCAAATAACGACGCGGAGCCGACACGATGAGCGCGATCCAACCGCCTGCCCAACGCGTCTGGTGGAAGCAGCCGATCCACAAGGAAGAGGCCTTGTGGATCGGCATCGCTTTCGCCTGGTGCATGGTGATGTTCTTCATGATGCCGTACTGGCACGTCTACGGTAAGCAGAATCTGTCGTCCGAGACGTACCGCGTCAAGCCGGAGCTGTACCAGCGCGCCGCGCAGGAGATGGTCGACAAGTACACGGTTCGCACCGAGACCGACGAAAAGATCCCCGTCGTACATCCACCGGCCGGCGCCGACGTCTATCTGATCGCGCGGCTGTGGGCGTGGTGGCCGATCCTCGAACTGGAGCAGGGCAAGACCTACCGCCTGCACCTGACGGCGATGGACTACCAGCACGGTTTCTCGCTCCAGCCCGAGAACATCAACATCCAGGTACTGCCGGGGTACGAGCACGTGGTCACGATCACGCCCAACCGCGCCGGCACCTACGCGATCGTCTGCAACGAGTTCTGCGGCATCGGCCATCACAAGATGGTGTCGAAGCTGTACGTCAAATAAGAGCGGGGAGAACGAGCGATGGCCAACCAAGTCGCGGAATTCCGCACCTGCCCCCGTACCGGGCTGCAGTTCCACAAGTCCGCCGAGAACCTGATCAAGGTCAACGCGGTCGCCGCAGTCGTCGCGCTGCTGGTCGGCGGCATCCTCGCGCTGCTGGTGGTGCTGACGCGCTGGCAGGCGGTGCACATCATCGACGCCGAGAACTTCTACATGGTCCTGACCGCGCACGGTCTGGACATGCTGGCGTACTGGATCATCTTCTTCGAGATCGCGGTGCTGTACTTCTGCTCGTCGACGCTGCTGCGCTCGCGGCTGGCCACGCCGCGGCTCGCGTGGGTCGCGTTCGGGCTGATGCTGGTCGGCGCGGTGCTTAACAACGTCGCGGTGTTCCGCGGCGACTCGAGCGTGATGTTCACGTCGTACGTGCCGCTGCCCGCGAACCCGATGTTCTATCTGGGCCTGATCCTGTTCGCGGTCGGCGCGCTGATCGGCTGCTTCATCTTCCTCGGCACCCTGGTCGTCGCCAAGGCCGAGAAGACGTACGAGGGCTCGATCCCGCTGGTGACCTTCGGCGCACTCACCGCCTGCATCATCGCGATCTTCACGATCGCCTCCGGCGCGATCATCCTGATCCCGACCTTCCTGTGGTCGATCGGCTACGTCAGCCACATCGACCCGCTGATGTACCGCCTCGTGTGGTGGGGCTTCGGCCACAGCTCGCAGCAGATCAACGTCAGCGCGCACGTCGCGGTGTGGTACGCGATCGCGGCGATCGTTTTCGGCGCCAAGCCGATGAGCGAGCGCGTATCGCGCGTCGCGTTCACGCTGTACATCCTGTTCCTGCAACTCGCTTCCGCGCACCACCTGCTCGCCGACCCGGGCGTATCCACCGAGTGGAAGGTGTTCAACACCTCGTACGCGATGTACCTCGCGGTGCTCGCGTCGATGATCCACGGCCTGACCGTGCCGGGCGCGATCGAAGTCGCGCAGCGCGAGAAAGGCTTCACGAAGGGTCTGTTCGAGTGGATCCGCAAGGCGCCGTGGGGCAACCCGGTGTTCTCCGGCATGTTCATCTCGTTGCTGGGGTTCGGCTTCCTCGGCGGCATCTCCGGCGTGATGATGGGCACCGAGCAGCTGAACATGCTGATCCACAACACGATCTACGTGCCCGGGCACTTCCACGCGACAGTCGTGATCGGCACCACGCTCGCGTTCATGTCGATCACGTACTTCCTGATCCCGACGCTGTTCAACCGCGAGGTGATCCTGCCCGGGCTGGCCAAGTGGCAGCCGTATCTGTTCGGTCTCGGGATGGCGGTGTTCACGCTGGCGATGATGGGCGCGGGCACCCTGGGCGTGCCGCGCCGTCATTGGGACATCACGTTCGCCGGCGCGGCGCTGCCATACGAGTTCCCGGGCACCGCCTGGCTGATGCTGGCGATCATGGGGATCTCGGGGCTGGTCGCAATCGTCGGCGGCGCGGCGTACATCCTGATCACGGTCGGCTCGCTGCTGTGGGGCAAGAAGCTCGAGTCTGGCGCGTACTCGCCGAAGGGCACGGTGCTGCGCATGCCCGTGGCCACCGCGATCACCGGCCATGGCAGCGCGGGATTCGCCGCGCCCGGCACGTTCGTGTTCGCGCTGGTCTTCCTCGCGGCCTTCGTCCTGTACTACTTCGTCAACTGGAAGTATCTGTCGACGGTGTGGGGGCTCAGTTGAGGGTTGCGCATTGCGGATTGCGGATCGCGCGGGCCGACTGCGGAGATCGCAGCGCTCGCGCAGCACCGCATCCGCACTGCGCGGACTGAGGCTCGCGCATGGTCCGATCGATGTCACCGATGCACGCTCAACGCAATCCGCAATCCGCGATCCGCAATCCGAGCACGCTGTTCGGGCTGTTCAAGCTGCGCATCGGGGTGGTGATCGCGCTGACCGCGCTGGCGGGCGTGGCGATCCAGCCCGGCGCGGAACTGTCGGCGCTGCAGTCGGCTGCGCTGTTCTGCGCCGTGCTGCTCGCTTCGGCGGCAGCCGGCGCTTTCAACCAGTACTACGAGGTCGACCTCGACGCGAAGATGCGCCGCACGCGCGCGCGTCCGTTCGTCGTCGGCCGGCTCGTCCACCACCGCGGCTGGCTCGCGCTGATCGCGTTGCTGGTTGCGCTCGGCGTGGTCGCGTCGTGGGCGTCCGGCAACGCGTGGTCCGCGCTGTTCACGTTTCTCGGCGCGTTTTTCTATGCCATCGTCTACACGGTGTGGCTCAAGCGCCGCACCTGGTGGAACATCGTGATCGGCGGCCTGGCGGGCAGCTTCGCGGTGCTCGCCGGCGCGTCGGCCGTCGCGCCCGGGCTGTCGCCGCAGGCGCTGCTGCTCGCGCTGATCCTGTTCCTGTGGACGCCCCCGCACTTCTGGAGCCTGGCGATCGTCTGCCGCGACGATTACGCCGCCGCGGGCGTGCCGATGCTGCCCGTCGTCAAAGGCGAACGCGTCGCCGCGCGGGCCATCCTCGCGCACACGATCGCGCTGGTCGCGCTGTCGCTCGTGCTCGCGCGCCTCTCCGCCGGGCCCTTCACGTTCGCGCTCGCCGCGGCTGGCGGCGCCTGGTTCATCCATGCCGCGTGGACTCTGGTGCGCGCGCCGTCGCGCGACGCTGCGCGCAGGTCGTTCCACGCGTCGCTCGCCCAGCTTTCGCTGCTGCTCGCCGGGATCCTGCTCGATGCCGGACTTTGAGCACACAGCACCCGCCTCGCCCCGAGGACTTCTCCCGATCCGCAGAGCCTGGGTCAAACCGAATCCCTCTCGGTTGCTCTGCGCCCTCTACGTCCTCGGGGCACTCCTTTTCGGCGCGAACGCCGCCGCCAACACGCCCGACGCGCTCGAGCGCGCCGTGCGCGTGAGCCAAGCCGCGATCGGCCGCAGCGTCAACGACTGGGCCTTCGTCGATCGCTCCGGGCGCCCGGTGCGGATGTCCGACTATCGCGGCAAGCCGCTCGTCGTGAGCTTCATCTATACCGGCTGCTTCCAGGTCTGCCCCGCGACGACGCAGTTCCTGCGCCGAGCGGTGCAGGAAGCGCGCGCCGCGCTCGGCCCCGGCAGCTTTCGCGTGATTTCGATCGGCTTCAACCAGCCTTTCGATGCGCCCGAAGCGCTTGCCGCGTTCGCGCGCCAGCAGGGTATCGATCTGGCCGACTGGGAGTTCCTCGCACCGCGCACCGCCGACGTCGAACCGCTGCTCGCCGAATTCGGGCTGACGGTGAAGCAGACACCGTCGGGTTTCGATCACCTGATCCAGGCGACGATCGTCGACGCGGACGGCGTCATCTACCGGCAGGTCTACGGCGATGCATTCGAGCTGCCGATGTTCGTCGGCCCGCTCAAGGAGCTGCTGTCGGGGCGCGCCACCCGCGCGCTGACGCTGGACAACGTCTGGACGAAGGTCAAGCTGTACTGCACCGTCTACGACCCGGCGAGCGGACGCTATCGTCTGAACTACTCGCTGTTCTTCGAGCTGTTCGCGGGGATCACGTTCCTCGTCGCCGTCGCGGTCTTCGTGCTGCGCGACCTGCGCCGGGGCCGGCTGCGCGCTTGACCCCCATCAATGCCCGCCGCCCTTGCGCTCGCGCAAGATGGCGGACATGACGAGGCCGATTCACGCCAGTCCCGACACCGCGGCCGCGCGCACATTGCGTGCGATCGAGCGGGCGGGCGATCGCATCTTCGGCGCCGACGCGAATCCGCTGCGCCAGCTCGGCGCGCTCGCGGTCCTCGCGCTGTGGATCGCGATCGGCAGCGGCACGGTCGTCTACGTTTTCTTCGACACGTCGGCCGCCGGCGCGCACGAGTCGCTCGAGCGGCTCGCGCGCGAGCAGCCGTGGTTCGGCGGGCTGGCGCGCGGAATCCATCGCTATTCGGCCGACGCGTTCATGCTGCTCGCGGTCGCACACGTCGCGCGCGAGTGGCTCCACCGGCGCTACGCCGGCTTTCGCTGGTTCTCGTGGATCTCCGGGGTGCCGCTGCTGTGGCTGATGCTGGTCGCCGGACTGGTGGGCTACTGGCTCGTCGCGGATACGCGCGCGCAGTTCGTCGCGACGACGATCGGCGAGTGGGCCGGGGCGATCCCCGGCGTCGGCGCCGCGATGCTGCGCAATTTCATCACCGACGAAGCGATCTCCGATCGCCTGTTCTCGCTGCTCGTGTTCATGCATCTGGGCATCGGCCTGCTCGTGCTGCTCGGCCTGTGGGTGCACGTGCAGCGGCTCGTCCGTCCCGCCACGCAGCCGGCGCGGCGGCTCGCGCTGGGCTTCGGCGCAACGCTCGCGCTGCTCGCCGCGGCCGTGCCGGCGCTGTCGGCCGCACCGGCCGATTTCTCGCGGGTGCCGCTGCCGGTTCCGATCGACTGGTTCTTCCTCGCGCCGCTGGTGCTCGTCCAATGGACTTCGCCCGCGACCGTATGGCTGCTCGCGCTCGCGGCCACGGCGCTGCTCGCCGTGCTGCCGTGGACCGTCCGGCAGCCGCGTCCGACGCCGGCTGTCGTCGACCTGGCGCAATGCAACGGCTGCGGACGCTGCTTCGACGATTGCCCCTACGGCGCGGTCGTGCTCGCGCCGCGCGATGACGGCCGCCGCCATGCGCTGCAGGCCGTCGTCGCATCCGATCTGTGCGCAAGCTGCGGCATTTGCGTCGGCGCCTGCCCGAGCAGCAATCCGTTCCGCTCGATCGAGCCGCTCGCGACCGGTATCGACCTGCCGCAGCTGCCGGTCGCGGCGCTGCGCGCGAAGCTGCGCGACGCGCTCGCCGACCGTCCCGGCGCGACCGTCGTATTCGGCTGCGCGGAAGGCGCCGACCTCGACCGGCTGGACGCGCCGGGCGTCGTGAAGCTTTCGCTGGCGTGCGCGGGGCAGCTTCCGCCGTCCTTCGCCGACTACGCGCTGCGACGGGGCGCAACGCGCGTACTGATCGCGAGCTGCGGCGAGCACGCCTGTGAATACCGTTTCGGCGCGCGGTGGACGGCGCACCGGCTTTCGGGTCTGCGCGAGCCGGCGCTGCGCGCGCACGTGCGCCCGAGGGTGCGGCTGATCGAAGCCGGCCGCGGCGAGGAAGGTCGCGTGCGCGAAGCGCTCGCGACCTTCGACGAACCCGCCCCGGTCGCGCCGGTGTCCCCGGCGAACGGAGCCCTGTCCGCAAGAACGGCGCCGCTGTCGGCAACACGCACCGAGCGGACCCGGACGGAATCGACCTCCACGCTGACAACCGCCGCCGCGCTCGCGCGCGCCGGCCACGCAGAGCCGTAGATGTCGCAGCAAGCCAGCCCCATCGTCCGCTACCCCGCGCAGGCCGTCCTGTACGCGCTGTTCGCCGCGTTCGTCGGTTACTTCTCGACCGCGCCTTCGCTGCGGCTGCTCGGCGACGACGAAGCGTTGCTGCGGCTGTCGCTGCTGCATCCGGGCAAACCGAAGGCCGATTGCCGCAAGCGCACGCCGGAGGAACTGGCGAAGATGCCGCCGCAGATGCGTGCCGCGCTCGACTGCCCGCGCGAGCGATCACCGGTGCGCGTGCGCGTCGAGCTCGACGGTCAGGCCGTGATCGACGAGTCGTTCGCTCCGGCGGGCCTGGCGAAGGATGGCGCCTCGGCCGCGTACCGCCGGCTTCCGATCAAGGCCGGACCGCACCGGCTGCGCGTTCAGTTGAACGACGACGCGCGCCGCACCGACTTCACCTACGAGACAACGGCAGAACTCGACGTCGAGCCCGGCCGCATCGTGCTCATCGACTTCGACGCCGAAAAAGGAGGCGTGCAGATCAAATGAAGATGCTCGTTGCTTCTTTCGCTGCCGCGGCGGGGGCGCTGCGCGCGCCGGTCGGCACGGACGTTCGCTACACGCTCGCCGTCGCCAGCGGCGAACGGCGGGCGCTCGCATCGGCCTGGCTGTGGCTGGCGATCGCCGCGTTGCTCGCGAGCGGCGTGTTCTCGATCCTGCTGGTCGTCGCGCGCGCGCCGTTCCTGCAGCCGCTGCTCCCGACGGTCGACTTCTTCCGCGTCGCGCTGGTCGTTCACGTCGACCTGTCGGTGCTCGTGTGGTTTGCGTCGTTCGCCGGCGTGTTGTGGAGCGTGGCCGGCACCGAGCGCTGGCTGCCGCTCGCCTGGTCGGCCTTCGGGCTGGCGGTGCTCGGAACGTTCGCAATGGGCGCGGCGCCTTTCGTGAACCCGGGAGCTCCCGTGATGGCGAACTACGTGCCGGTGATCGACAGCGGGCTGTTCATGTGGGGGCTCGTCGTGTTCGGCACCGGCTTCGGGCTGGCGTCGCTGCGCGCGCTGGCGGTTCCGCAGAAGGTCGGCGCGTGGCTCGCGCCCGACGGCGCACTGCGCTTCGGGCTGAACGCGTCCGCGGTTGCCGCGGCGATGGCGCTGCTCGCGCTCGTCTGGTCGTGGACCGCGATCTCGCCGGCGCTCGACGCGAAGACCTACTACGAGCTGCTGTTCTGGGGTCCGGGCCACGTCGTCCAGTTCTGCTGGAGCCTGCTGATGATGGTCGCGTGGCTATGGCTCGCGACGCTGTCCGGCGCGCGCGTGCCGCTGTCGCCGCGCATCGTGGTGCTGCTGTTCGCGATCGGGCTCGTCGCGGTCTTCGCCACGCCCGTCATCTACCTGGCCTGGGACGTCGCTTCGGTCGAGCACCAGAAGCTCTTCACTTGGCAGATGCGCTTCGGCGGGGGCCTCGCGATCGTTCCGATGGCGATCGCGGTGCTCCTGGGCCTGGCGCGCGCTGCGCCGGTTTCGGCCGCCGAGCGGCCATGCCGCACGGCACTGATCGCATCGCTCGTCCTGTTTTCGGCGGGCGGGCTGATCGGCTTCCTGATCAAGGGCTCTGACTTCCGCGTTCCGGCGCATTACCATGGCTCCATCGTCGGGATCACGCTCGCGCTGATGGGACTGACCTACGCCCTGTTGCCGCGCTTGGGCTACACGCGACCGCTGCCGCGGCTCGCGACGTGGCAGCCCGCGCTGTACGGCGCGGGGCAGTTCCTGCACATCGCCGGCCTCGTGTGGTCCGGCGGCTACGGCGTGCAGCGCAAGGTCGCCGGCGCCGAACAGGTGCTGCGCACGCCCTCCGAGGTCGCCGGCATGGCGCTGATGGGCGTCGGCGGTCTGATCGCTGTGATCGGCGGGCTGGCGTTCGCGCTCGTCGTGCTGCGGACTTTGCGACGGGGCAAGGCTTGGGCGAACGGCTGACGCAACCGCTGCTCGTGACCGCTTTGGTGCTCGCGCTCACCGTGCTCGGCGCCAGCAGCTACCTGCGGCTCGCCGCCAACGGCATCGGCTGCGAGCCGTGGCCGGTCTGCTACGGCAAGGAGGTCACGGCCAACGCGGCACACGCGTCGACCGAGGCGCACGCGGCGCGTCTGACGCACCGGGTCGCGGCGTCGGCTTTCGCGCTGGTCGCGCTCGCCGCGGTCGTGCTCGGATGGCGCCGATGGGGCGGACCTGCGCGTGCGGCCGCCGTCGCGCTGCTCGCGGTGACGGGCGCGCTCGCCCTAGTCGGCCGCTATACGCCGTCGACGCTGCCGGCGATCACGCTGGCGAACGTCCTGGGCGGCCTCACGCTGGCGGGTTGCCTCGGGTTCCTGATCAGCGCCCAGCGCTCGGTGGCGCGGTACGTGCCGCCGCATCGCCACGCGCGTGCGCTCGCCGTCGTGCTGGCGCTGCTGGCGCTGCAAGCGGCGAGCGGCACGATGATCAGCGCGCGCTCGGCCGGCGCGGCGTGCGCAATCGAGTGCAGCGAAACCTGGCTGCCCGGCGCGGCGCGGTTGTGGAACCCGCTCGAGCCCGGAAGCGCGGTCGATCTGTTGCGGCGCATGCGAGCCGGCGAACCGTTGCACGCGCTGCACCGCCTTGGCGGCATCGTCGTCGCGATGGTGGCGGTCGCGGCGGCGTCGGCGAGCACGCGGCGTCCAGGTACACCGTACGTGCGCGCGGTCGTCGGCGCGTCCACGCTCGCATTGTTGCTCGGGCTCGCGCTCGCGGCCTACGAAGGGCCGCTCGCCGCGGCCGTCGCGCATGCGCTTGCGGCTGGCGCGCTGGCCGCCGCATGCGCCGCGCTGTTGGAACGTTGTCTCGCCGTACGGAGGACCGAATGATCGTCATCGACGCGCGTGGGTGGGAACCGCCGCGCCCTTTCGAGGCCGTGATGGAGGCCTTGTGCCGTCTGCCGCCCGGCGAACGAGTCCGGCTGATCCTCGAGCGCGAGCCGTTTCCGCTGTATCGCGTCCTCGAGCACAACGGCTATGCGTACTACGCGACCGCGTGCGACGACGGTCGTTACGAAATCGATATCTGCGAGCGCGAGAGGCCGGCGGCGGAGTGAGGACGGGACGTCCGCTTGCCGGCGCCCGAGAAATTCCCTCGCCTCCTTCACGCAAGAGGGCGTGCCGCTGACGCGAATCAGCTCGCGTGCTTGCGCAGGCGATCGAGGTCGCGCACGTGGATGCGGCGACCCTTCACCTCGATCAGTCCGAGCGAAGTGAGGTCGTGCAGGATGCGCGAGAAGTGCTCCTGCGTGAGGTTCAGGCGCGACGCGATGATGCCCTTGGCCACCGGAAGCTGAATGTCGACGCTGCCGGCGCCCTCGGGCATTTCGGCCGCGGCGCAATCGCGCAACAGAAACCCAATGACGCGTTCGGTGCCCGAACGCGTCGAGTACGACTCGACATCGGCGATCAACTGGTGCAGTCGGCGCGACAGGCCGCCCAGCAGGCGGCGCGCGAACACCGGGTCCTGGTCGATGCCCTCGAACACGGTCTCTTTCGGAACGAACAGCAGCAGACCGTCGGCGAGCGCCTGCGCCGTCACCACGTGCGGCAGATCGAGGAACATCACGGCCTCGCCGAAGCTCTGCCCCTGGTCGAGGATCTCGACGACCTTCTCGACGCCGGTGGACGACACGAACGACAGCTTGATCTGCCCGAAGACGATCACGTACATGCCCGCGGCCGGATCGCCGCGATGAAACAGCACGTCGCCGCGCGCAACCCTGAGCTGGCGCGTGCTGCCGGCGATGCGCGCGCGCTGCTCGACCGTCAACTCGCGGAACAGCGCGAGATTGGCGAGAAAGGTCTCGGCGTGCAGAACTGCGGCCATGGCGTCTCCCTCTGTGGCGGGCGTCCCGACTGCAGCGGCTTCGAACGGCCGGCATATCTGCCCGGGCTGCGCGTGCACCCGCGTCCGGTCGCACGCGCCGCATGCGCGCGAGTCTGGAGGGCCGACAGTGTCGCGTCTTGACTTGCGTCAGTCCCTTACCGTCCCCCGTACCAGCGGCGGGCCCAAATGCCTCCTTGGAGGTAGCGCGACGAGGCATTGGAGGTGCAGCCGAGCGGGTTAGCGCAGGTCAAAGGCGACCGCACGGGCCGGGTCGTACCGTGAGCGCACCGCATCACGGAGAGCGACGAAGTGCCGAAGCGTTGCCACCCGCGCGTCGCGCTTGCGAGCGCCGTTGCGCTCGCCTGCACCGGCGCTGCGTCCGCGCAGACCGGCGCGCGGCTCGACACGGTGGAGGTGATCGGCGTGGCCTATCGCATGGAGCGCCAGATCGACGACGTCGCGCCGACCGCGACGGCGATCACCCGGCGCGACATCGAACGCGAGGTCGTGACGAACCTGCGCGAACTGCTGCGCTACGAGCCCGGCGTGGCGATCGAAAACGCGCCGGCGCGTTTCGGGCTCGGCGCGATCGGCATCCGTGGCATGACCGGCAACCGCGTGCTGATGACGCTCGACGGCGTGCGCCTGCCCGACGCTTACCGCGTCGGCAGCTTCTCCAACGCGTCGCGCAACCAGCTCGACACCGCACTGCTGCAGAAGGTCGAGATCCTGCGCGGACCGAGCTCGGCGCTGTACGGGTCGGACGCACTGGGCGGCGTGGTCGCCTTCTCGACCGTCGATCCGGACGACGTGCTCGGTCCCGCCCGTGCCGCGCAAGCCACGCTCGACCTGGGTTACGCGTCCGCCAACGAACGCTGGCAACGCGGCGTGCTCGTCGCCGCGCGCGGCGAACGCCTCGCGGGACTGATCGGCTACCAGCGCGCGACCGCGCGTGAGACCGAGAACTTCGGCACGAACGACACGATCGGCACTGCGCGCACCGCACCCAACCCGCAGCGCGCGGCGACCGAGTCGCTGCTCGCCAAGCTCGTCTGGCCGCAGGCAGAAAGCGGTCGCTGGCGCCTGACGCTCGACCGCTACGTCGACGGCGTCGAGACCGACGTGCTCTCGCTCAATCCGCAGTCGAGCCGTACGACACGGCTCGAAGGCGACGATCTCGGCCAGCGCGAGCGCGTGAGCGTCGACGCCGACCTGCCCGGCATCCTGGGGCTCACACGGCAACGCGGGCTCGTCTACTCGCAGCGATCGCTGACGCGCAACGACACGCTCGATCTGCGCACCAACACGACCGCCGCCTGCCTTTCGGCAGTCGGCACGGTGAACTGCCTGCGCGAAGTGCGGTTTCGTTACGAGCAGAAGGAGCAGGGCGCGAGCTGGCTCGGCGAACTCGACGCCGCAGCCGCCGGTCACTGGCTGTTCGGAATCGAGGCCGCGCGGCTGCGTGCCGACGAAATGCGCGACGGTCGGCAAACGAATCTGAACACCGGCGTGACGACGAACGTCGTCGGCACCGAGACTTTTCCGACGCGCGACTTCCCGCTGTCGACGACCGATCGGATCGGCGCTTTCGCGCAGGACGAGATCGCGCTTGCCGCCGAGCGCCTGACGCTGATCCTGGCGCTGAGGTTCGATCGCTTCCGCACGCGCGCGCAGGCTGATGCCGCTTTCCTTTCGGGCAGCGCCGGTCGAATTCCGGTCGACAGCGCGGACCAGGCACTGTCGCCGCGCCTCGGCCTGCTGTACCGCGCGTCGCCATCGACGACCTTCAGCGCGCAGTGGGCGAGCGGCTTCCGCGCGCCGCCGGCGTCCGACATCAACATCGGGCTGTCGAGCTTGCCGTCGGGCTACGCGGTGATCCCAAATCCGGATCTGAAGGCCGAGCGCAGCCGCGGGCTTGAGCTCGGCGTTCGCGGCCGCTACCCGCGCTTCGAGGTCACCGCGACAGCGTTCGAAACGCACTACCGCGATCTGATCCTTTCGCGCGCGGCGTTGCCCTGCCCCGCCGATCCGCGTTGCGTGCCGGGTGCGACGGGAACCTTCCAGTCGCAGAACGTCGCTCGCGCACGCATCCGCGGCGCCGAGGCGAGTGCGCTGTGGCGGGTGCGTGGCCCGTGGTCGGTGCAGGCCGCGGCGTCGCACGCCCGCGGCGACGACACCAGCAGGAACGTACCGCTGAACACGATCGAGCCGACGCGGCTCGTCGCCGGCGTGTTCTACGACGACAACGGGTTCAGCGCCGCGTTTCACGTCAGCCACGCGTGGGCGAAGGAGCGCATCGACTCGCGCGCAGGCACGCTGTTCGCGCCGCCCGCGTACACGGTCGTCGACCTGACCGCGAGCTGGCAGGTCCATCCGCGCGTGCGGATCTCCGCCGGCGTGTTCAACCTCACCGACCGCAAGTACTGGCTGTGGTCCGACGTCCGCGATGTGCTGAACCCGGGCGCGACGATCGACCGCTACACGCAGCCGGGCCGCAATGCGTCGGTGCTTCTTCGCGCGCAGATCGACTGAGCGTTCAGATCGTGGATGACAGATCGATCGCTCGCCCCCGCCCCTCTGCCGCCAACGGCGAGGGGCGGTTCGCGCAGCAAAGGGTTGTCAACCATTTGGTGGAAGGTGTGCAGGGACCGCCGTGACGACCAGGCGAGGCAGTCGCGAACTTGATGCAAGCCATGGAAACCACGGCGCGCAGCGCCTAGCGTCGCCGTCGAGCGCGGCGCACCGCGACCGTACGCGCCGTCGAATTTCGCTTCAACCCAAGAGGAGACCGAGATGAACCGAAGCACATTGGCGATCGCCGCGCTGGCCGGCGCGCTGGCCGCCGGGATGGCGTTTGCCCAGGCCAAGGGCGACGCGAAGAAGGAAGATCGACAACCGGTGACCGGTGAAGAGCTGCGTTACCAGGCGGGCGGCTCGCCGCTGGCCGGCGTCGAGATGCACCAGGACGTCAATCCGAAGGCGCCGGCGATGACGAAGGCCGAGTTCGACAAGGGTCGGCAGATCTACTTCGAACGTTGCGCCGGCTGCCACGGCGTGCTGCGCAAGGGCGCCACGGGCAAGCCGCTGACGCCGGACATCACGCTGCAGCGGGGCACCGAGATCCTGAAGGTCTTCATCAAGTACGGCACGCCCGCCGGCATGCCGAACTGGGGAACGTCGGGCGAACTGAACGACGCCGACGTCGACCTGATGGCGCGCTACATCCAGCAGACGCCGCCGATGCCGCCGGAGTTCGGCATGGCCGAGATGAAGGCGACATGGAAGGTCATGGTCCCGCCCGAGAAGCGGCCGAAGAAGAAGATGAACAACTACAACATCGACAACATCTTCTCGACCACGCTGCGCGACACCGGCGAGGTCGCGCTGATCGACGGCGACACGAAGAAGATCATCAACATCGTCAAGACCGGCTACGCGGTCCACATCTCGCGCGTGTCGGCGTCGGGCCGCTACGTCTACGTGATCGGGCGCGACGCCAAGATCAACATGATCGACCTGTGGATGGAGAAGCCCGACAACGTCGCCGAGATCCGCATCGGGCTGGAGGCGCGCTCGGTCGACACGAGCAAGGCCAAGGGCTACGAGGACAAGCTCGCGATCGCGGGCGCGTACTGGCCGCCGCAGTACGTGATCATGAAGGGCGACACGCTCGAGCCCCTGAAGATCGTCTCCACGCGCGGAATGACCGTCGACACGCAGGAGTTCCATCCCGAGCCGCGCGTCGCTTCGATCGTCGCGTCGCACTTCGCGCCCGAGTTCGTCGTCAACGTCAAGGAGACCGGCAAGATCCTGATGGTCAACTACAAGGACGTCGACAACCTGAAGGTGACCGAGATCCCCGCCGCGCGCTTCCTGCACGACGGCGGCTGGGACGCGAGCAAACGCTACTTCCTGGTCGCGGCCAACCAGTCGAACAAGATCGCGGTCGTCGACGCGAAGGAAGGCAGGCGCGCGGCGCTCGTCGACGTCGACAAGATCCCGCATCCGGGCCGCGGCGCCAACTTCGTTCACCCGAAGTTCGGCCCCGTATGGGCGACGGGGCACCTGGGCAGCGAGAAGATCGCGCTGATCGGCACGGACCCGAAGCGCCACAAGCAGTACGCATGGAAGGTCGTGCAGATGCTCGACGGCCAGGGCGGCGGCAACCTGTTCATCAAGACGCACCCGAAGAGCACGAACCTGTATGTCGACACTCCGCTGAACCCGGACTCGAAGATCGCGCGCTCGGTCGCCGTGTTCAACATCAAGGATCTGTCGGCCAAGCCGAAGATCCTGCCGATCGCCGACTGGGCCGGCATTCCCGAAGGCCAGGGCCGCATCGTTCAGCCGGAGTACAACAAAGCCGGCGACGAAGTGTGGTTCGCGGTGTGGAGCGCGAAGGATCAGACCTCGGCGCTGGTCGTCGTCGACGACAAGACGCTGAAGCTCAAGACCGTGATCAAGGATCCAAAGCTGGTCACGCCGACCGGCCACTTCAACATCTACAACACGCAGCACGACGTGTACTGAGGAGAACTCACCGATGCAACGCAAACCGATGATCCTCGCGCTCGCGCTCGGCGCCGCCGTCGCGGTTTCGGGCGTGGCGCGCGCCGACGAAGCGCTCGCCAAGAAGCACAACTGCACGGCCTGTCACCAGATCGACAAGAAGAACGTCGGCCCGGCGTACAAGGACGTGGCCAAGAAGTACAAGGGCCAGGCCGACGCCGTGGCCAAGCTCTCGGACAAGGTGAAAAAAGGCGGCTCGGGCGTGTGGGGCCCGGTGCCGATGCCGCCCAATGCGGCTGTGCCCGACGCCGACGTCAAGAAGCTGGTCGAGTGGGTGCTGGCGATGTAGTCCGGCGCGTCGCGCGTTTCTTGCGCAACGCCTTGGCGGCCGCGATCCTCGCGGCCGCTTTTCCTTCGCTCGCGGCCGAACCGGCCGTTCACTCATCGGACGGCCGCTGGCTGCTGCAGGCGGACAACGAAGCGCGCACGCTGGTCGCGATCGACACGGCCAGCGGCGCGATCGTCCGCCGCCTTGCGGTTGCCGACCGGCGTGGCAGGAGCTCGCGCGTAGCGCGCATCGTCGACGCGCCGCCGCGCAAGAGTTTCGTCGTGCTGCTGTCGGACGTCGCCGAGGCGTGGGAACTGTCGTACGACCCGAACGCCGAGCCCGTGTACGACGGCCTCGTGCACGACTACCGAATGGGTGAAGGCATTGCCGACCGCGGCCCGTTCGCGGTGCGGCGCATCTTCCTCGACGAACCGCTCACCGACGCCGAATTCGGCGCCGATTTCTCGCAGTTCACCGCGAAGGCCGCCGACGGGTCGCTGCACGTCGTCAATCTGCACGTGCGGCGGCGCATCGAGATCCGGCCGGCGGGCACGGCGCGCTGAGCGCGCGCGTTCACCGCCCGCGCAGGCGCTGCACGTCGATCTCGCCTTCGCCAGTCACACGGCCGCGCACTTCGACGTAACCGCCGATGCGCGCGCGGTCGATACGCGCGCCGACCGCTCCGCGCAACGGCAGCGCGTCGAGCCGCGCCGGGCCGGTCAGCGTTCCGTGCAGCCGCACGGCGGCGCCGGCCGGAATCGGCGCGACCTGCCCCCGTGCGTCGCGCGCGCCGTCGGCGATCCAGCGCTCGATCAGCGCGATGTCGGCGTCGTCGAGATAAGGCGGACCGTCGAAGGGCATGCGCGGGCGCGCCTGGCCGCGAACGCGGCGCAGAAGCTCGCTCGCTTCGGGCCGCCCTGGAACGACGCGCGCGCGGTCCGCCGGCGAGATCGTCGCGGCATACGAATTCAGCCGGTAGCCCTCGGGCGCCGGCCCCATGCGTCCCTGCTCGGTGTGGCAGCTCGCGCAGCGGCGCGCGAAGATGGGTGCCACGTGCGCGTACGTGACCGGCTCGCCCTGCGCGGGCCGTGCCGGCGTCGATGCAACGGGCGCAGCCGGCGCACCCGCGGGCATGCCTGCATCGATCCATGCGGCGAACTGCGCGATCTGTGCATCGGTCAGAAACGGCGGGCCGGTCATCGGCATGCGCGGCGCGCTCGTGCCGCGCAGTCGGCGAACGAGTTCGCTCGCTTCGCCGTCGCCGGGGCGAACGACAGCGCCGCGTGCGCTGCCCGCGCGCAGGCCCTCGAGCGTGTCCAGCTTCAAGCCGGCGGCGGCGCTCGCGCCCGAGTGGCACATCACGCACTGCGCCTGCAGGATCGGCGCCAGCTCGGCGTAGGTCGGCTGCGCATGCGCGTGTGCGGCACCGCCGAGCGCGCAGGCGAACACGGCGCGGCGAGCGGCTTCAGTCCAGCGCACAGGTGCGGAAGCCGATGAAGATGTCGTCGCGCTCCGGCAGGTAGAAGTTGCGGAAGCGCGGATGCACGAGCCGATCCGGCGTGGCGAAGCTCGCGCCGCGCACCGCGCGGTGCGTGCCGAACCAAGGCGCCGAGTAGTCGGCGTAGGGATCGGGCGCAAAACCCGGATACGACTCGAAGGTCGTCGCGGTCCACTCCCACACCGCGCGCGACGGCGCGATCGCACCCTGCGCAGCCGCGTTCTCCCACTCGGCTTCCGTCGGCAGACGCCGATTCGCCCAGCGGCAGTACGCTTCGGCTTCGTGCGCCGTCACGTGGCGCACGGCTTCTTCGAGTGCGAGCGGCCGCAACGCGCCGAATCGCTCTTCGAGCCAAACCCCGCCGTCGCGCCGCCAGCCGCGCGGCGCGGTGCGGCCGGTGCGCTCGCGCCACGCGCGGCCCTCTTCGGTCCAGAACGCGGAGCGCGCATATCCACCGTCATCGACGAATGCCGCGAACTCGCCGTTCGTCACGCAACGCCGCGCGATCGCGTAGGGCTCGAGCCGAACGCGGTGCGCCCACTTCTCGTTGTCGAAGACGAACCCGGGCGCCGCACGCGGCATGCCGAGATCGAACGCTCCTCCCGCGAGCGGCGCATCGCCCGTGCCGGCGGACGCATGCGCCGGGAGCAGTCGGGGCGGCGCGGGATAGCCCAGCGTGTTGCGCATGTAGACGAACGCCTCGCCGTGCATGTCCTCGTGGAACAGCGCCAGCCGGAAGAAGTACAGCCCCGCGTCGGAGTCCTCGGCGCGCTCGAGCGCGGCGAGCGCAACGTGCAGCGTGGCATCGAGGTAGGCGAGAGTCGCCTGCCGCGAAGGCAGATCGAGCGTCCAGCGCGTCGGATGCGCGACCTTGCTCGAGTCGTACCAGCGGTCGGCGTCGGCGAGCAGCGCCGGTGCAGGCGAAGCGTCGATGCCACGCCAACGCACGCACCAATGCTCCATGAACCAGCCGACGTGCCCGACTTCCCACAGGAACGGATTGACGATCGGCTGGTACGCGATGTCGCGCCACTGCGCGTCCGTCAGATCGTCGACGAGCGCCCTCGTATACTCGCGCACCGTCTGCAGCGCCGCGCGCAGTTGCGCCTTGTCCAGCCGCCGCGCCGAATCCGCCTGCCGCATGCCCGCTTCGCCTTCCCGCATCGCCCGCCAGCGCCGTCCGCTGGTGGCGATTATCACGCCCTCGCTCGCCGACGCAAACACGGGCAACTGGCATACGGCCGCGCGCTGGGCGCGTTTCCTGCGGCCGCGCTATCGGGTTCGCGTGCTCAAGGCCTGGAACGGCGAAGCGGCCGACGTGCTGATCGCGCTGCACGCGCGCCGTTCGGCCGCGTCGATCGAAGCGTTCGCGCGCGAGCACCCCGAGCGCCCGCTGGTCGTCGTGCTCACCGGCACCGATCTGTACCGCGACATCCGCACCGACGCCGCCGCGCAGCGTTCGCTCGAACTGGCCACGCGGCTCGTCGTCCTGCAGGATCGCGGCCCGGACGCGCTGCCCGCCGCGCTACGCGGCAAGTGCGTCGTGATCTATCAGTCGGCGCCGCGGCTGGCGCCGGGGGCTCGACGCCGCACGACGTTCGACGTGGCCGTCGTCGGCCACCTGCGCGACGAGAAGGACCCGCGGCTCGCGATGCGCGTCGCCGAGAACTTGCCCGACGATTCGCACATCCGCGTGCTGCACGTCGGCGACGCGCTCGATCCGGCGCTCGGGCGGGCGGCGCGATCGACCGAGCGGCGTTGCGCCCGTTACCGCTGGATCGGCGGATTGCCGCACGGTCGCGCGCGACAGGTGATGCGCGGCGCGCGGCTGCTGTTGCACCCGTCGAAGATGGAAGGCGGCGCGCAGGCGGTCCTCGAAGCGATCCAGTCCGGCACGCCGGTCATCGCGAGCGACTGCGCGGGCAACGTCGGCATGCTCGGCAGCGGATATCCGGGGCTGTTTCCGGTCGGCGATGCCGGCGCGGCGGCCAAACTGCTGCATCGGGCCGAAAGCGATGCGCGTTTCCTGCGCGCCTTGCACGCGGCGTGTAAGAAACGGGCGGCGTTATTCGACCCGGAACGCGAGCGGCGGGCCGTGCTTGGGCTCGTGGATAATTCGCTCGCCAAGTCCTCCCGGAGACCACGATGAACGCGCCGGAACAACCGAAGATCCGCCTGACCTCGTTTTCCCATGGCGGCGGATGCGGCTGCAAGATCGCGCCAGGCGTGCTGTCGGAGATCTTGAAGAACGCCGGCACGTCGCTGGGCAACAGGGTTCCGGCGCAACTGCTGGTCGGCATCGAGACCGCCGACGACGCGGCCGTGTACAAGCTCAACGACGAGCAGGCGCTGATCGCGACGACCGACTTCTTCATGCCGATCGTCGACGATCCTTTCGACTTCGGCCGCATCGCCGCGACCAACGCGCTGTCCGACGTGTACGCGATGGGCGGCACGCCGATCATGGCGCTCGCGCTGCTGGCGATGCCCGTCGACAAGCTGCCGGTCGACGTGATCCGTCGCATCATCGAAGGCGGCGAATCGGTCTGCTCCGCGGCGGGCATCCCGATCGCCGGTGGACACACGATCGATTCGGTCGAACCGATCTACGGGCTCGTGGCGCTCGGACTCGTTCATCCGCAGCGCGTGAAGAAGAACAGCGCCGCGCGCGCGGGCGATGCGCTCGTGCTCGGCAAGCCGCTCGGCGTGGGCGTGTATTCGGCCGCGCTGAAGAAGGACCAGCTCGACGCCGCCGGCTATCGCGAGATGATCGACAACACGACCAAGCTCAACACGCCCGGGCGGCGGCTGTCCGAGCTGGCGGGCGTTCACGCGCTGACCGACGTCACGGGCTTCGGCCTGCTTGGCCATCTGCTCGAGATCTGCCGCGGGTCCGGGCTCGGCGCGGAACTGTCGATGTCGCACGTGCCCCTGCTGCCGGGTGTGGAGGCGCTCGTCGAACAGGGCTATGCGACGGGCGCGTCCGGCCGCAACTGGGCGGGCTATGGCAAGGACATCGCGCTCGAAGGCGTGTCGGAGACGCAGCGCAAGCTGCTGACCGATCCGCAGACCAGCGGCGGACTGCTGGTCTCGTGCGCGCAGGACGCGGTCGCCGACGTGCTTCGCATCTTCCGCGACGACGGCTTCGATCGCGCCGCGGTGATCGGCCGGCTTCGCGCCGGCGAGCCCAAGGTGCGCGTCACCCCGTAGCGACGCGCGCGCGGCGCGCCATCCCGCGCTTCGGCAGCGGCCGCGCGCCGCGCTTGCCGCATAATCGCGCGTCGTCGAACCAGACGCGGCCCGAGCCGCGCGTACCTTCGTTTCGTCCCCGATGCGCCAACTGTTCCGCCAGGAAGCGATCGACGCCCAGCGCGAGAAGCTGCTGGGCGAAGTCTCGATCGCGCGTCCGGTGCCATTGTGGGTCTTCACGGCGCTCGCGGTGAGCTTCGCCGCCGCGCTCGTTTCGTTCTCGGTGTGGGGCGAGTACACGCGGCGCGAGCGCGTCGAGGGCTTTCTCGCGCTCGACACCGGCGCGGCACGCATCATCGCGCCCGAGACCGGAACGATCGCCGAGTTGCTGGTCAGGGAAGGCGACGAGGTCGCCGAAGGCGCGCCGATCGCGCGGCTTGCAACCGAACGCGGCACCGCATCGGGCGTGACCTCCTCCGAACTCGTGCAGCGAGAACTGAAGGAGCGCGCCGCGCGCATCGACACCGAAGTCGAGCAGGCGCGCCAGCTCGCCGAGCAGGAGCTCGACAAGCTCAAGCGGCGCATCGCCGACCTGCAGAAGGAGCTCGCGCAGCTCGACGGCGAGATCCGGCTGCAGCAGACGCGCGTCGCGTCGGCGCGGCAGGAACTGCAACGCACGCTCGACCTGGTCAAGGAGAAGTTCGTCTCCGACACCGCGGTCACGCAGAAGCGCAACGATCTGCTCGATCAGGAAGCGAAACTGCAGGCGATCCGCCGCCAGCGGCTCGCGGTCGAGCGCGATCTGGGCAGCGCACGCGCCGAGCTTCCGACGGTCGAAACCCGCGCGAAGGCGCAGATCGAACAGCTCGCGCGGCAGAAGAGCGAGCTGCAGCAGAACCTCGTGCAGGAGGTCGCTCGCCGCGAGAACGTCATCCGCGCGCCGATCGCCGGCGTCGTCACGAACATCGCGGTGGCGCGCGGCGATTCGGTCGCCGCCGAAGCGCCGATTGCGACCGTGCTGCCGAAGGGCAGCGGACTGCAGGCGCAACTGCTGGTGCCGACGCGCGCGGTGGGCTTCGTGCAACCGGGCAATCAGGTCGTGCTGCGCTACGAGGCGTTTCCGTTCCAGCGCTTCGGCCAGTATCGCGGCACGGTGCAGGCGGTGAGCCGCACGGTGTGGACGCCGGGCGAAAAGGTCGGCCCGATGGCGGTGCGCGAGCCCGTGTATCGCGTCGACGTCGCGCTCGAACGGCAGACCGTGTCGGCCGGCGGACAGGAGATCGCGTTGCGACCCGGGATGCTCGTCAACGCCGACATCCTGCTCGAGAAGCGGACCGTGCTCGAGTGGATCTTCGAGCCGGTGCTCGAGCTGAAGGGGCGGTTGCAGTGAAGCTTTTCGGCCGCGAGGTGCCGCTGATCCTGCAGTCCGAGGCACCCGAGTGCGGAATCGCCTGCGTGGCGATGGTCGCGAGCTACCACGGTTTCCGCACGGACCTGTCGGCGATGCGGCTGCGGCTGGCGCCGTCGATGAAGGGCGTGACGCTCAAGCACATCGCCGCGATCGCCGAGACGATGAAGCTCGCGGCGCGCGGCGTGCAGGCCCCGCTGACCGCGCTCGGACAGTTGCGGCTGCCGGCGATCCTGCACTGGGACATGAACCACTTCGTCGTGCTGACGAAAGTCTCCGGCAACCGCATCACGGTGCACGACCCGGCGCAGGGCAAGCGCGTGCTTTCGCTCGACCAGGCGTCGCGCCACTACACCGGCGTGGCGATGGAGCTGACCCCTGCGCCGGGCTTCGTTCAGCGCGACGAACGCGAGAAGGTGCGCGCATGGCAACTGCTGCAGACGGCGTCGGGCATGAAGGGGGCGATCGCGCAGGTGCTGCTGCTGTCGATGGTGCTCGAGGTGTTCGCGATCGCCTCGCCGTTCTTCGTTCAGCTCGTCGTCGACCGCGTCGTCGTCGGTCGCGACCGCGATCTGCTGACGGTGCTGGGGCTCGGCTTCGCGCTGCTCGTGCTGATGCAGGTCGCGGTCACGGCGGTCCGCGGCTGGCTCGGCGTGTACCTGTCGACGCACCTGAACCTGCGGCTGCTCGACACGCTGTTCGCGCAGTTGCTGCGGCTGCCGCTGGCGTGGTTCGAGAAGCGGCACATCGGCGACATCGTGTCGCGCTTCCGTTCGATCGACGCGATCCAGCGCACGCTGACGCTGACCTTCGTCGAAACGATGGTCGACGGCGTGATGGTCGCGCTGACGCTGATCGTGATGCTCTGGTACAGCCCGCTGCTGACGGCGATCGTCGTCGGCGCCGCGGCCGCGTACGGCGCGGTGCGCTGGGCCTTCTACGGCCCGCAGCGGCGCGCGCTCGACGAGCAGATCGTTCACGAGGCGAAGGCGGGCACGCACTTCATCGAGACGCTGCGCGGCATGATGGCGATCAAGCTGAACATGCGCGAGTCCGAGCGCCGCGCCGCGTACCAGAACCTCGTCGTCGAGCAGACCAATGCCGGCGTGCGCTCGCAGGCGATCGCGATCGCGAATCGCGCCGCGAACGGGCTCATCTTCGGGCTCGAGAACGTCGCGGTGATCTGGCTCGCCGCGCTGCTCGTGATGGACGGCCGTTTCTCGGTGGGCATGCTGTTCGGTTTCCTGGCGTTCAAGTTGCTGTTCCTGACGCGCGTGAACAACCTCGTCGACAAGGCGATCGAGTTCCGCATGCTCGACCTGCACGCCGAACGCATCGCCGACATCGCGCTCGCCACGCCCGAGACACCTGCCGGCGGACCGTCGCAGGAGGCGCCGAAGGTACCGCTCGCGATCGAGGGCAAGGGACTCGGGTTCTCGTACGGCGTCGAGGGCTTCGTCTTTCGCGGCGTCGACTTCTCGGTGAAGCCGGGCGAGACGGTCGCGATCGTCGGCCCGTCGGGCAGCGGCAAGACGACGCTGGTCAAGGTGCTCGTGGGTCTGCTCGACCGCACCGAGGGCAGCCTCGTCGCCAACGGCCGCGACGTGCGCGACTGGGACCGCGGCGCGTTTCGCAGCCGCATCGGCGTCGTGATGCAGGACGACCAGCTTTTCGTCGGCACCGTCGAGGACAACATCAGTTTCTTCGACCCGCAGCACGACCCGCAGCGCGTGCGCGCTTGCGCGCGGCTGGCGAGGATCGACGCGGAGATCGAGTCGATGCCGATGCAGTACAACACGATGGTCGGCAGCCTCGGCATGGCGCTGTCGGGCGGTCAGAAGCAGCGCATCCTGCTCGCACGCGCGCTGTATCGCCGGCCGCACATCCTGTTTCTCGACGAAGCGTTCGACCAGCTCGACCTCGCCCGCGAACGCGAGATCACCGAACAGTTGAAGACGCTGGGGATCGGCCTGGTGATCGTGAGCCACCGGCCGGAGACCGTGCGGGAAGTCGACCGGCTCGTCAAGCTCGGCTGAGGCGGCGCCTCAGGCGCGCGGCCTGGCGGCTCAGGACAGGGTGCCGGGACGCGGACCGTTGGCCCGCCGCAGCGCATCGGCGATCTTGCGGCGAGCGCGGATGAACGGCGATTCGCGCGCTTCCGCGCCGAGATACTCGTCGAGATCACCCACCTCGCGCTGCAGCCGGCGGATCAGCGCAACGAACAGATCCGCGAGCTCGGGATCGAACTGCGTGCCCTTCAGGCGCTGAATCTCCTCGAGCGCGCGGGCCACGGGCCAGGGATCCTTGTATGGCCGCGCGTGGGTCAGCACGTCGAAGACGTCGGCCAGCGCGGTGATCCGCGCGGGATCGGGGATCGCTTTGCCGGCGATGCCGTCCGGATATCCGGATCCGTCCCACCATTCGTGATGATGACGCGCGATATCGACCGCCATCTGAATCTGCGGGAGGCCGCTTTGCGACAGCAATTCCGCGCCGATCGCCGAATGCGTTCGCACCAGCGACATCTGATCGGGATTGATGCGCCCGCGCTTGGCGAGGATCGCGATCGGGATGCCGAGCTTGCCGATGTCGTGCAGCCGCGCGGACATCTCGATCATGAAGCACGTGTCGTCGTCGCAACCGTACTCGGCCGCGAGCAACGCCGAGAGCTTGCCGACGCGGTAGACGTGCTCGCCGTTCGGATCTTCCGAGAGCTCCGCGGTGATCGCCTGCCGGTGCAGCAGAGCGAGCTGCGCCTTGATGCGCTCGCGCCGGGCGTCGCCAAGCGGCGCGTTGGGTTCGGCGACGGCCAGCATGAGGGGTTCGTCCACGCGCCCCGCGCTCTGCTCGAGCCGCTCCAGGTGCAGCCGCTGGTGCTGCAGCGCGCTTTCGATCTGCGACCGCTTCGTGTAGTGAAGCAGTTCGCGCAAATGGATCAGCGCCAGTTGCGGCTTGCCGGCGATGTCGTACGCCTTGACCAGCGCGATCAGCGCATCGCGCAGCGTCGACTTCATGATCCGCGCGTGGTCGAGCGCCCGCTGCAGGCGCGAGATGCCCACATCGACAAGGCCGGCGTGGACCTCATACAGGCCCTCGGCGATTTCGGCCGACTGCTCGGCGCGCTGCGAGCAGGATTGGACCGCGTAGCGCTTGGCCAACTCGCAGCGCTCGCGTGCGCGCTCGAGGTTGTCGACTTCCAGCAGAAGCCGCGTGTAGTTGCTCTCCGCGACCACGCGGTCAACGAGCTGAACGACGGAAGCCGGCTCGATGGCATCATCGAGGCTGAGCTTGGCCGCGCGCAAGCCTCGTGCGAAGTCCTCCGCATGCAGCGACGCGAGCGCGATGTTAATAAATGCAGATCGAACGATCGCGCCCGCTTCGGCATCCCCCTTCGCAAGCTCGATGACTCGCTCCAGGCACTGCATCGCCTCGCCGTACTGGGCCGCGTAGATCAAGGCGAGCCCCAGGTTGTTCCAGACAGCAGCTTCGCGCACGGCATCCCCCAACCCAATGGCGAGGTCGAGCGCTTCTGCATAGCACTCCACCGCCGCCGGCAGGTTGCCCGAATCGGCGAGCAAGATTCCGTGAAAGGTCAGCGCCTTGCGAAGCAGCGCGCTGTCGCCGAGTTGCCGGGCGAAGTGCACGGCGTTCGCCGCAGGTTCGATGCCGAGCATTGTCCGGCCGGACAGATGGAAAAACTGCGCGACATCGAGCAGGCATTCGACGCGCGTCGCCGAAACCGCGTTGCCCGGCAACGCTCGCAGCGCAATGTGCGCTGCCGCTACCTCGGTCAGCGACTCGGCGGTCGGCGCGGCGAGCTGCGCCTTGAGCCGGCTTGCGATGGCCGCCAGCTCAGCCTCCGCCGCGCCGAGCGATACCGCGCCGGCACCGCCGCCATCGCTCTGCCTAGCGTCAATGGGGGTCATCACATGCGTTGGTCATTGGCAGTACGGTCGATTGTAGGGGACTCTTCGTTCCGTCAGTCACGCATTTCGTGCTGTGTTCGCCAACAACACTTTTTTCTTGTCGCGGGAGAAAACCATGGAAGCCACCCTCAAACAGATCGAGACCACCACGACCGACGTTGAGCAGAGCAAGGAAGCGGCGGAAGCGTTGCGCGAGCTGGCTTCGTTTGAGCTCTCGCTGGTCGGTGGTGGACAGGGCTCTGCCGTGTTTTTGTGACGCCTGCTGGCCCGACCGCGGTGCTCGTCCGCTGAGCGAGGTCCGGCTGGCTGCCCCTAAGGCGGCTTCCTCAGAGGAGCCATCGTCCCGTTGCGATGCCGGTGACTCCTACACCAAACGGCGCGGTTTCCCGCGCCGTTTGCATTTCGCGCCTATTCTGACGCGGTTGCCATGTCCCGTTCACCCACCCGCGCACCGCTCGCGGAGTCTGAGCGCATCGCGCGGCGCGTGACCTGCGTCGGTGTTGTCGAAGAACACCCACACCGTGCGCCCCTGTCGGCGCCAAGCCGTGATCTTCGCCGCCCACGCCGCGAGCTGCCGCGCCGAGTAGCTCGACCAATACGTGACCGCATGGCCGTGCAGCCGGACATAGACGAAGTCCGTCGTCACCACCGGCCATAGCGGCCAGTCGGCCGCATCCGACTGCACGACAGCGATCGCGTGCGCCGCCAGACAGCTCGCAACCTCATCGTCGAACCATGACGCGTGGCGGAACTCGATCGCGTGCCGCGGCTGCGGCCACTCCGCGAGTTGCCGAGCGAACCGCTGCAGGCGCGGCAGGTCGCGTTGAAGCGACTGCGGAAGCTGCCACAGCACGACGGCGAGCTTGTCGCCGAGCGGTACAGCGCGGTCGCGTTCGCGCGCGATCGCGGCGCGGTCGACAACCAATCGCTCGACGTGCGTGATCCACCGATGCGCCTTGACGCAGAAGCGAAAGGCTTGCGGCGTCGCCTCGCGCCAGCGTCGGAAAGTCGCCGGCTTCAGCGCGTGATAGAAGCTGGCGTTGACTTCGACCGCGTCGAACACCGACGCGTAGTGCGCGAGCCAGCGCGTACGCGGAACGCCGGCGTAGAAGTCGTCGCGCCAGCCTTCGTAGGTCCAGCCGCTGGTTCCGACGTGCAGAGGGGCGAGCGGTTTGCGCGGCATCGGTCGGGGGAAAAGAGACGCGATGAATGCTGCTCGCTTCGCGGGCGGCCGCGTTGACGCGAAACAACCGGGTCTCGCGAGCCCGTCCGCGCGGCCGAAGTCCGCCGGGCTGCGTTCGCGGAGGGGGTGAGCAGCCGTTACGTCGTCCGAGGCGACGTAGGCAGCGAACCGCGTTCGGCGCCATCGCGAAATCGACCGAACACCGGACTTCAGCTTCGCAACGCCCGGCGTGCGTCTTCGTAGCCGAGCTTCAAGCGCCGTTCGATCGCTTCGGCAGAGAAGTCCGCCGGGCCACCGAGCGCATCGGGTTGCTCCGTTCGGATCACGGTCAGCCTGTCGACGCGCCGGTGCCGCGCAAGCTTCAGATACGCAGGGTGCTTGCGCAAGGCGCTCGACTTCGGCAGCGCGCGGTCGAGTTCGATCATGAGGTCGAGCTGCGCGTTCATCCACTGGTACAACTTGAGGTCGTGCTGGAACTTGCCGAAGAAGACCAGCTCGAAGAGCCGCTGGACCACGCCGGTCATGTCCTTTGGCAGGTCGGTCTGCGGCGCGAACAGATCGACGACGACGAGCTCCCACTCGTCCGCGTGCGCGACCGCGTCGTGCGCTTCGATCGCGTTGATCGCCGGCCGCAGGGGCGTGTTCGAGATCAGCCCGCCGTCCCAGTACCACGCCCCGTCGATCTGCGTGGCCGGAAATACCGGCGGCAGGCTCGCGCTGGCGATCACGTGCTGCGGCCCGAGTCCGCGCCGGCTGGAGAACTCGACGAGCCGGCCCGATCCGATCTCGACCGCGGTGACGATCGTCTCGATCAGCGAAGCGTTGACACGGTCGAAATCGACCCACTGTTCAAGTGCCTGCACGAGCGGTGCGGACTCGTACAGGTGAGTCGCGAGCGCCGGCATCGCGAAGTAAGCGGGATTGATCCTGTAAAGGCTGTCGCCCGCAAGCGGCGCAGGCAGCGCGACGCTGCGCGCGAACAACGACGGGAGGAACGGATTGACCGGCACGGTCAAGCGCCGCCACAGGTCGTCGAGCGCCTCAGCCGGATCGCCGCGGGCACCGGAGACGATCACCGCCATCAGCGCGCCGATCGAGCAGCCGGTAACGACTTCGACGCGGCGGCCCGAGTCGAGCACCGCCTTGATCACGCCGGCTTCGTAAGCGCCGAGCGCGGCGCCGCCTTGCAGAACGAGCGCCGTGCGCGCGTCGCGTTCGCCCGTCGCTTTGCCGGGCATGCTCCGCGAGTCGCGTGCAGGGGCCTTGGTCGCCAATGTCGATCCGATCGCGCCGTGGATGGGCGGACGCTGGCCGCCGCGGTGCGGGCCGCCGCCGACAGCGGTCAGCGGCCGGACGCCGTCGTGCGCCGCACGGCGCTTGCCCCGGTGTCGGCGTCGATCACGGCCGCTGCGCGATGACGGTTGCGAAACGCTTGATCTTCTCGCCCGGCGCCGGGAAGTCGTCGATGCTCGCGAGCAGGATCTTCCAGTCGGCGAAGGTCGCCTCCAGCTCGCGCGGGGGGAAGAGGCAGTAGCCCTCGGGGTCGAACATTTCCATGAATGTCGTTCCTTCGATCAGCACATTGACCGCGGCGACCCCGCCCGGCGCGACTGCGTGTTTGATCTCCTGCAGCACGGCACGCGCCTCTTCGCACGGGAAGAACATCAGCAGACCGATTGCGACGACCGTGTCGTAGGTATCGGTCGCGCGCCACTCGGCCAGATCGGCTTCGACCACGCGGATTGGCAGTCCTTCGGCCTGCGCGCGGCGACCGAGGTCCTTGACCGCGTCGGGGCACGCGTCGATGGCGGTGACTTCGTGGCCCGCGCGTGCAGCCTCGATCGACAGATTGCCGAGCCCGCAGCCGAGCTCGAGCACGCGTCCGGCCAAGTGCAGCAGCGTCCACTGCTCGAACGGGTTGAGCCGGTACTCCTGCTCGGCGATCTGCCGGTCGAACTGCTTGGCGAAGAACTCGACGCTCAGATTGCTGCCCATGACACACCTCCGATGTTCCGAATTCTCGTCCTGCAGCCGCATCGACACAACACAGGGCTCGGCTCGAGCGCTGCAGTCGACATCGCAGTTGCGCCGCAGCAGCCGAAGCTACAATGCCATCACGCTTGAAAACTTGGAGCGTTGGCGGATTGCGATGGACGAGAAGTCGGGTCGAGCGGCAGGTGGCAAGGGCGATGCGCGAAAGGGGGTCGAGCGCGCACCGGCGCCCAACTTCATCCGCAGCATCATCGCCGAGGACCTGATCCGCGGCACCTACGAAGACCGACGATGGGCCGGCCGGCCCGGCGTATACGACATCCACGAACACGCACCGAAGGATCCCGCGCGGATCCGCACGCGCTTCCCGCCCGAGCCGAACGGTTACCTGCACATCGGTCACGCGAAGTCGATCTGCCTGAACTTCGGCTTGGCGCGCGACTTCGGCGGGCGTTGCCATATGCGCTTCGACGACACCAACCCGGTCAAGGAAGACAAGGAGTATGTCGAATCGATTCTCGAAGCCGTTCGCTGGCTCGGGTTCGACTGGGAGTACGGCGAGGAGAAGAACCTGTACCACGCCTCCGACTACTTCGAGGACATGTACCGGTTCGCCGAGTACCTGATAAAGACCGGCTACGCGTACGTCGACGAGCAGACCGCCGAGCAGATGCGCGCCACGCGCGGCACGCTGACCGAGCCGGGCGTGAACTCGCCCTACCGCGACCGGCCGATCGAGGAGAACCTGCGGCTGTTTCGCGAGATGCGCGCCGGCAAGCACGCCGAAGGCAGCATGGTGCTGCGCGCGAAGATCGACATGGGTTCGCCCAACATCAACATGCGCGACCCGGCGATCTATCGGATCCGCTTCGCCGAGCACTACATGACCGGCAACAAGTGGTGCATCTATCCGATGTACGCGTACGCGCATCCGATCGAAGACGCGCTGGAGAACATCACGCACTCGATCTGCACGCTCGAGTTCGAAGACCAGCGGCCGTTCTACGACTGGACACTCGAGCGCATCGTGCCCGTGCTGCGGCGGCCGCAGTTCCTGGCGGCGAAGGCGATGGTCGAGGAGATCGCCACGCAGGGGACGGAGGCCAAGCGCCAGTTCGCCCTGCACTGCCGGAACGTGGCCGAGAGACTGCACGACAAACTCGGCCACTCACGGTACGAGCGGCGCGTCGAAGCGATGTTCGCGAGCTGGAGCAAGAACCCCGATCTGGCCGCCAACGATGCCGACGAACTGCTCAAGCTGCTGCGCGAGCACGCCGAGTGCTTCACCCCGCTGCTGCAGGCGGCGCTCGACGAACGCAAGCCCAACCCTTTCCTGCTGCCGCACCAGTACGAGTTCAACCGGTTGAACCTGACGTACGTCGTGATGAGCAAGCGCAAGCTGATCCAGCTCGTCGAGGAAGGGCACGTCGAAGGCTGGGACGACCCGCGCATGCCGACGATCGTCGGGCTCCGCCGGCGCGGCTACACGCCGCATTCGATCCAGCTCTTCATGGATCGCATCGGCGTCAGCAAGAGCCCGCAGTGGATCGATTACGAGCAACTCGAACAGGCGCTGCGAGACGACCTCGACGCGCGCGCGCCGCGCGCCACCGCGGTGCTCAAGCCGATCAAGCTGATCCTCGACAACTACCCCGAAGGCAAGAGCGAAGACTGCGTGCTCCCCGTGCATCCGCAGAAGCCCGAGATGGGCACGCGCACGATCCCCTTTGCGCGCGAACTGTGGATCGAGGCGGAAGACTTCATGGAGAACCCGCCTGCCGGTTACTTCCGGCTGGCGCTCGGCAAGAACGGCGCGCCGGGCAACCCGGTGCGGCTGCGCTTCGCGTACGTGGTGCGCGCCACCTCCGTCGAAAAGGACGCCTCCGGCAACATCGTCGCCGTGCACGCCGAGTACCTGCCCGAAACGCGTAGCGGCTCGCCGGGCCAGAACAGCGTCAAGACCAAGACCGCCATCCACTGGCTGCCCGTGCACGCCAGCGTTCCCGCCGAAGTGCGCATCTACGACCGCCTGTTCACCGATCCGCATCCGGACGCCGGCGACAAGAACTTCCTCGCGCTGCTCAACGCGGACAGCAAGACCGTGCTGCGCGCGTACGTGGAACCGTCGCTCGCCGCCGCCGCGCCCGACGACAAGTTCCAGTTCGAGCGCAACGGCTACTTCGTCGCCGACCGCAAGGACCACACGCGCGAGAGGCCGGTGTTCAATCTGGCGGTGACGTTGAAGGAATCGTGGGGCAAGTAGCCGCGTGAGCTGGACCCCGCCGCGCGGACGGGCCGGCGCGCAGTTCTCGCGCTGCATGGGCCTGGTGCGCAGGCGTCATGGTCCACGCGCCGGTTCAAAACGTGGCCTGAACGGCACCGCCACCCTGTCGACATGCGAGCCAGCCGCGCCTCACCGCTGGCGCGCACGGGCAGCTCGTGCAAGTATGCGAACCGGTCTGCCCGAGCCCGTGGATCACTTCTCGCACAGGAGTCGAATAATGGCCGCCACTACCCCGCTCACGATCCGCGGGCTCCGCGTTCGCGCTGTCGATGTGCCGCTCGCGCTGCCGCTGCAGACGAGCGGGGGCAGCGTCGGCGTTGCACCGCTGGTACTGATCGACCTGCTGACCGAGCAAGGCGTCACCGGCTGCGCGTACGTGTTCTGCTACACGCCGCTCGCGCTCAAACCGGTCGTGCAACTGCTCGCGAACCTGGAGCCGGGGCTCAAGGGGGCGGCAGTCGCACCGCTCGAACTCGACCGCAGGCTGCAGGCGCAGTTTCGCCTGCTCGGCGCCAAGGGCGTGGTCGGCATGGCGCTGGCCGGATTGGACATGGCGGCCTGGGACGCGCTCGCCAAGGCGCAAGGCGTGCCGCTGGCGCGCGCGCTCGGCGGCAGCCTGCGGCCGATACCGGCCTACAACAGTTGCGGCCTCGGCATGATCGGCCTCGACCGCGTCGCCGCCGAGGCGGAACGGCTCATTGCGGGGTTCCGAGCGATCAAGGTCCGGCTCGGGTATCCCGACGTGAAGACCGACATCGCGGTCGTGCACGCGGTCAAGCGCGCGGTGGGTGACGACGTCAAGCTGATGTCCGACTACAACCAGGCGCTGACCGTGCCCGAAGCCGTCGCGCGCACTCGGGCGCTCGACGACGAAGGGCTGTACTGGATCGAGGAACCGACATTCGCCGACGACTACGCCGGCTACGCGCAGATCCGCGCCAAGGCGCGCACGCCGATCCAGATGGGCGAGAACTGGTGGGGGCCGCACGAGATGGCGAAGAGTCTCGCGGCGGGCGCGTCGGATTTCGGCATGCCGGACGCGATGAAGATCGGCGGCGTGACGGGCTGGTTGCGCGCGGCCGCACTGGCCGAAGCTGCCGGCATGCCGGTGTCGAGCCACCTGTTTCCCGAGATCAGCGCGCACCTGCTGGCGGTCTCGCCGACCTGCCACTGGCTGGAGTACGTCGATTGGGCCGCACCGATCCTCGATCAACCGCTGAAGATCGAGGACGGCTGCGCGGTCGCGCCCGACGTGCCGGGCGCGGGCATCCGCTGGAACGAATCGGCGATCGCGCGCTACCTCGTCGCCTGAGACGGATCGTTCTCGCAACGCCGACCGCGCGTCGGCGATCCTGACGTCGCCCGACGCCTCGTAGGCGTGTTCAGTGGTGAAGCTGCCTTACATCGTTGCCGTTTCGCGCCCAAAGCTCCAGCGGATTGCCGACCGTGCTGCGCAAATGCCTGCGCGCCATCGCGGCGGTCACGCGATCGGTGAACGAGATCGACTGCGGGAAGCACTGGCCCGCGAGGCGGTACAGCCACGTACGCCGGCGCACGATCACTGCGGCTCTCCGACCGCAGCGACGGCCACCTGTTTGCGGCGCTTGCTGCCGTTGCGGCCCGTCAGCAGCGCGCTGATGCGCCGATCGAGCGTGGCCGCTGCATCCGACTCAATGCGGCCGATCGCTCGCTGGTGATCGAGGTTGTCGAGCAGACTGAGCAACTGCTCCTGGCTCAGCGTCTGAAGCCTGTCATCCGTCCAATCGATGCGCATCGGCGCGTGGAAGACGGGCCGGACTGCACCTGCTGATTTGCGCGCCATGGCGATCCTTTCTCAAGTGTGCTCGGTTTGGTTGCCTTCGGCCCGTGCCTCCAGGCGTCTTGTCGGGTCAGGGTCGGGGCTCGGTTCACCTCGACGGGCGGCGTTCCATTTGCTCGTCGCAGGCGCCGCGCGGCTTGGCAACGGACCGGGCTTCAATGTGCGGCCGATCCGCGGCATTGGCGCAGTATGGACCTGTCGAGCGTGATCCGGGGCTGTTATTTCGGCGGCGCCGCCGATATCTCGGCTCGAATTCCGCCGCGGCATCGCATTTCATTTCAAGTCCCCGCGGCAAAAAATAAATCGTTCGACACGCGGCGCGAAAGCGGGTACTGTGCGTCCGCTTGCGTTGAAGGCTCGTCTTTCCTCAGGTTCTCTCAGGCCCGTCCGGTTCATCGTGACGGCGCATCCCGGGTTTCCCAGGTTCGCGTTTCTTGATCGTCGGCTCGCTGCGAGGCGTTCTCGCGGCGGTTTACCTCTCATTGACCTTTAAGGAACGAGAAAATGGCAACAGGCACAGTCAAGTGGTTCAGCGACGCCAAAGGCTTCGGATTCATCACCCCCGAAGACGGCGGCAAGGATCTCTTCGCGCACTTCTCCGAGATCCAGGCCGGCGGCTTCAAGTCGCTCGCCGAAGGACAGCGCGTGCAGTTCGTCGTCAAGCAGGGCGCCAAGGGCCCGCAGGCGGCTGAGATCCGGGTCGTCTGACCGGCGATCCGATCGCGGCGCGGGCTCGCACCGCGCCTTCTCAACCCTCGGCGCCGCAGGCGGCGCCGAGCGTCCATGCACGGTCGCACGCGCGGGCGCAGACCCGCGCTGCTTCCTCGAACGGAACCGTTTCGTCTCGGCTCCGACCCGATCCGCTCTGCTTCCCGGAGAACTCGCCATGGCGAAGGAAGAACACATCGAAATGAACGGCGTCGTCGACGAAGTGCTGCCCGACTGCCGCTATCGCGTCACGCTGGACAACGGTCACGCGCTGGTCGCGTATTCGGCCGGCAAGATGCGCAAGCACCACATCCGCATCTTGGCGGGCGACAAGGTCTCGCTCGAACTGTCGCCGTACGACCTCAGCAAAGGGCGGATCACGTTCCGCCACATCGAGAACAAGCGGCCGGCCGCGCCGAACAGGCACCGGCGCTGAGCGCCGCGGAAACGACCGAGCGCTCACCCGCGGCGCCGCGCACCAGCGGCCGGCGCGGCGGTCGACGGCACCGTCGCGCGCGTCGTCAGGGGCTGCCGGCGGTCCGCCCCAATGCCTGCTTCAGCTCGACCATGATCACCTGCGTCGGCGTGGTTCCGATGTTCTCGCCGACGTGCATCTCGCCGGGCGAGTAGATCACTTCCCCCGCCTTGAACTCGCGCACGAGCGTACGGCCATCGCCGAGCAACAGCCTGCGCTTAAATGGCGCGAGCGCGACGACGACGAACGCCGGGTGCCGGTGCTCGTGCGTGCGATCACCCGGCCGATCCACGTACGCAAGCACGCGCACCTGATCGTTTTCCAGCAGCACCTTGTACTTGTCGCCGTCGCTGGCGACCGGGTCGTGCGCCAGCGCCGCAGGCGCCAACGCCGTCAGCGCCAGCAGTATCGTCGTTTTCAACATCGCTGCACCTCCGTTTCGCTGCGGTTTGTCGATGGGCGGTGAGCGTAGGCGGTGCGGGCGCGCGGCGTAAGGCGCAGAATTGCAAATGGGGGCCGCACTCATGCATAACCTGCCTGCATTCGACTGGGACGACCTCAAGTACTTCGTCGCGGTCGCGCGCCACGGCAGTACGCTCGCGGCCGGCCGCGCGCTGAAGGTCGACCAGTCGACGGTGCAGCGCCGCCTCGGCGAACTTGAACGCCGCATCGGCCGCCAGCTCGTCGCCCGCCACCCGACCGGCTACCGACTGACCGAGTTCGGCCGGCAGATGCTCGCGCGCGCCGAACGCGTCGAGCAGGCCGTCAACGACTTCGCGCAGCAGCTCGAAGCAGCGCAGCGTGCGGTCACCGGCGTCATCCGCGTAACCTGCCCGGAGCCCATCGTCTACCGGATCACACAGTCGCCGCTGCTCGAGCGCTTCCGCGCGCGTTATCCAGGACTGCAGGTCGAGTTCATGGTCAGCGACCGGTACCTCGACCTGATGAAAGGCGAGGCCGACCTCGCGCTTCGCTCGGGCGACACCGACGACGGCGAGTTGGTCGGCCGCCGCATCGCCGACTCGTTGTGGGCCGTGTATGCGAGCCGCGGTTACGTCGAGCAGCACGGCCGGCCCGAACGCGTCGAAGATCTGGAACAGCACGCGCTGGTCGGCTTCGACGACACGATGGCCAAGCACCGTGCCGCCGTCTGGTTGCAGAAGGTCGCGCCGAACGCGAAGATCGTCGCGCGCAACAACAGCGTGCTCGGGCTCGTCTATTCGGTGAAGGCCGGCATCGGCATCGCGCCGCTGCCCACCGCGCTCGGCGACGCCGAGCCCGACCTCGTGCGCGTGCTGGATCCGATCCCGGAACTGAAGCGCATCTGGCGGATCCTCACGACGCCGGAGCTGCGCCACACGCCACGCGTGGCGGCGTTCTTCGACTTCATCGTCGAGGAAGTGGACACGCTACGGCCGATCCTGACCGGCTGAGAGCAATATCACGCAACCGACGCGCCGAAGGTCCGCGCGTGGCCCCAGCAGCGCCGCTCTTTTTACGCCCCGGCCGGCGCTGCGCGCGATGAGCCGGACCGCAACAGCAGCCACGCGACGATCGACAGGTTCAACACGTTCCACGCGATCCCGTTGAGAAAGGCCGCGCGGTACGAACCGGTCAGGTCGAACACCTCGCCCGACAGCCAGCCGCCGAGCGCCATGCCGAAGAGCGTCGCCATCACCACCCAGCCGACCCGCGCGCCCGCTTCGTGCGGCGCGAAGTACTCGCGCACGATGATCGCGTAGCTCGGCACGATGCCGCCCTGGAACAGGCCGAACAGCGCCGAGATCAGGTACAGCGACGCGAGCCCGTCGAACGGAACGTACAGTACGAGCGCCACGCCCTGCAGTGCCGAGCCGAGCAGCAACGTGCGCAACCCGCCGATGTGATCGGCGATCCACCCCGACAGCAGTCGGCTGACGATTCCGAAGCCGAGCATCAGCGACAGCATCTGCGCGCCGGCCGCCGGGCCGTAGCCCAGGTCGCCGCAGTACGCGACGATGTGAACCTGTGGCATCGACATCGCGACACAGCACGCCAGCCCGGCGATCACGAGCAACGCCTGCAACGCAACCGGCGAAAGGCCGAGCGAGCGCGGCGCGGACGATGTGACGGGCGCCGCATCCCGCGCGCCGGCTGGGCGCAGGTAGGGCGACCGTCTGCGCAACACGAGCGTCAGCGGGAGCATCGCGATCAGGCAAACCGCGCCGATGGCCACGTGTGTTGCACGCCAGCCGATGGTCTCGATCAGGTGCTGCACGATCGGCGGCCATACCGTGCCCGCGAGGTAGTTCCCGCTGGCGGTGATCGCGACCGCGAGCCCGCGTCGGCGCTCGAACCAGTGCGAGACATCGGCGAGCAGCGGGCCGAACGTGGCCGAGCTGCCGAGCGCGCCGATCAGCAGACCTTGCGCGAGCGCATAAGTGAGCAACGTCGGCGCCATGCCCGCGAGCGCGTAGCCTGCGGCCAGCGCGAGCGTGGCGCCCGCCAGCGGCCGCGCGATTCCGTACCGGTCGGACAGCCGCCCCATCAGGATGCCGCCGAAACCGAAACCCACCATCGTCAGCGTGTAGGGCAGCGACGCCGAGCCCCGGTCCACGCCGAACTCGGCCTGCACCGCGGGCAGTGCGACGACGACCGACCACATGCCCACGCCGCCGAGCGTCGCGATCGCGAGCGATGCGACGAGCCGCCACCACGCGGCAGGCGAGTCGATGACGCTGCGTGGCGTCGCGGCGTGTTCGGTGGTCATCGGGTCGAGCGCGCGGCGCCCGGCCGGGCTCTGCGCGCGCAGCGCGAGCTTAAACGCTGCATCCCTTGCAGCGCATCGCTACTGCGGAAACGAACCCGCCATGAAGTCGACGAACGCGCGCACGCGCGCGGAGAGCTGGTGTCGCTGCGGGTAGACCGCGTAGATGTCCGCTTCGGGCGTCCGATAGTTCGCGAGCACCTGAACGAGCCGGCCGCTGCGCAGGTACCGCGCGATATCCCATTCGGCGCGCATCAGGATGCCGTGGCCGTCGAGCGCCCAGTTGACCGCGATCTCGCCGTCGTTCGTGGTGAGGTTGCCGCGGATCTTCACCGCGACCGTGCGCTCGCTCGCGCCGCGGCCGGTCGTGAGCCGCCAGACGCCGTACGCCTCGTCACCTTGGCGGATGCCGATGCAGTTGTGACGCGCAAGGTCCGCCGGCGACTTCGGCACGCCGCGCCGCGCGAGATACGCGGGCGACGCGCACAGCAGGCGGCGGTTGCCCGCGAGCCGGCGCGCGACCACGCGCGAATCGGGCGGCGCGCCGAAGCGGATGCAGACGTCGAACGCATCGTCGGCGAGCGGTGGCGGACTGACCGACAGCTGAAGCTGGACCTCGACCTGCGGGTGCTTGCGCACGAAGCGAGAGATCACCGGTGCGACGTGGCTGCGGCCGAAACCCAGCGTGGCGTTGACGCGCAGCAGTCCACGCGGCTCCGCACGCGCAGTGCCGAGCAGCTGCGCGAGGTCGTCGATCTCGCCCAGGATGCGCCGCGCGTGTTCCAGATAAAGCTCGCCCTCGGGCGTCAGGCTCATCCGGCGCGTCGTGCGGTTGACGAGCGCCACGCCAAGGCGCGATTCGATCTGCGCGAGCCGTTTGCTGACCGCCGGCGTCGTGATCCCGAGCTCGCGCGCCGCCGCGCTGAGGCTGCCGCACGCGGCAAGCGTCGAGAAGAAGCCGAGGTCGGCGGGCTGGATGCCTGATTTCATCGTCGCCGATTGTTGAATCGAGGTTAACGGCAGATTGAGTTTCGCGGTGAATCGGTCGCGCGCCACGATCGTACAGTCGGACATCGGACACGGAGAAGGACCGGATGAAGACGTACCGCATCGCGCTGATCCCCGGCGACGGGATCGGAAAGGAAGTCGTACCGGCGGGCCGGCAGGTGCTCGAAGCCCTCGCAGCCGCTGGCGGCTCGCCGCGCTTCTCGTTCGAGACGTTCGACTGGGGCGGCGACCATTACCGCCGGCACGGAACGATGATGCCCGCCGACGGGCTCGACGCGCTGCGCGGCATGGATGCGATCCTTTTCGGTTCGGCGGGTGACCCCGACATTCCGGATCACATCACGCTGTGGGGCTTGCGACTGGCGATCTGCCAGGGGTTCGACCAGTACGCCAACGTGCGGCCGACGCGGATCCTTCCGGGCATCGAATCGCCGTTGAAACGCTGCGAACGGAGCGACCTGGACTGGGTCATCGTTCGCGAGAACACCGAAGGCGAGTACTCGGGCGTGGGTGGCCGAGCGCACCGCGGACACCCGATCGAGGTCGCGACCGACGTCAGCATGATGACGCGCGCGGGCGTGGAGCGGATCATGCGTTACGCGTTCGCGCTGGCGAGCTCGCGGCCTCGCAGGAAGCTCACCGTCATCACGAAGTCCAACGCGCAACGCCACGCGATGGTGATGTGGGACGAGATCGCCGCACAGGTGGCGCGTGAGTTCCCCGACGTGGCGTGGGACAAAGAGCTGGTGGACGCGGCGACCGCACGGATGGTCAACCGCCCCGCCTCGCTCGACACGATCGTCGCCACGAATCTGCACGCCGACATCCTGAGCGATCTGGCCGCCGCGCTCGCGGGCAGCCTCGGCATCGCGCCGACGGGAAACATCGATCCCGAGCGCCGTTATCCGTCGATGTTCGAGCCGATCCACGGCTCCGCATTCGACATCATGGGCAAGGGGCTCGCGAATCCGATCGGCACGTTCTGGTCCGCGGTGATGATGCTCGAGCACCTGGGTGAATCCGCGGCGGCGGCACGGCTGATGCGCGCGATCGAAGCGGTGACCGCCGAGCCGAGGCTGCACACGCGCGATCTGGGCGGCGAGGCGACCACGGCCGAAGTCACGCGCGCGGTGTGCGACCGCCTGGCCGGATGACGCTCGCGTGCGGCATCATAGGGCAACGATGATCCAACCGAAGAGGAGACGGACGATGAAACGATCGCTCGCAGCGCTTTTGCTGGGCCTGGCGTCGGCGGTTTCGGCGCAGACCTGTCCCGAAAAGAACATCCTGTACTGGCAGGCGTTCACGCCGGGCGGTGAATCGGACCTGTCGGCGCGGCATCAGCAGATGGTGCTGAAGAAGAAGTGCCCGGCGATCGAAACGATCATCCAGTACAAACCGGGCGCAGGCGGCGGCCTGATGTGGGCGCAGATGAACCAGCTTCCGGGAGACGGGCTCAACATCGTCGGCATCAACCTGCCGCACATCGTGTTCCAGCCGCTCGAAGGCCAGGTGCAATACAAGACCGACGACATCGTGCCGGTGTTCTGGTTCCACTACACGCCGGATGCGCTGGTCGTGCGCGAGGCGAGCCCGATCAAGAACTTCGACGATTTCATCAAGGCCGCCAAAGCGAGCCCGGGCAAGCTGTCGCTCGGCGGCTCGGGGCTGAACTCCGCCAACCATGCCGCGCACGAGCGGCTCGATGCCGCGTTCGGCATCAAGACCACCTACATTCCGTACAAGGGCACCGGCGAGATGACGACCGCGGTGCTCGCCGGCCACGTCGACGGTGCGATGACCTACACGGCGTTCGCGGTCAACAACAAGGGCAAGGTGCGCGCGCTCGCGGTGGCGATGGACAAGCGCCACCCGCTGCTGCCGGACACGCCGACTTTCAAGGAGCTCGGGATCGAGTGGGTCGACGGCGCCTACCGCGGCATCGGCATGCCGAAGTCCACGCCGCCCGAACTGCGCAAGCGCATGTCCGACCTGTGGGCGGCGCTGAACAACGATCCGGAGATGAAGGAGCTGGCGGCGAAGAGCGGGTTCGAATTGATCAACGTCGGCGTCGATCAGATGGACGCGTTCATGAAAGAAAAGGTTCGCCTGTACACCGACGTGGCGAAGAAGATGGGGCTCGGCAGCAAGTAACGCGCTGCCCGCGCTTTCAGTAACCGTAGAACTCCTCGGTCACGATCCGACCGGGTTCGACGCCGGCGAACTGCAGCGTCGCCTGCATCGCCTCGACCATGGCCGGCGGCCCGGTGATCAAGTAGGTCGGCGCGGAGAGGTCGCCGACGGCCCGCTTCAGCAGGTCTTCGTCGACCTTGCCGCGTTCGCCCGCCCAGGGCCGCGCCGATTTCTGCATCTGCGTCATCGTCGCGATCAAGCGGAAGTTTGCGTTCCGCTTCTCGAGTTGCTGCAGTTCGCCCAGAAAGGCGGCGTCTTCCGGCCGGCGGTTCGAGTAGATCAGGATCAGCGGCTGCGCGAGCCCGTCCTGCGTCGCCTGCCGCAGGATGCTGACGAACGGCGTGATCCCGATGCCGCCGGCGATCAGCACGGCCGGAACGCTGCGGTCCGCAGGCAGGGCCAGCGATCCGAACGGTCCATCGATGGTGACCGTGGCGCCGACCGCGAGCGATGCGAGCGCGCGCTTGAACGCGCTGTCGCGCATCCGCGTCGCGATCGTCAGCCGCGGCTCGAACGGCGCGCTAACGATCGAAAACGCGTGGCGCAGGTCCTGACTCAGCGCGACGTCGATCGCCTGTCCCGGCGCGAAGTCGAACCCCGCCGGCTTGGCGAAATGAAACGCCATCGTCCGCTCGGCGACTTCTTCCCTCGCGAGAAGCGTCGTTTCGAAGGTGCCCATGTCGCCTCCTTCACTCGCCGGCGCTCACGATACGTCAAAGCGACTTCAGATACTGCACCAGGTCGGCCCGCTGCGCCGGCATCAGCCCGAGCGCGAGCCGCGCGTCGTAGCGCGCGACCACGTCGTCGAGCGTCGCCGCCGAACCGTCGTGGAAGTACGGCGGATGCTGCCAGACGCCGCGCAGCGGCGACGTGCGGTACAGCTGGGTCGCCGAGCGCGCCGCGTAGCTCGGGGTTTCGGGTTCGGCCATCGAATCGGCCGGCGGATGCAGCCGGTCGTTCGCATCGGTGAACTGCGGTCCGCTGTGGCAGGTCGCACAACGGCCTGCGCCTTCGAAAACGAGCTTGCCGCGCGCAGCAGCGGCAGCGTCGAAGCTGCCGGCCGGCGCGGGCGGGGCCTGGAGACTCAACTGATACGCCTGCAGCGCGGGCAGCTTGGCGCTGACGAGATCGATGCTGCCGTGCGTGACGCTCAGGTTCAGCCGCGGCTCGGCGAACGATCCGAGCCCGCCCATCTCGACGACGGCGACATAGCGGTTCCAGTACGCGATCTCGCTGCCGTCGCCGGTGTAGGTGATGCGCTGGATGCCCGCGAGTCCGTACGCCGGCGGGATCACGACCGGCTTGTTCAGGCCGTCGACGTTGTGGCGCGGGTCGAACCTGCCCTTGCCCCACGAATTGAGCACCGCCTTCGTCGCCGCGTCGAGCGCGGGCGACAACGCGATGATCGCGCCGGGGTTCAGATCGCGATTCGGCCAGCCGTCCAGCCGCTTGCCGATGCCGGGGGCGAACGAATCGTCGACCGTCGAGTGGCATAGCGCACAGGTGATACCGACGCGCGTGAGCCGATCGACGCCGCCAATCGTTTCGACGGTGCCTTCTACGCCGACGACTGCGCCGAGCTTCAGCAGCGCGACCGTCGTCGCCGGGCTCTTCAGATCGACGCTACCGCTGCGGATGCCTTCGACCACCGCGGCCGGCAGCGCGTCGGCATCGACCTTCAGCCCGACCGACAACGCGGTCGCCGGATCGACCGCCACCTCGATCACCTCGTGCAGGCGCAGCGCGTCGGTCCACTGCGCTTCGTCGCCGAAGGTATCGAAGCGGAAGATCTGCTTGCCCTGCTCGACCAGCGCCGCCTGTTCGGCGGCCGCGTCGTCCGACGAGCCGCCGCAGCCGGCGGCCGCGGCGGCGATGCCCGCCGTGAACAGCAGGCGCAGCGCACGTCGCATGCGTGCGTGCCGAAAATGATGAGCGCAAGAGGTCCTCACGAGCGTTCTCCTCGTCGTTCAGTTGCTGTCGATTCGTCCGGCGTCAGGCGCCGGTGTCGTCGCGTTCAGCGACTCAGGCGGCAGGACCGGCCCGGGCGCGTCGCCTCGCGCAGCCACGCGATCAGGTCGGCGCGCTCGCGCGCGTCGGCGATGCCCGCGTAGCCCATCGTCGTTCCCGGCACCGCCCGCACCGGGTTCTGCAGAAACGCGTCGAGCGTGCGCTCGTTCCACACGATCTTCGCGTCGCGCAGCGCCCGCGAATAGCCGTCGTATCCCGGCGCCGTTCCCGCGCGGCGGCCGAACAGGCCGCAGTGCTGCGGCCCGGTGCGGTTGCCTTCGATCGAGTGACACGCGGCGCAGCGTTCGTAGACCCGTTCGCCGCGCTTCAAAGTCGCCGCATCGGGCGCGGCCTGCGCCGCCGACAGTGACAGCAGCGCGCTGCCGAGGCAGACGACGGCCACGCGCCGCAGGGTCACGACACGAACGCCGACGGCACCGGGTCTTCGCCGAGCACCTGGCGCAGCACGGCCCAGTGCATCGCCTCGTCGCCGAGGATGCTGGCGGCCACCTTCGCCAGTTCGCGCTCTGCGAACAGCGGCACCGCGCCGAGGTAGGCGGACACGGCGCCCTTCTCCAGTCCGGCCGCAAAGCGCAGCACGTCGGTTTCGGACTTGAGTTTTTCGACCGGAAACGCGTACTTCGCTTTCGCCGCCACCGGCTTGCCGCCGAGCTTGCGCACGGTGGCTTCGAGCGCGCTCGCGTGCTCCTTGTGGTGCCCCTGGAACTGCAGCGCGACCGCCAGCGCGGGCTTGCCGAGCAGTCCGCTTTCGGCGCCGACCTGATACGCGGCCACCGCCTCCAGTTCGGCGCCGAGCGCCGTGTTCAGGATGCGGACGTCGGCTTCGGCGGCGCCGCCGCTCGCCTTGGCGGCGAGCGCTTCGCGCCCGCCCAGCAGCGCGACCGCCGCCGCCGACAGCACCGCGCCGCCCGTGGCGAGCGCGCGCCGGCGCGAATGCGGCAGATAGGTTGGAGGAATTAACAGGCGGCTGGTCATGTCGGTCTCCGTGCGGTTCGGGAAGTGCCCGCGTTTCAGCGCGGGCGAATCAGACCGCGCTCCTGCAGTGCGGCGATCACATGGTTGACGACGGCGTCGCAGCGCTCGCCGGCGAAAGCGAAGACTTCGTTCGCGTGCGCTTCGAGTTGCGCGCCGAGCGCGTCGCGCAGCAGCGCGCGGGCGCGTAGGTAGCGGGTCTTGACGACGTCCGCGCTGACGCCCAGGCAGAACGCGGTTTCCTCCACGCTCCTTTCCTCGACCGCGCGCAGCATGAACACGCTGCGGTAGATCGGCGGCAGCCGTTCGATCGCCGCTTGCAGCAGCGCGCGCAACTGGCCGCGCTCGGCGGCGGCGTCCGGACCTTCGGCGTGGGTGTCGACGAAAGACATCGCGTGCTCCGCTGCGGGCTCGTCGTTCATCTCCGGGCTGTCGTCGATCGGTACGGTGCGCCCCTTCCTGCGCTGCACATCGAGTGCGACGTTGATCGCGATGCGCGCCAGCCACGTGCCGAGCGCGGCGTCGCCGCGATACGAATCGAGGCCGGTGAACGCGCGCAGATAGGCGTCCTGCACGACGTCCTGCGCTTCGGCGTCGTCGGCGACGATGCCGCGCGCGGCGCGGAACAGCAGGCGGTTGTGCCGGCGCATGATCAGCTCGAACGCGGCGGCATCGCCGCCGCGCGCGCGGCTGACCAGATCGAGATCGTCCTGCCCGGTCGATCGCTGGCTGTCATGACTTTCGAACGTCGCCGGCATCGCATGTCTCCGTCGTCTGTGCATTGGACGTCGGCAGCGGCCCAAAGGTGACACGGGCCGACGCCGGCCGCGAACGGCGCCTGTTCGCGCCGCGCTTCAGGCCGATCGCCGCGCGGCCGGCGCGCGCCGAGCGCGCGGGCGGCGCGCACCGGTCCCCACGCGGGCGAGCGCGGGCGCGGGCGCGGCGGCGACCTGGCGCAGCCCGGCGAGGGCCGGCGCGACGATCTTTTCGTCTGCGCTCTCCGAATAGACCGCGTACGCGGGGTACAGGAACTCGGGCGCGCCCGGCACCAGCCGAAGCCGGCCGCTCTTCAGGTGCTGCCGCACGACGTTCAGGCGGAAGTAGCCCGCCCCGCCCGCCTGCAGCAGGTACTCGCGCCCCAGCGGGCCGAGCCCTGCGAACACGGCGGCATTCGACAGCGCGGGAAACGCCAGGTTGTGTTGCGCGGCGAACTCCGGTCCCCAGTCGACGAACACGTAGTCGGCCGGGCGCGGCACGCGCGGGCGCTTCGACGTCGTCACCAGGACGAGTCTCTCCTCGATCAGCAATTCGATCTTCAGTCCCTGCCGCTGCTGCGGCGCGTACACGACCGCGATGTCGAGCACGCCGTCCCCGACCTGCGTCAGCAGGTGGTCCGGGAATCCGACCTCGGTGCGCAGCGCGAGATGGGGCGCGGCGTGCCGCATCCACAGCAACCAGTCGAGCAGCAGCGGATCCCACAGGCTGATCTCGCAGCCGATCGTCAGCACCGCACGCCGGCCCGGCGGCACGGCGACCTGATGGCGCGCGCGCTCCCAAACCTGCACCAGCATGCGCGCGTAGCGCAGGAAGCGCTGGCCGGCGGGCGTCAGCGACGCGCCCGCCTTGCTGCGCACGAACAGTCTGCGGCCGAGCTGGTCCTCGAGCGTGCGCACGCGCGCGCTGACCGCCGTCGGCGTCACGTGCAGCCGTTCGGCGGCGCGCCCGAAATTGCCGGTGGCGACGATCTCGAGAAACGTGCGCGCGAGAACCGTGTCCATGTCGATTCGCCTCCGCGCGCAGTGTGCCGGCTTTCGCAGCAAAAGTGTTGCAGCGAACCGGCAATCGAATTCGTTTTACTTCGGGCAACGCCCGCACCAACATGCCGGCAAGTCCAACGCATTTAACCGGGAGTCGCCGATGCCGATCAGTCTGCCGCCGCTGCCCTACGACTACGACGCGCTCGCGCCGATCGTCTCCGGCGCCACCGTGCGCGTCCACTACGACCGCCATCACCGCGGCTACGTCGAGAAACTGAACGCGCTGATCCGCGGCACGGACTATGCGCACGAGCCGCTCGAGCGGATCGTCGAGCGGTCGGCCGTTCGCGGGGCGAGCGACCCGGTCGCGGCGGCGATCTTCAACAACGCCGCGCAGGCGTGGAATCACGCTTTCTACTGGAGTTCGCTGCGGCCCAAGGGCGGCGGCGGACCGCGCGGCACGCTGGCCGCGCGCATCGCCGCCGACTTCGGGTCGGCGCGCGCATTCGCGGAGACGTTCGCCGCCGCGGCGACGAACCACTTCGGCAGCGGCTGGGCTTGGCTCGTGCTGGAGCGCGGCGCCTTGCGCGTCGTCACGACGTCGAACGCCGGGACGCCGATCGTCGACGGGCTGAAGCCGCTGCTCGTGATCGACGTCTGGGAGCACGCCTACTACCTCGACTATCAGCAACGGCGCGCCGACTACGTGGCGAACGTCGTCGACAACCTGCTCGACTGGGACTTCGCCGAGCAGAACTTCGGCCGCGCGCGCGACGCCGCGCCGGCCGCGTACGCCTGACGCGCGGTGGACAGCGAGGCGAAGGAGGATTCGATGGCGCGCGACGAATCGGTGTTCCCGGTGCCGGAGCACGTGCGCCGGCGGTCGCTGATCGACTTGGCGACCTACCGGCGCGAGTACGAGCGCTCGCTGCGCGACGCCGAAGGGTTCTGGGGCGAGCACGCGGCGACGCTGCAGTGGTTTCGGCGCCCGACCAAGATGCGCGACGTCTCGTTCGGTCCGAACGACGTTCACATCCGCAGGTTCGCAGACGGCCGGCTCAATGCCAGCGTGAACTGCCTCGACCGGCACTTGCCGGCGCGCGCCGCTCGCCCCGCGATCGTCTGGGAAGGCGACGACCCGGCCGAGCAGCGCACGATCACCTACGGTGAACTGCACGCCGCGGTGTGCCGGCTGGCCAACGGATTGCGGTCGCTCGGCGTCGCGCGCGGCGACCGCGTGACGATTTACCTGCCGATGGTGCCCGAGGCCGTGGTCGCGATGCTCGCGTGCGCACGCATCGGCGCGATCCATTCGGTCGTCTTCGCCGGCTTCGCGCCGGAATCGCTCGCCGGCCGCATCCGCGACTGCGACTCGAGGCTGCTGATCACGGCCGACGAAGCGGTGCGCGGCGGCCGGCACATCGCGCTGAAGGCGGCCGCCGACGCGGCGCTGCGGACCTGCCCACAGGTCGCGCGCTGCGTCGTACTGCGCCGAACCGGGGCGAAGGTGGACTGGATCGAAGGCCGCGATGTTTGGTACCACGAACTGGTCGCGGGGCAGCCGCCGCAGTGCGAGCCGGAGGTGATGGGCGCCGAGGATCCGCTCTTCGTGCTCTACACGTCCGGCTCGACCGGCAAGCCCAAAGGCGTGCTGCACACCACGGGCGGCTATTTGCTCGCCGTTTCGCTCACGCATCGTTACGTGCTCGACTGCCGCGACGACGACGTGTACTGGTGCACGGCCGACATCGGCTGGGTGACCGGGCACAGCTACATCGTCTACGGCCCGCTCGCCAACGGCGCGACGACGCTGATGTTCGAGGGCGTGCCGACGTACCCGGACGCGTCGCGCTTCTGGCGCGTTGTCGACCGACACCGCGTCAGCATCTTCTACACGGCGCCGACCGCGATCCGCGCGCTGATCCGCTACGGCGAGGCGCCGGTGCGGCAGACCGGCCGCAAGTCGCTGCGGCTGCTCGGTTCGGTCGGCGAGCCGATCAATCCCGAGGCCTGGCTCTGGTACTACGACGTCGTCGGCGAACGCCGTTGTCCGGTCGTCGACACCTGGTGGCAGACCGAAACCGGCGCGATCGCGATCGCGCCGCTGCCGGGCGCGGTGGCCACCAAGCCGGGGGCGGCGACGCTGCCGTTCTTCGGCGTCGATCCGGTGATCGTCGATGAGCAGGGGCGCGTGCTCGAAGGCGCCTGCGAAGGACGACTCTGTCTGCGCGACGGCGGCCCCGGGATGATGCGCACCGTGTACGGCGACCCGGCGCGCTTTGCCAACTACTTCAGCGAAGTGCCGGGGCTGTATCTGACCGGCGACGGCGCCCGGCGCGACGCCGACGGCTACTACTGGATCACCGGCCGCATCGACGACGTGATCAATGTGTCCGGGCACCGGATCGGCACGGTCGAAGTCGAAAGCGCGCTGGTCGCGCATCCGGCGGTGGCCGAGGCGGCGGTGGTCGGCTGCCCGCACGCCGTGAAGGGCCAGGGCCTGTACGCGTTCGTCACGCTGAAGTCGAGCGCGCGACCGAGCGAAGACCTGCGCGCGGAACTCGTGCGCTGGGTGCGCACGCACATCGGCGCGATCGCCTCGCCCGACGTCATCCAGTGGGCGAGCGCGCTGCCGAAGACGCGCTCCGGAAAGATCATGCGCCGCGTGCTGCGCAGGATCGCCGCGGGCGACGGTTCCGATCTCGGCGATGTTTCGACGCTCGCCGATCCGGCCGTCGTCGACGGGCTGTTGCGCGATCGACGCGCGATCGGCGTCGCCGCCGCCGAGTGACGCTGCGATGACGAACTCGATGTCGGTCCCCGGCACGGCGCGCGAACAGGCGCGGCGCCCGCGGCCGCCCGCGCATCGGCAGGCGGTGCAGTTGAAGCGCGCGTACGACCCGCCGGCCGCGGGCGACGGCATGCGCATCCTGGTCGATCGGCTCTGGCCGCGCGGACTGAGCCGCGAGCGCGTCGCCGCCGATCTCTGGCTGAAGGACGCTGCGCCAAGCGATGCCCTGCGCCGCTGGTTCGGTCACGAACCGCGTCGATGGACGGCATTCGCGGCGAAGTATCGCGCCGAACTCGCGCGCCGGCCCGACATTCTGCAGGTGCTTGACGAATTGCGGCGGCGCGGTCCGATCACGCTCCTGTACGCCGCGCGCGATCCGACCATCAACCACGCGACGGTGCTGCGCACCGTGCTCGACGAGCGGTGCCGCGCGACCACACGAACCCGTGCAGGAGTCCAACGATGATCGTCAGGACGGTCATGTCGACGCCCGTCGTCACCGTCGATCCGCACGCGCAAGTGCACGAGATCGCCGCGCTGCTCGTGCAGCGGAATATCAGCGGCGTGCCGGTCGTCGCGGCTGGTCGCGTCATCGGCATCGTCAGCGAAGGCGATCTGCTGCACCGTGTCGAAATCGGAACCGACCACCCTGCGACGCAGCGATCGTGGTGGCGCCGGCTGATCGAGCCGGGCGATACCGCGCTCGAGTACGTGCGGACGCACGCGCTGCGAGCGCAGGACATCATGACCGCCGATGTGGTCACGGTCGCGGAGACGACACCGCTGGCGAAAGTGGCCTCGATCCTGGAGGAGCGGCGCATCCGCCGCGTCCCCGTACTGCGCAACGAACGGCTGGTCGGCATCGTGACCCGCGCCGATCTGGTCGCCGCGATCGGGCGCCGCGGCCAAACGCCGCGCGTCGCACGTGCGCAGAGCGACGATGCGATCCGCGCCCGGCTGCTGGCCGAGCTGTGGCGCCAGCCGTGGTGGCGCTCGGAATGGTCGAGCGTGTGGGTGACCGACGGCGTCGTGCGCTTCCACGGGCTGGTCGAAAGCGAAGACCAGCGGCGCGCCGCGCGGGTGGCCGCCGAGAACGTCCCCGGCGTGCGCGCGGTCGTCGACGAGCGAGTGCGCTTCTCCGACTGGCAGCCGCTGCTATGAAGGGCGTCGCGCCATCGTCGACCGCGAAGGGCGCGGTGCGCGACAAGCCGCTCGCGCGACGCGAGGCTATCCACATCGTCGTCCCGCTGCTCGCGCTCGGGCCCGCGCTGCTGATGATCCTCGTCTTCTGGGCGGTGCTATAGCGTCGCACGTCAAGCCATGTCTCCACTGCATTCGCAGCCACACGCGCGTCGCATCGAAAGCCGGCGCGAGCGATGCACGGATCGTGGAAGCAATCCGCGCCGCCTCACGGATGCGCGCAGGCGCCACCCCTGCACACCGCGCAACATGTTTGCCGCGCGCCCGGACCGCATCCCCGGCGCATCGATTGGAGGTAGGCGATGAATCTGATTTCCCTTGCCAAACTACCCTTGTCCGCCGACGAAGGTTGGCCGGAACTGGCGCGGCATCGCCCGCGAATCGCCAGGCTCTTCCTTTTCGTCGTGCTGCCGCTGTCCCTGGTGCCGCCGGCGATGCTATATGTGGCTGGTACGCATTATCCGGAGGCCTTTTTCCCGGCGATGCGCCCAAGAAATTGGGCGGGCGTGGCGGAGGTCTGCTTCGTCGCTGAGATCGCGAGCTTCGCCGCGTTGGGATGGCTGATCAAGCAGGTGGCCGACACGTACGCGCTGTCGATCGACTACCGCGACGCCTATCTGCTAGCCGCGCTCGCAGTGGCGCCGCTCTGGCTGGCCTCGCTCGGCTTGCTGATTCCCGATCTGATGGTCAACGCGGCGATCGGCGTGCTCTCGCTGGGTCTGTCGTGTGCGCTGCTTTTCAACGGGCTCCGGGCGCTCGGCCGGCGGCGCGAGGAGGTGGTGGCGGCGAGCATCGTGCACGTCGTGATCGGCGCGGGACTGACCGCCTGGGTGTTTGTATTTGTCCTAACGTTGCTCTAATTACCCGCGCCGCCCGGCCCGCACGCGCTGGACGCGCTCAGCCGACTTCGAGCACCACGTTGCCCACCGCACGCCCGCTTTCGACGAGTTCGTGCGCTTCGGCGATCGCGGTGAGCGGCAGCCGCGCTGCGATGTTGTGCCGCAGGCTCCCCTGCTCGAGCCAGCGCGTCAGTTGCGCGATCGCCGCCGTTCGATCGGCGGGTACCAGGTTGTAGACGATGAAGAAGCGCACGCGCACGTTCTTGACGATCGCGGGGAAGAACGGCACCGCAATCTCGGGCTTGCTGCTGCCGTAAACGACGATGTCGCCTTCCGGTCTGACCGCACCGATCGACTCGGCAACGTTGGTGGCGAAGTCGACCTCGATCACCCGGTCCACGCCTTCGCCGTCGGTCGCTTCGCGCACGCGCGTGCCGACGTCGTCGCCGCGATAGTCGATGACCAGGTCGGCGCCAGCGCTCTCGGCGAGCGCGCCCTTCTGCGGGCTGCTGACCGTCGCGATCACCTGCCGCGCGCCGAGCAGCCGCGCCATCTGCACCGCGTAGTGTCCGACCGCACCGGCGCCGCCGGTCACCAGCACGGACTTGCCCGTGACACCTCCGTCCATGCGCACTGCGTGCAGCGCGGTCAGCGCGGGAATGCCGAGGCACGCGCCGACATCGAAACCGACACCGTCCGGCAGCCGCACCGCCTGGTGCGAAGGCAGCACGACGTACTGCGCGGCGGTTCCGAACGCGCGCTTCCACGCGGCGTTCCAGGTCCACACGCGCTCGCCGATGCGAGACTCGGGCACGCCGGCGCCGACCGCGTCGATCACGCCTGCGCCGTCGCTGTGCGGGACGATCTTCGCGAAAGGCAGCGTCGGATTGCGCAGCCCTGCGCGCGTCTTGACGTCGGACGGATTGACCCCGGAGGTGGCAAGTCTCACCCGCACCTCGCCGGCGCCGGGTTCGGGGGTCGGAAGTTCGCCGATGCGCAGTACCTCGCGCGCGGCGCCGGTGCGATCGTAGTAAGCGGCCTGCATGCTTCGGATCTCGTGTGAAGGCGTTTGCGGGTGCGGCCGTTTATAGCAGCGTGTCCACCCCTGTCTAGAACGGCCTGTTCTTCTTGAGATCGAACTTGAACTCGACGGGAGCGCCGAGCGAACCGTCGGCCTTCTGCGGCCGGTAGCCGTACTCGACCTTGGTGAAACCGAGGCCCACGGTTTCGACCGGCGGCTGCGCATCGACTGCCGTGTCCGCGAGCGCGACGGAGGTCACGATCACGTCGGTGAGCTTGATCGTGAGATAGTCCTGCGCGCCGGCCCCGCCGCGCGCCACGCTGAGCACGGCATCCCGGATGTGCCGCCCCGTCGCGCACGCCTTCCACAGCTCCGGCGATGCGCGGTCGGTGCGGTGCGTGAAGGTCAGATCGGAGAATGTCGCCCTGCCCGCACCGCCCCCGCCCGTTCCGGCCGGAGTTGGATTCGCGACGCCCCATGCCCAGCTCTCGACGACGATCTCGTCCTTGTGGCGGGCGGAAGTCGATTCGCCCTTGATGCCGTCGAGCTTCAGATGAATGTCGGTCAGCGCCATGGCGGTCTCCCTGCCGGTCGAGCACGCACCTTACGCCGGCCGACGCGCAAAACAAAGCCCGGCCGAAGCCGGGCTCTGGGTTGGCTTGCCGCGCGCGCGGCGCAGCAGGACCGGTCGCTGCGCCTCGCGGCGCCGGCGCTCAGTTCACTGCCGGGGCGCTGACGACCACGCGCTCGAGCGCGATCAGTTGCGGGCTGGCGCCCTCGTAGCGGGGCTGCATCGCGAGGACCGTCGCGCCGAGCACGGTGGTGCTGGTGACGAGCGCGAGGACGAAAGCGGCAACGCGGGCTTTGGTCGGGGTCGCGAAGTTCGTTTTCATGGTCCGGTCCTTTCGTTCGGGTTGCGTCGTTGTGATGAGCGAACTGTAGGCAGACGCACCCCGCGGCGCGAGCGGATTGCGATGGACTGCGTGAATCGCGGGGCGAGCTGCAGACGCGGTTTTGTCGCGACGGAAGCCCGTCTCGCAGTTCATTCCGGCTTTTCGGCGTTTCGTCGCGCGCAGGTGCAGCTCAGCCGCCAATCCGGCGGCCGGTCGGGTCGGTCGGCCGGCTCGGTCTTCCGAACATCGCCGTCCGCCGCCTGCCGGATATTCACGGCTTCGCGGTGGCCGCGCCGGGACGCGCTCGCGTACCATGACACGCGGTCAAGACGCTGCGAACGCGCGGCGCCCGCCCGTCGACCAGGAGGAGAAGAAGATGAATCGACCCATCGCGCTTTTTGCCCTACTGGGCCTGCTGCTGACCGGCTGCCAGACGGTGAAGCTGGTCACGCCGTTGAAGGAACGCAGCAATCCTCAGGTAACCGTCGCCGACGGCCGCGTTCGCGTCGCGCCCGACGTCCTCACGTTCTTCTCGGACGAGAAGAACGTGACGATCACGTGGCGGCTGCCCGCCGATTCGCGCCTGCGGTTCGCCGATCGAGGCATCGAAATCCACGGGCGCGTCACCGACCGCGCAGTGCGCACGCCGGACGGCGGCGAAGCGGTCGTTCTCGATCGCACCCAGAACGAGATCGTCGAGTGCAAGCGTTCGCAGGATGGCCTGGCTTTCGCCTGCCTGAACCGGAATACGCGGCCGGGGGTCTACAAGTACTCGATCCGGATCAGCGACGGGCAGAAGACGATCGAGGTCGATCCGCCGATCGTCAACGGCTGGTAGCGAGCGCGGAGCCGGCGAGCCAGATACGCGCCTGCTCGAGAACGAGCGCGCCCGGCGCCGCGCGGCCGCGGGCTTCGATGCGTGCAAACGCGTCTGCGCCAAGCGCCGCACGCGCAGCATCGATGGCCTGCACGAGGAACGCCTCGTCGGCCGGATCGCGCCGCAAGCCGGTTTCCTCGCGTTGCATCTCGGCCGAACCGTAGTACAGCGCGGCTCGTTCGAAGTCGCCGACTGCTGCAGCCACGCCTGCGCACACCTCGAGGAAGCTGCGTTCGACCGGCCGCGACCCGATCTGCCGTCCGATCGCGTCGGCTTCGAGCAGACTCGGACCGGCCTCGTCGTTTCGACCCGATAGAACCTGCACTATCGCGAGGTTGAGCAGGCCGATGGCGATGCTCTCCTGGTTCCCGACGGTGCGCGCCGCTTCGACCGTATGTCGATACATTGCTTCGGCATCGGTAAGCCGGCCTTCCATCCGGCGCAGCATCGCCACCGAATTGAGCGCGCCGGCGAGCTCGCGCAGATCACCCTGCTCGCGCGCCAGCGCGAGCGCCTCCTCCAGGTAGGCGCGCGCCGCGCCCAGATCGCCTTCGCCGAGACACGCCATGCCGAGCGGTTGCAGCGCACGCGCCACCACGTCGCTTCGGCCCAGCTCGCGCGCGATCTCGAGGCTCTCGGTCAGGCAGGTGCGCGCCTCGGCATCGCGGCCGCTGAAGAAGCACAGTTGGCCCGCACCGAACAAGGCCCGGCAGCGTTCGATGGTTCGACTCCGCAGCGCCGGCCAACCGAGGACTGCGATCGTGACCTGATGTCCCAACGTCAGCAGCCCCCGGTTGATCCAATAGGGCCGCAGCGCGTAGACGAGCCGCAAGCCGGACGACGCGCGAGCATCGCCGCTCCCACTCCAGGCGATCGCAGCCAGCAGGTTGTCCCTGTCTTCGTCGAGCCGGCGCAGCCAAAGTCCCTGCTGCGGTCCGGCCAGCTCAGGGAACGCCTGCTCCGCAAGCAGCACGCAGCGCTCGAGGTGTCGCGTGCGCGTCGTCTCTTCGTCGCCAGCTTCGCGCAAGTGTTCAAGGGCGTACTGCCGCACCGTCTCCAGCATCCGGTAGCGACCGCCGTCGATATCGGCGATGACCAGCGATTTCTCCACCAGACGCGCCAGCAGATCGAGGACGTCGGCCGCGTCGATGTCGTCCCCGGCACCGACCGCTTCGGCCGCCTCCAGCGTCCAGCCGCCCGCGAATACCGACAGCCGCTGGAACAGCGTGCGCTCGGGCGGCGTGAGCAGGTCGTACGACCAGTCGATCAGCGCGCGCAGCGTGCGCTGGCGCGGAAGCACGGTGCGGTCGCCGGTGACGAGCAACCTGAAACGTTCGCTCAGCCGCGCTGCGATCGCCTCGACGGACAGCGCGCGCATTCGCGCCGCGGCCAGCTCGAGCGCGAGCGGAATCCCGTCGAGCTGGTGGCAGATCGTCGCGACGGTTCGCGCGTTGCCGGCGGTCAGCCGAAACGCCGGCTGCGCAGCGCGGGCGCGGTCCACGAACAGCCGTACGGCGTCGCTGTGCGCGAGCGCCTCGTCCGAGGTCGCCTGCGAGCGCGGGTCGGGCGCGGCGAGCGGTGCGAGCTGGAACACGGTCTCGCCGGCGATCTGCAGCGCGTCGCGGCTGGTCGCGAGAATCTTCACCTTCGGGGCCCACTGCAACAGCCGCTTGGCTAGCTCCGCGCATGCCTGCACCAGGTGTTCGCAGTTGTCGAGGATGATCAGCAGCGTCCGGTCACGCGCGAACTTCAGCAGCGCGTCGAGCACGGTGCCGCCGGCTTCCTCCTTGACGCCGAGGACCGATGCGACGACCTGCGCAACGAGTTGCGCGTCCGCCAGCGGCGCCAGCTCGATCAGCCATACGCCGTCCGGATACTCGTCGAGCACGTCGGCGCCGAGCTGCACCGACAGCCGGGACTTGCCGATGCCGCCCATGCCGAGCAACGTCACCAGTCGGCTCGTCTCGAGCATGCGTCGCACGTCGGCGAGTTCGCGCTCGCGGCCGACGAACGAGTTCAACTGCTGCGCGAGGTTGTTCGGCGTCGCCTCCAGCGAGCGCAGCGCCGGAAACTCGGCGCGCAGCCGCGGATGCAGAACCTGGTAGACGCGCTCCGGTGCGGCCAGATCGCGCAGCCGAACGGCACCGAGATCGCGCAGCGAAACGTCCGGCGGCGCATCGGCGCCGACCGCGTCGGCCACCGCCTGCGAAACGAGGATCTGCCCGCCGTGCGCCGCGCTCATGATCCGCGCGGCGCGGTTCACGGCGCGGCCGTAGAAGTCGCCGTCGCGCCGCTCGTCGACGCCGCAGTGCAGCCCGCAGCGAATTCGCAGCGCAAGCTTGTCGCCCGCTTCAGGCGCGGCCAGCGCGAGTTGCATCTCGACCGCCGCCGCAATCGCATCGCGCGCGCGCTCGAACGCGGCGTGTACTCCGTCGCCGGTCGTCTTCACGATCGTGCCGCGGTTGCGCACGACCGCGGCGTGACAGACCGTGTCGTGCCGCGCGAGCGCGATCTGCATCCGCTCGGGGGCATCCTCCCATAGCCGCGTGCTGCCCTCGATGTCGGTGAAGAGGTAGGTGATCGCGGCGGGTCCGGTCACTTCGCGGTCCGTTGCATGTGGCGGATCGGCGGCGCGCTCGCTCAGTCGCGGTCCTTGCCCTTGCCTTTGCCCTTGCCGCGACCGCGATCGTCGTCATCGCGACCGCGCCGATCGTCGCCGCGGCGCACGTGCTTGTCGTACCAGTCGTGCCGCACGAAGTAGACGGGATAGCCGCAGGCGTTGTAGCGGTGGCAGTACTTGGCCCAGTTTTTCCGATGGCCGTACGGAACCCACAGGTAGATCGGCTGCACCACGACGTGCGGCGGGGGCGGCGCGATAATCACCGGCTGCGGGACGATCACCGCAGGCTGCGGAAACCGCCCGATGTCGATTCGACCGTAGACGCCTGGCTGGGCGATCTCGACGGTGATGCCGACGTCGGCCGCATGCGCCGCGGGCGTGATCGTCAAAACGGCGAGTGCCGTCGCGAGTGAACGTCTCATGGCGACTCCTGGCTGGGGCTTGCGACGACGTAAGGTTAGCGCCAAGCCGGCGTGTTGCCTTACGGTGCGCTGACGATGGCGCTCGATCGGTCGCAGCGGCGGGTATGCTGCGCGGTCAGCGATGAACGACTGCCTGTTCTGCCGCATCGCCGAAGGCGCCGAGCCGGCAAGCATCGTCGAGCGCACACCCTCGACGCTGACCTTTCTCGATCTGTACGGCGTGCGCGAAGGTCACGCGCTGGTGATTCCGCGGCGGCACGCGGTCCGGCTCGAGGAATTGGCGCCCGCCGAGCGCCGCGCGCTGTTCGATGCAGTGGCGCGCGTGCAGTTCGCGCAGCGCTCAGCCGGGCTGCACGCCGACGGCTGCACGCTGCTCGTCAACGACGGCCCCGCAGCGGGCCAGCACGTTGCCCACATCCACGTACACGTCGTGCCGCGCAGTCGCGGCGACACGCTCGCCGTGATCGGCCGCTTCGTGCTCGCCTTGCTGAACTACTTCGGCCGACCGCGCTCGCGCGCCGCGCTCGACGCCATCGCCGCGCGGCTGCGCGCTGCGCTTCCGCCGCCCGACGATGAGGCCGGCGATTGAGCCCAGCACACCGGCGGTTCACACATCGCGCACCACGACGCCCTTCCAGAACGCAACGCGGTCCCGGATCGCTTGCGCGGCATCGCTGGGCTCCGGGTAGTACCACGCCGCGTCCCGATTCTCGCGGTCACCGACGCGGATCGTGTAGTAGCTCGCCGTGCCTTTCCAGTGGCACACCGTGCGCGTCGGGCTGTCGATGAAGTATTCGCGCCGCAGCGACGCCATCGGAAAGTACGCATTGCCCTCGACGGTCACGATGTCGTCGGACTCGGCCAGCACCGCCCCGTTCCACTCCGCACGCTTCATCTTCGGCCTCCCGCACCCGCCACGACACCGACGAAAATATCATTCGACAATCGGCGGCGATTTGTGTACAGTCCGTTCCGCTTTCGTTTGAGTGTCGGTTTTCCTCCGGTTTCTCCTGGCCCGTTTGTTTGTTCGTTGAACAACGGCGCGTCCTCGGTTTCCCCAGGTTGACGTTGCTTGATCGTTTGCTCGTCGGGACTTCATGGCTCCGACGATTCACTCTTCAACCCATTTCCTATCGAGGAACGTAAACATGGCTACCGGTGTCGTCAAATGGTTCAATGACGCAAAAGGTTTCGGATTCATCACGCCCGATGACGGCGGCAAGGATCTGTTCGCGCACTTCTCCGAGATCCAGGCGGGCGGCTTCAAGTCGCTTTCCGAGGGTCAGCGCGTGGAGTTCGTCGTCAAGCAGGGCCAAAAAGGCCCGCAAGCGGCGGAAATCCGCGTCGTCTAAGTCCGACGCGCAGTGAAAACCGCGGCCCCGCGCCGCGGTTTTTTTTTGCCGCCGCCGCACGGCCTAGCGAGTCGACGCGACGCGCGATCGTGTAACCCCGTGCGGAAACTTGCCGGCCATCGTCGGGTCAGAATCCGGGCTGACAATGTCTGCCATTACGGCGAAAGCCGCGGCGCGCCAGAACAAGCAACGACAACCGGGCGCGCGATTCGCGGCCGCTTCGCCGACATCGACCATGGAGGGATCACGCATGCGAACACCCGTTCGCCTCAATGCGCTTCACTTTCACGAACTGGTCACGCACTTTCTTGCGCTGCCGCCGCAGGACCGGCGGCTGCGCTTCGGCCACGCGATGGCGGACGAGGCCGTCATCGATTACGTGGGAAGCATCGACTTCGAACGCGATGCCGTCTACGGCGTCGTCGACCCGGTCCTCGACATCGCCGGGGCGCTTCATCTGGCGCGCGGCGACCACGCGATGGAGATCGGCTTGAGCGTGTTGCCGCAGGCGCGCGGCTCCGGTATCGGCAGCCGCCTGCTGGAGCACGCCGCCGAAGTCGCGCGCGAGCGCGGCGTGTCTCGGCTCTACGTTCGCGGCCTGACGCACAACGAGGCGATGCAACGGCTCGCCCGGCGCGCCGGCATGCCGATCGTCACCGCAGCCAACGGCACGGACGGTGCGCTTCAGCAGGCACTCGCAGCCCAGTGGGCGGCGCTCGGTCCAAGATCTCCGGTCGTGCTGGTCGATTCCGCGCTGCGCGCGGAGCCCCGTCCCGCCGCTCGACCGGCGGTCGCCCATTCGGTTCGGCGCTACGAGCTTCATCCCTGAACGGCGTCGGGCCGCGCGCCGAAGCTGACCGCGACCCCTCGCGGCTCGACCACCCGCCTCGCCCGAGGGGTGCGCGGTGCAGCCACGCTGCGCGGCACGCTCGCTCGGTCGCCGATCGCTGCGATCGACCGGCGCGGCGGCACGCCGCGTTGAACCGTTAAGCCTGCGTCAGACATCCGTCGAGACGCGGCGCTATCCTGAATGCGATGAAACGTTTGCTGCGCGCGTTCGGCTACGCGCTCGCCGCCGCGCTCGTTGTCGTCAGCGGCGCGCTCGCGCTGACCTACGCACCCGATCGGCCGCCCGAAGCGTTGATGACGCGCTGGGCGCCGGCGCCGTCGCAGTTGCTCGCGTTGCAAGGCATGGCCGTGCACATGCGGGACGTCGGGCCGCGCGACGATCCGGTGCCGATCGTTCTGCTGCACGGTACCGGCGCCAGCCTGCACACCTGGGACGGCTGGGTCGCCGCGCTGGCGCCGACGCGGCGCGTGATCACGGTGGATCTACCCGGCTTCGGACTGACCGGCCCCGAACCCAACGGCGACTACCGGATCGAGCGTTATGTGCAGTTCGTCGTCGGCCTGCTCGATGCGCTGCACGTCAAGCGCTGCGTGCTGGGCGGAAACTCGCTCGGCGGCGAGATCGCGTGGAACACCGCGCTCGCCGCACCCGACCGCGTCGACCGGCTGATCCTCGTCGATGCCGTCGGTTACCCGCTCGATTTCTTCGATCTGCCGCTCGGCTTCCAGATCGCGCTGATCCCCGGCGTGCGCCGTCTCACCGAATTCTCGCTGCCGCGCGCGCTGGTCGCTGCGAGCGTACGCGGCGTCTATGGCGACGCCTCGCGCGTGACCGAGAGCACGGTCGAGCGTTACTACGAGCTCACGCTGCGCGCGGGGAACCGGCGCGCGCTCGCGAAACGGCTGAGCCAAGCCGACAACACCGACCGCAGCGAGCGCATCCGCGCGATCGCGCAACCGACGCTGATCCTCTGGGGCGGACGCGACCGGCTGATCCCGCCGGCGCACGCAGAGCGCTTCGCGCGCGACATCCGCGCGAGCCGGTACGTGCGCTTCGACGACCTCGGCCACGTTCCGCAGGAGGAGGACCCGGCGCGAACGGTCGCCGAAGTCAAGCGTTTTCTCGGGCTGTGAGCCGCAACGCCGCGCGCCGCACGCCGCACGCCGATGAGGTTCGCGCGCCGACCCGCGTTCCGATCCGTGTGGCGTGCAGGCCGGGTGTTTACCATCGCGGCATGTCGACCGAAGCCGCGCCGCTCGAACGTCCGCGCTCGCCGCGGGAACTGTTCATCGCGTTCACGCTGCTCGCGCTGCAGGGTTTCGGCGGCGTTCTCGCGGTCGCGCAGCGCGTGCTGTGCGAGCAACGGCGCTGGCTGACGCGCGAGCAGTTCGTCGAGATCCTCGCCGTCGGTCAAGTGCTGCCCGGCCCGAACGTGTGCAACGTCGCGCTGATGGTCGGCGACCGCTTCTTCGGCTGGCGCGGCGCGTTGGCCGCGCTCGCCGGCATGATGGCCGTACCGCTCGCGATCGTGCTCGCTTTGACTGCGTTGTACGCGCAGTTCGCCGCGCTTGCGGCGGTGGCCGGTGCGCTGAAAGGCATGGGCGCGGTCGCGGCCGGCATGATCGTCGGCACTGCGTTGAAGCTCGTGCCGGCGCTGCGCGGCAACGCGCTCGGGCTTCCGGCGTGTCTCGCCTTCGGCGCCCCGGCCTTCGTGCTGGTCGCGCTCGTTCGCGCGCCGCTCGGTTGGGTGCTGCTCGGGCTCGGCGCTGCCGCGTGCGCAGCCGCGGCTTGGCGCCTGCGCGCGCGTGCGGGAAGCCCGCGATGAGCGGTCCTTTCGCGCTGCCGCTTTCCGCGGGCGAACTCGCCGCGTTGTTCGCGCACTTCCTGGTGCTGTCGCTGCTCGCGATCGGCGGCGCCATCACGGTCGCACCCGAGATGCATCGCGTGCTCGTCGATCGCATGGCGCTGCTCACCGACGCACAGTTCAACGCGTCGATCGCGATCGCACAGGCCGCGCCCGGGCCGAACGTGTTGTTCGTCGCGGTGATGGGCTATCAGGCGGGCGGGCTCGTCGCCGCGCTGGTCGCGCTCGTCGCGATCATGCTGCCGTCGACGACGCTCGCACTCGCCGCTTCGCGCTGGGGACACGCGCGGCGCGACTGGCTTCCGGTTCAGGCGTTCAAGGCGGGGATGGCGCCGATCGTCATCGCACTGTTGATGGCCACGGGCTGGATCCTCGCGGCCGCCACGCCAGGCTGGCGGCATCTCGTGCTGACGGTCGCCGCCGCGTTGCTGGTCTGGCGCACACGCATCCACCTGCTCTGGCTGATCGCCGCCGGCGCCGTCGCCGGCGCGCTCGGCTGGGTCTGACGCTCCTGCCGAACGTTGCAATTCGGGCGCTCGACCCCCAGCCGCCGTAGCAGAGGCGAGATTCGCGCAGCGAACGGTTGTCGACCGTTTGCGGCGAGTTCAATCGCGGCGCGGCAGCAGCTTGACCAGTGCGGCGCGGTTGTCGATCAGGTCGGCGAGCGTGTAACGATCGAGCTCGGCCATGTACGCGTCGAGCGCGCGCTTGAGCACGGTCTTTAGCTTGCACGCAGGCGTGATCACGCAGCGGTTGCCGCTCGGGCCGAAGCACTCGACCAGCGTGAACTCGCCTTCGGCGAGCCGCACGACATCGCCGATCGAGATCTCCTTCGCGGGGCGGCCAAGCCGGATCCCGCCGCCGCGCCCGCGGCTCGTTTCGATGTAGCCGGCCTGGCCGAATTCGTGCACGACCTTCATCAGGTGGTTCTTCGAGATGCCGTACGCGTCGGCGATCTCCTGGATCGTCGCGGTCGCGCCGGCGTGCACGCCGAGGTACATCAGCGTGCGCAGCGCGTAGTCGGTGTAGTCGGTCAGTCGCATCGCGGCCGGTTCACTGAAGATGGATCCGATTTGAATCTTAACGCCGGTCGCGCCTCGCGTCTGACACAATGCAGGCCCGCAACCGCCTCGCGCACCGATGAACGCCGGCATCGCCTACGCCGTCTTCGCCTACGTGCTGTGGGGCGTGTTTCCGGTGTACTTCAAAGCGCTGCACGACGTCCCCGCGGCGGAGATCCTCGCGCACCGGATGGTCTGGTCGCTCGTCTTCGTCGCGGCGGTGCTGGCGCTGCGGCGCCGCTGGGACTGGCTGGCTGACGTGCTCGCGCGGCCCGCGCTCGTCGGCCGCTTCGTGGCGACCGCGGCGCTCGTGACGGTCAACTGGGGCGTCTACATCTGGGCCGTCAACGCGGGCCGTGTCGTCGACGCCAGCCTCGGGTACTTCATCAACCCGCTCGTCAACGTCGCGATCGGCGCGATCGTGCTGCACGAGCGGCTGCGCCCGGCGCAGTGGATCGCGGTGGCGCTTGCCGCGACGGGCGTCGCGTGGCTCACTTGGCACGCCGGTGCGCTGCCCTGGATCGGGCTCACACTCGCGTTCTCGTTCGCCGCGTACGGCCTGCTGCGCAAGACGGCCTCGCTCGGCGCGGCCGAAGGGCTCGCACTCGAAACCGCGCTGCTCGCTCCGCTCGCGCTCGCCTATCTCGGCTGGCTCGGCGCGGCGGACCGCAGCGCGTTCGGCGACGGCTCGGCGGCGACGCGCTGGCTGCTGGCGGCGGCCGGCCCGGTCACCGCGCTGCCCTTGCTCGCGTTCGCCGCCGGCGCGCGGCGCATCCCGTTCTCGATGCTGGGGCTGCTGCAGTACATCGCGCCGACGCTGCAGCTTCTGCTCGGCGTGTGGCTGTACCGCGAACCGTTCGAGCCGGGCAAGGCGCTCGGCTTCGCCGCGATCTGGGTCGCGCTCGCGATTTACTCGATCGAGGGCCTCTGGCAGACGTGGCGGCGCACGCCGCCGTCGACCCGGGCTCCGTAGGTCTACTCGACGGCGAGCAGTTCGACCTCGAACAGCAGGGTGGCGTTCGGCGGGATCACGTTGCCGGCGCCCCAGGCACCGTAGCCGAGCGCGGGCGGAATCGTCAGCTTGCGCACGCCGCCGACGCGCATGCCGGCCACGCCTTCATCCCAGCCGGCGATCACGTTGCCGCGGCCGAGCGCGAAGCCGAACGGCTCTCCGCGATCCTTGCTCGAGTCGAACTTGCGCCCGTCGACCAGCCATCCCGTGTAGTGCACGAGCACATCGTTGCCGCTGCGCGCGACGGCACCCGTGCCGACCGTCACATCCTCGTACTGCAACCCGCTCGGGGTCGTGATCGCCGCCATGCGTGTCTCCGCTGAACGCGGGCACCGCGCCCGCGCCGGCGAGGATACGCGGTCGCGGTGCGTTCAGGCGGCCTTGCGCTCGGCCGCTTCGCCGCGGATGCGGAAGCGCGGCTCCAGCTCGGCGAGCTTCTCCACGATGCCCGTGTACTCCAGCTCGCTCATCGGCAGCATCGCCGCGCCGAAGAAGCCCTGGCGCCGCATCTCCATCGCCTTGTCGGCCGCACGCGCGCGCACGGTGTCCCAGAACGGGTGCGCGAAAGCGTCGAGCGGATCGGTCAGCCGGCCTTCGTGCATCGCGTAGGCCGCGCAGCTCACGAGCGGCGGACCGTCGAAGTAGCTCGTCCCGCTGTTCAGCGCGACCGGCATCAGCGGCATGTTGTGCGAGCCGCGCATACCGCCGGCCACGAAGTGCGCGGTCGCGTAAGGCGCGAGCACCTCGCCGGTGGCGGGGAAGTTCATCTGCGTACGCACCAGCATCACCGGGTCGTCCTTGCCCGTGTACTTGCCGGCGATGTTGTGCAGGCGGGATGTCGCCACCGCGACGGCCTGCTCGCCGGTGGCGCGCGACCAGACCGACTCGACGACGTAGCGCTCGGGATCGCGCAGCAGCGCGGCGATGTCGTACAACTGCTCGGGCGCGGCCAGTTCGATCACGCGGTCGCCCTCGGTGCAGTTGACATCCATGATCACGAAGCGGAAGCCCTTGCTCATCTTCGGCGACAGGATCAGCCCGGGTGTCGTCATCGGATCCGCGAACGCGAGGTACAACGGCAGATTGAATGCGCCCGGGTCGGTCTTGTCGGCCGCGAAGAAAAGAAAGGGCTCGTTCGGCCGCTCTTCGAATTCCATCTCCGCAACGGCGGGGCCCATGCCCCTGACGTTGCCGGAGAACGCGTCCTTCAACAGATCCTGGCCCGCGCCGTACAGACCCTGCCGCTTAGCGACCTCGGCCCCCGCGACGAATGCGTCCCACGCGAGCCGGTGCACGAATTCGTCGCCGACGCCGCGCCGGTGCGTCATCAGGATCGCAACATCGTCGCCGGTAAACGAGATGCGGTGATCGATGAGCCGTCCCTGCGCGTTCGCTTCGATGTGCGCGCGAACGGCCGCCAGAAGCGGCTGCGACGGTGCGATGTGTCCGCCGATCGAACCGATGTCGGCTTTGATGACAGAGACAGTGATCTTCATGGTCGCTCCTTTCGCGCCGGCCATCACGGCGCCGCGCGCCTTCGAGCAACCCGGCGCCGGAGCGGCCCGGTAAGTATCGATCCGCCCGCGCCGGCTGCGTTGACAGCCGTCAAGCGACGCGCCGCAGCGAAGGCGGCGTGTGCTCCGCGCTCTCAGGCCGGCTGCAGCAGCAGCGCACGCGCCGCACGGCGCAGCCGCATGCGCAGCCGCAGCAAGGCGAAACTCGCGCCGCCGCCTCGCTGCGGCGCGGGCCGCGACCGCTCGACGATCACACGCGCACCGCCGATCGCTTCGATCACCGTGCGGGCGCGCGGCGCGAGCGCGACGTCGTCACCGGCGCGCGCGAAGTGGTCGCGCGGCTCCCCCGATTGCGTGAGCCAGATCCGGCCGTGCATGACGCGCACGCGCTGCCCGGCGCGCGCGTCGAAGGCCAGCAGCTGCCCGTGTCCGATGTCGAAGATCTGCATGCGCGTTCTCCCGTCGCTTTCGTTCGCCGCCCGCTTTCGGTGCCGCGGCCACGTCCGGTCGGAACGAGACGGTGCGTGCGACGATGAGACTCGCAGCGTACGCAGCGGCGCGCGGCCGCGTTGCTAAATCTCCGCTCAGCGGTCCGTAAGAACTTGCTAAGCAACGACTAGCCGCGCAGGTCGATCACCCGCACGCGCACCTTGCGCTGCTTGCCGTCGCGAACGACGGTCAACTCGGCCGTCTTGTCGATACCGACGCGGTCGAGCTCGGCGGCGAACTGCGACACCGTTTCCACCCGCCGGCCGTTGACCGCGACGATCACGTCGCCGAGGTCGCCGGTGCGCGGATTGGCCGGCTGCAGCCCCGCTTCGGCGGCGGGAGTCCCGCGCCCGATCGCGGCGATCACCACACCCGAGATGCCGGCGCGAGCGACGAGGTCCGGCCGCACCGGATCGATGCCGATGCCGGGCAGCGGCGCGCGTCCGCGCGCGATCAGCGCGGGGACGATGCGATTGACCAGGTCGACCGGGATCGCGAATCCCACGCCAGCCGAGCTTCCGCTTGAGGAACGGATCGCCGTGTTGACGCCGATGAGCCGGCCCGCGCTGTCGAGCAGCGGGCCGCCGGAGTTGCCGGGATTGACCGCCGCGTCGGTCTGGATCACCCCAGCGACTTCGCGATAGCCCTCGATCGTCGGCAACTCGCGGTCGAGCGCGCTGACGATGCCGTGCGTCAGCGTGCGCTGCAGGCCGAACGGATTGCCGATCGCATAGACCGACTGGCCGATCTTCAGATCGTGCGACGTGCCGAGCGGAATCGGCCGGATGTTCTTGGGCACGCGCGACAACTTGACCACCGCGAGGTCGTATTCCGGCGCGAATCCGACCGGCCGCGCCTCGATCGGGTCGCCCGCGTCGAGTTGAACGAAGACGCGCCGCGCGCCGGCGACGACGTGGTTGTTCGTGACCACGTGGCCCGCCGTGTCCCAGACGAAGCCGCTGCCGGCACCCTGCGACACTTCGGCGGCGAAGAAGCCGCGCGGCTGGAGCACTTCGGTCGTGATGTACGCGACCGACGGCGCAGCGTTCTCGAACAAGCCGACCAGCGCCTGCTCGTGCGGCAGCAGGGGACCGCGCGGCTGAGTCGCGCGCGGTTCGACGCGCGGCGCGTTCTGCGCCGAAACGGCGGCCGCGATCGCGCCGATCGCCACGGCGCACGCGACGGCCGCGAAAGTCAGCACACGCGGCTGTGGGTCTTGCGGGATACGCACTTTCGTTCTCCTGGAATCGTCGGATCGATTCGGTGCTGTCGGCCGGTTCTGATCGCTGCACGCGCGTCTTTTCAACGGCACGGCTTCATTTCGCGCAGGCGCGCACGGCATTCCCACGGCGGCATCGCGTCGGCCGCGGCCCACAGGCCGAGCCGCTCACGCCGCGCACGCGCCTCGGTCCGCGCGAGTTCGCGCCGCTCGTCCAACGTCTGCTCGTCGGCGTAGCGATCGTAGTGCCACGCGGCGCCGCGACCGACCAGCGCCCGCCCGATGTCGACCGACCCGGCGTATACGCGGCAGATCTCGCGGCCGCGCCGGTCGGTCTTGTAGCACTCGACCTCGACGCCGCGCCCGCGCAGCAGTTCTTCGAGCATGCGCCTGGACTCGGCCGCGTGCGCCTGCGTCGACTCGGGCGCGTCGACGGCGTGCAGCCGTACGCGGAACTCGCCGCGCTCGTCCGAGTCGAGCACGAAGCTGTCGCCGTCGATCACGCGAGTCACCGCGCCGCCGGCGCGAAACGGCGGATGAAACGACGCTTCGTGCTCGGTCGACGTGCGATCGAGCACCGCGACGAGCAGCGCGGACAGCAACAGCACGGCCAGCAGCAACAGCGACAGAACCCGCTTCACGGTTCGTATCGTCGCCGAGCTTTCGCTCGGGCTCAAATCGTGCCGCCCGGCCGAGCCCCGCCGCACGGATCGCCCGAAGGACTCCCAAGCGGGCGGTGCGGGCACAGCTAGACTGCGGCATCGGATTTGCGACCGACGCCCATGGACACGCTCGACTCCTCCCGCGCTCAGATTCGCGAGCGGCTCGACCAGCTTCGACAGGCGATGCGGCAGCACGCGATCGACGCGTGGCTCGTGCCCTCGTCCGACCCGCACCTGTCCGAGTACCTGCCCGACCGCTACAAGGCGCGCGAATGGCTGACCGGCTTCACCGGCTCGGTCGGCACGCTGGTCGTCACGCGCGATTTCGCCGGGCTGTGGGTCGACAGCCGCTACTGGGTGCAGGCCGAAACGCAGCTCGCCGGTACCGGCATCGAACTGATGAAGATCGCCGGCGCAGCGAGTTCGGCGCACGTCGACTGGCTCGCCGCCAACGTGCCCGCGGGCGGCACCGTCGGCGTCGACGGTAACGTGCTTGCGCTCGCCGCGGCGCGCGCGCTCGAAGCGGCGCTCGCTGCCAAAGGTTCGAAGCTGCGCACCGATCTCGATCTGCTCGACGCGGTCTGGCGGAATCGTCCCGGACTGCCGCCGGCGCCCGTCTTCGAGCACCGCGCGCCGTATGCGCCCGTCCCGCGCACCGAGAAGCTCGCGACGCTGCGCGAAGCGATGCGCAAGGCCGGCGCCGACTGGCACTTCATCTCGACGCTCGACGATCTGGCGTGGCTCACCAATCTGCGCGGCGCCGACGTCGAGTTCAACCCGGTGTTCGTCGGTCACGCGCTGATCGGGCTCGAGCGCGCGCAGCTCTTCGTCGCCGAGGGCAAGGTGCCCCCGGATCTCGCTGAAAAACTCGAAGGCGAAGGCTTCGATCTGCGACCGTACGACTGGGCCGCGCAGGCGCTGGCTCGGCTCCCGGCCGGCAGCACGCTGCTCGTCGATCCTCGTCGCGTGACCTACGGTCTGCTGCGCGCGGTGCCGGCCGGCGTCAAGGTCATCGAAGCGATCAACCCGACCACGATCGCAAAGTCGCGCAAGACCCCTGCCGAGATCGAGCACATCCGCCACGCGATGGAGGTCGACGGCGCCGCGCTCGCCGAGTTCTTCGCGTGGTTCGAATCGGCATTGGGCCGCGAACGGATCACTGAGCTGACGATCGACGAACGCATCACCGCGGTGCGGGCACGCAAGCCCGGGTTCGTGTGCCCGAGCTTCGCGACGATCGCGGGCTTCAACGCCAACGGCGCGATGCCGCACTACCGCGCAACCGCCGCTTCGCACGCCGTGATCTGCGAACCGGGCGCGATCCGCGACGGATTGCTGCTGATCGACTCGGGCGGGCAGTACGAGTACGGAACGACCGACATCACGCGCGTCGTGCCTGTCGGGCGCATCGGCGCCGAGCACCGGCGCGATTTCACGCGGGTGCTCAAGAGCATGATCCGGCTGTCGCTGGCGAAGTTTCCGCGGGCGACGAGGTCGCCGCTGCTCGACGCGATCGCGCGCGCGCCGCTGTGGGCGGCGGGGATCGACTACGGGCACGGCACGGGCCACGGCGTCGGTTACTTTCTGAATGTGCACGAGGGCCCGCACGGGATCACGCCGCATCTGGCGCCGGAGCCGCATACGGCGATGGAGCCCGGCATGGTCACGAGCAACGAGCCGGGCCTGTACCGCCCCGGACAATGGGGCGTGCGGATCGAGAACCTCGTGCTCAACGTGCCGGCGGAGACGACCGACTTCGGCGAGTTTCTGCAGTTCGAGACGCTGACGCTGTGCCCGATCGATACGCGCTGCGTCGAGCGCAGCCTGCTCGCGGACGACGAAGTCGCGTGGCTGAACGACTACCACGCCTCGGTCCGTGCCCGCGTTTCGCCGCACGTCGCGGGCGACGCGAAGGCCTGGCTCGAAGCGCGAACGCAGCCGCTCCGCTGACCGGAAGCGAAGCGCACTCCTCAACGCGGAGTGAGGGGAACCCGAAATCTTCTCTCCGTGCTCTCCGTGTCTCTGTGGTGAATACATCGGCCTTCGAAGACTGTGGATTGCACCGCCGAGACACAGAGAACACCGAGAAAGACAAGCCTCGCCTCCGCATCCTCCTTCAACTCCGTGTTGATGAGGCGCCGCAGCGGAATCAATCGAGCGTCTGCCGGTAGCGCGCGAGCGCGATCGTGCCGACGACGACGATGAACGCGGCGATCGGCAGCGTCTGCGGCAACACGTCCGCGAGCCCCGCCCCCTTGAGCATCACCGCGCGCACGATGCGCAGGAAGTGCGTGAGCGGCAGCACCTCGCCGATCCATTGCGCCCAGCGCGGCATGCCGCGGAAGGGAAACATGAAACCCGATAGCAGCACGTTCGGCAGGAAGAAGAACAGCGTCATCTGCATCGACTGCACCTGCGACACGGCGAGCGTGGAGAACGTGAAGCCGATCGACAGCAGCGCCAGCATGAACAGCAGCAGCGCGCCCGACAACAGCGCGAAACTGCCGAACATCGGCACCGAGAACAGGAATCTCGCCGCCGCGTAGATCACGAGCACCTGCAGATAGCCGATCAGCATGTACGGCAGGATCTTTCCGACCATCACCTCGACCGGCCGAACCGGTGTCGCGAGCAGGTTCTCGAGCGTTCCGCGCTCGCGCTCGCGAGTGACCGCCATCGCGGTCATCAGCACCAGCGTCATCGTCAGGATCACGCCGATCAGCCCCGGCACCACGTTGTACTGCGTGATGCCCTCGGGGTTGTAGCGCCGGTGCAGGATCACCTCGAACGGCGCCGTGCCGGGGCGCAGTTGCGCGAGCGGGCCGTGCAGGTCGTTCGCGAGCGCAACGGACGGAAGCTGCGCGAGCGCGGCGAGCGCCGCGCCGGTGGCCGACGGGTCGGTCGCGTCGGCGTAGACGGCGAGCGCGGGACGTTCGCCGCGGACGAGCCGCGTGCTGAAGTCCGACGGAAAGACCAGCGCGAACTGCACCTCGCCGGCGGCGATCAACGCCTCCGCCTCGCGGTCGGTCACGCTCGCGAAGACGCGGAAGTAGCCCGTGTTCTCCGCCGCGCGCACGATGCTGCGCACGTACGCGCCGCCGTCGGCGGCAACGACGACGGTCGGCAGGTGCTTGGGATCGGTGTTGATCGCGTAGCCGAAGAGGATCAGCTGCAGGATCGGGATGCCGAGCACCATCGCGAAGGTCAGACGCTCGCGCTTGAGCTGCGTGAACTCCTTGATCAGCACCGCCCACACACGCCGCCACGACAGGCGCGGCAGGCGGTCAGCGAGCGCGCGACTCGTCATGGCGCATCAGCGAGATGAACAGGTCCTCGAGGCCGGTCGGGATCTCGCGCACTTCGCAGTCGATTCGGTCGGGCTGCCGCGCGAGCCATGCGGCGAAGTCCGATCCCGCTTCTCCGGTCACGTGCAGCCGCGTGCCGAATGGAATGACGAGCCAATCCGTCGTGGCGAGCCGCGCGACGAGCCGCGGCAGCGCGGGACCGGTCACCTCCCAGGTGCGCAACTTGGCCGCGCGCAGGATCTCGTCGGCGGTGCCCGCGACGAGCAGCCGACCGAACGACAGGTACGCGATCTCGTGGCAGCGCTCGGCCTCGTCCATGTAGTGGGTGCTGAGCAGCACCGTCATGCCTTCGGCCGCGAGCTGATGGATGTGCGCCCAGAAGTCGCGGCGCGCCTTCGGGTCGACGCCGGCGGTCGGCTCGTCCAGCAACAGAAGCTGGGGCTTATGCAGCAGGCAGGCGCCGAGCGCGAGCCGCTGCTTCCAGCCGCCCGACAGCGTTCCCGCGAGCTGAGCGCGGTGCGCGGCGAGCCCGAGCGAATCGAGCGCTTCGGCGGCGGCCCGCTTCACGTCGGGCAGTCCGTAGACGCGCGCGATGAAGCGCAGGTTCTCCTCGATCGACAGATCCTCGTACAGACCGAAGCGCTGCGTCATGTAGCCCACGCGCAGCTTGATCCGGCGCGACTCGCGGCGGATGTCGTAGCCGAGGCAGGTTCCCTCGCCGGCGTCCGGCGTCAGCAGCCCGCACAGCATGCGGATCGTCGTCGTCTTGCCGCTGCCGTTCGGCCCGACGAAGCCGCAGATGCGGCCGCGCGCGACCTTGATCGCCAGATCGTCGACGACCGCGCGCCCGTTGTAGCGCTTGGTCAGCCCGCGCACATCGATTGCCAGCTCGGCCGTCACGTTCCCGGCTCCGCCGCGAGGCGCACGTCGATCGGTTGCCCGGGTTTGAGCGCGGTGCGCGCCGCGTCCGACGGCCGCGCTTCGACCATGAACACGAGCTTGCTGCGGCTTTCGTTGCTGTAGATCACCGGGGGCGTGAACTCGGCGCGCGGCGAGATGAAGGTGACGACCGCATCGAGACCCGGCGCGCAGCCGTCGCAGCCCACCTCGACACGGCTGCCGACGCGGATGCGCGCGAGCCGAGGCTGCGGAACGAAGAACCGCAGCTTCAGCGCGCCGTCGGGCAGCAGCGCGGCGACCGGTGTGCCGGCCGGCACCCATTCGCCGACGCGAAACAGCACGTCGAACACGAGTCCTGCGACCGGCGCGGCGCGGCGCTTCTGGTCTTCGCGCCAGCGCGACTGCTCGACCTCGTATTCGGCGGCACGGCGCTGCGCGTCGGCGGCGGCGATCTCGTCGGGGCGCGCCGCTTCGCGCGCGACAACGAGCTGCGCCTCCAGCTCGCGAACGCGCGCTGCGTCGCGCTCCTTCGCGGCCCTGAGCGTGTCGAGCTGCAGCGGCGACAGAAAGCCCTGCTCGACGAGCTTCTCGCTGCGCGCGAGCTGCGCCGTCGAGGCTTCGAGGTTCGCGCGCGCCTGAGCGAGCTGCTGCTCGACTGCGCGGACTTCGGGTGGCCGGCGGCCCTTGCGCAAATTGGCCGCCTGCGCGGCCGCCGCGGCGAGCCGCGCTTCGGCCGCCGCGCGCGCCGCGGCTTCGGCAGCGGTGTCGAGCGCGAACAGTGCCGCGCCCCTTTCCACGCGCTGGCCGCGCGCAACCGCAAGCGTTTCGAGCGTTCCGCCGATGCCCGGCGCGACATAGACGAGTTCCGCTTCGGCGTAGCCGGTGAAGCGACCGTCGTCGCGCGCCCCGCACCCTGCGAGCGCGAGCAAGACCGCCAGCGAAGCGCACCGCAGCCGGAGGCCGACCGCCGAGATCACGTCGTGCATGCGTCGAGGCTATACGTCTGCATGGGTCGGCTCAAGGCCGCAGGACGCACGTCGAACCCTGCGCTTGATCGCAGGCAAAACACCCGTCGCCGAGCCGCTACGGCGAAGCGGACGGTCGAACTGGGCGGTGATCCGCCGCCTTCTCGCGTGCTCGGCTCGGGTTCGTCGTGTCGGGTTCGTCGTGTATAGTGCGGCCCGTTCCAGGCGCATGTCGTTCCGGTTGGCGCCTGTTCCTCGCGGTCCTTCGCGGGCCCGGTCGACCGACCCAACCCGCGGTTTCCCCGATAACTCCCTCACCGCATTTGCCTGAACCGGTTCTGCGCTCGACGCGCACAGGCCGTGCTTCAGGAGAATGTTTTGAATTCCGATTTTCAGAGCCTCGGGCTCGCGCCCGAACTCGTACGCGCTGTCGCCGACGAGGGTTACACGCAGCCGACGCCGATCCAGACTCAGGCGATTCCGCTCGTGCTCGCCGGCCGCGACCTGCTCGCCGCCGCGCAAACCGGCACCGGCAAGACGGCGGGCTTCGCGCTGCCGATCCTGCAACGGCTCGCCGCGCACCCGCACAGACCCGCACCGAAAACGGTCCGCGCGCTCGTGCTGACGCCCACGCGCGAGCTCGCCGCTCAGGTCGAGGAGGCCGTTCGCACCTACGGCAAACACGTGCGCGTGTCCTCGGCGGTGATCTACGGCGGCGTGGGTTTCGCGCCGCAGTTCGCCGCGCTCAAGCGCGGTGTCGACGTCCTGGTCGCGACGCCGGGCCGGCTGCTCGACCACGTGGGGCAGCGCACCGTCGACCTGTCGAAGGTCGAAGTGCTCGTGCTCGACGAAGCCGATCGCATGCTCGACATGGGCTTCATCCACGACATCAAGCGCGTACTCGCGCAGTTGCCGAAGAAGCGCCAGAACCTGCTTTTTTCGGCGACTTTCTCCGACGAGATCCGGGCGCTCGCGCACGGGCTGCTGCACGATCCGGCGACCGTCGAGGTCGCGCGCCGCAACGAAGCCTCGGCGCTCGTCACGCAAGTCGTCCACCCGGTCGCCAAGGAACGCAAGCGCGAGCTGCTGCGCGATCTGATCGCGCAGGGCAATTGGCGCCAGGTGCTGGTCTTCACCCGCATGAAGCACGGCGCCAACCGGCTCGCCGAGCAGCTCAACAAGGACGGGCTCGCCGCCGCTGCGATCCACGGCAACAAGAGCCAGGGCGCGCGAACGCGCGCGTTGGCGGGGTTCAAGGATGGCAGCGTGCGCGTGCTGGTCGCCACCGACATCGCCGCACGCGGGCTCGACATCGAGCAGTTGCCGCACGTCGTCAACTACGAGCTGCCCAACGTTCCCGAGGACTACGTACACCGGATCGGCAGAACCGGCCGCGCCGGCAGTCCGGGCCACGCGGTGTCGCTGGTTTCGCCCGACGAGAGCGCGTATCTGCGCGACATCGAGCGGCTGCTCAAGAAATCGATCGAACGCGTGGTCGTTCCCGGCTTCGAGGCCGGCAAACCGGGGACGATCCCGGTCGAGGAGGAGCGCCGACCGCCGCACCGTCCGCAGCGACCGGCGAAGCCGCACGCGCCGGCCCGGCACACGGCGCGTCCGACCGAGTCCAAGCACGGCGAGCAGCGGCACCCGCGTCCTGCGGAGGGCCAACCGAAACGCAGCCACGCGCCGCATCCGGCGCGCATGGCCAAGCCGGCGCAAGGCACCGCGCACGGGGCGCGCCGCGACGAGCGCGGGCCGCGCCGCGAAGACGACGGCAACATACGCAGCAACCTGCCGCCGGCGCTGCAGGCAGCATTCCGCCGCACGCGCTGAGTCGCGCGTCCTTCCACGGGGATCAAGTCGAGCGCCCACGCGGCGCGCCTGATTCCTTTTCGGCGCTGTGGCAAGAGAGGACCGGGGCGGGCCTGAGGACCATCACGCCGCACAGCGCCCTGCCCGCGTGTCCCGGCGCGTTGCGCGCCGATCCGCTTGCGCGAAGCGCGTGGCACACTTTCGCCATGAGCACGCCGATCGAAGTCGTTCACAACGCGGCCGCATCGCGCTTCGAGGCGCGTATCGAAGGGCATCTGTGCCGCGCCGACTACCGCATCGACGGCGGCGTGATGCGCATCTTTCACACCGAGGTCGCCCCAGCGCTCGAAGGCCGCGGGATCGCCGCCGCGCTCGTGCGCGCCGCGCTCGACTACGCCGCGGCGAACGGGCTCAAGGTCGTGCCGCAGTGTTCGTACGTGCGGGCGTATCTGCAGCGCCACCCCGAGGCGCAAGGGCTGCTCGCCCCCGACGTCTCGCTCTGACGCGGCGGCGTGGCGGACCACCGTATGGGTTCGACGCAGGCCGGCTGCGAAAGCGAAGACGAGTGGATCGTCGCCGACATCGGCGGAACGTACGCGCGCTTCGCTCGCTGGCGCGCGACCGCCGGGCTCGATGCCTTTGCGCGCTATCGCAACGACGACTTCACCGATCTCGCCAGCTTGATCGATCGCTACCGGCGCGACGCGGCACCGGCTGCGCGGTGCGCGCTGCTCGCGCTCGCGCTGCCCATCGGTCGCGGCGAGCTGCGGATGACGAATCGCGACTGGACCTTCAGCGCCGATGCACTGCGCAGCGCGCTCGGCCTGGCGCGTGTGCAACTTGTCAACGACTTCGTCGCGGCGGCCGCCGCCGTCGGCGGACTCGCGGCGCACGAGCGGGTGCGCATCGGCGGCAGCGAGCCATCGCGCGGCACGACGCTCGCGGTCGGCCCAGGGACCGGACTCGGCGCAGCGGCGATCGTGTACGTCGACGGTCGTGAGCATGTCATCGCGAGCGAGGCGGGCCACATGAGCGCCGCGCCGACCGGTGCGCTGGCGCGCGCGGCGTACGAGCGCGCGCGCGCGCGTTTCGGCCGCGTGTCGTGGGAACGGCTGCTGTGCGGCGAAGGCCTTGCGCTGTTCGACGCTGCGGCGCGCGGCGCCGACGAAGCTCGCGCGCCGGCGGCGGTCGCAGCGGCCGCGCACGCCGGCGAGGAAACCGCGCTGCGCGCGGCGAACGCGTTTTCGCAGGCGCTCGGCGAGTTCGCCGGCGATCTGGCGCTCGCGTTCACGGCCACCGGCGGGGTTCACCTCACCGGCGGCGTGTTGAGCGGACTCGGCGATGCCCTCGACGCGGCCGCGCTGCGTGCCGGTTTCGAGGACAAGGGGCGCTTCGCCGCGATGCTGCGCGAGGTGCCGTGTTTCCGCGTCCACGCCGGCGATCTCGCGCTGCGCGGCCTGGCCCGCCTGCTCGCCGGCGCCGTGACCGCGCCGGTCGTCGAGGCGGAACGCGACTGAGGCACCGGCGCTAGCGGCTCGGCGGATCGTCGTCCCTCGCGCGCTGCGGCCACCAGCGCTGCAGCAGCTCGCCCGCCCACTTCTGCCCGCCGAGGCCGAACGCGATCGCCAGCGCGAGCACGACGCCGGCGAACAGGATCAGGAACGTGTAGCGCACGATCTCGCCGCCGATCGCGAGCTGCTCGAGCGCGATCAGCACCACGAACACCAGGATCGCGTACTGCGCGATGCGGCCGAGCAGATCGGCGTCCTGTATCTCGGCGCTGCGGCAGTAGCTTTGCACCGCGCCGGAGACGAAGCGCGCGAAGTACGCGCCGAACACGATCACCAGCAACGCGACGAACAGCCGCGGCAGGAACAGGAACACGCGCGTCAGCACGTCGGTCACGTAGGTCAGCCCCAAGCCGTTGGCGGCGATCACCAGCGCGCCGAGGATCACCAGCCAGTACGCGAGCGCGCCGACGAACGCGGTCGTGTCGCGCTCGATGCCGCCCTGCTGCAGAAAGCCGTCGATGCCGGCGCGTTCGGTCAGCACGTTGAAGTTGATCGCGCGCAGCCCTTTGATCGCGGCGAAGCGCAGCGCCTTGGCGATCAGCCAGCCGGCGAGCAGCACGACGATCGCCACCGCGAGCCGCGGCAGATAAGCGCCGACCTGGACCAGGAAGGCCCGCACGGGCTCGAACATCACGTCGACGTTGGTCATCGCGGCCTCCTTCATGCGAGCGCCAGCAGCCGCCGGATGCCGGCGAGCGGGATGCCGGCCCAGGTCGGTCGGTTGGCGAGCTCGTAACGCAGCTCGTAGCAGGCCTTTTCCAGCTCGAACACGCGCAGCAGCGCGGCGGCCGCCGGCGGATAGAGCGCGCCGGCGGTGGCGCGATACGCATCGAGGAACGCGCGCCGCGCGCCCGCTTCCCACGCCTGCGCATGGGCCGCCGCCGCTTCGCGCTCGGGCGCCGCGGCGGCGCGCTCGACCGCCGCCGCCGCGGCGTAGTCGAACGAACGCAGCATGCCCGCGACATCGCGCAGCGGCGAGTGTTTGGCGCGGCGCGCTTCGAGCGGGCGCGCCGGCTCGCCCTCGAAGTCGATGATCACCCAGTCGTTGTCGCGCAGCAGGACCTGGCCGAGGTGCAGATCGCCGTGATGGCGGATCCGGGCGCCGGCGTCGCCTTCCGGCGCGGCGATCGCGGCGAGCAGCGCATCGCGCGCCGCGAGCGCGATGTCCGCATCGGCGCGCGCCGCGGCCGGCAGCTCGTCGCGCCGCCGCGCGAGCAGGTCGAGCGTGGCGCGCGCCTCGTTGCGGATGTCGCGCACCCAGTTCGCGACGTCGTCGCGCGCGATCGGCTCGGGCGCGAACGCGGCATCGGTGCCCGACGCGAGGGCCAGATGCAGTTCGGCGACGCGCCGGCCGAGCGTGTGCGCCAGCGCCGCGTAATCGCCGAACGTCTCGTCGGCGGCGCGGCTTTCGAGCCGGCGCGCGATGTAATCGAGCGTGAACGTCCAGCCGTCGCCCTGGTTCTCGACGTACGCCTGCAGCAGCGCAAGGCTGCTGGCCACTCCGTTCGCGTCGACGTACTCGACGCTGCCGGCGAGCGGCACGCAATGTTTGAACTCGGCCACGTCGGTCAGAAAGCGGCCGATCTCGAGCTCCGGGTTCAGCCCGGTGCGCACGCGGCGATAGGTCTTCAGGAAGAGCTGCCGGCCGAGCTGCATCACCGTGTTGCTGCTCGACCCCGGCGGGCGCATCACCGGTTTGCGCGATTCCGGCGTGCCGGCGAGTTGCGCGAACGCGCGCGTCGGCTTGAACGCGAGCTTGCCGTGCGCGGTGGCGAGCTCGGTACCGGCGCCGATCGCCTCGACCAGCGCGGCGCAGAACTCCGCGTCCTGCGTCGCATCGGCGAGCGCGCCGACCTGCGCCTGCTGGCGCACCTTGGCGATCGCCGCCGGCGCCAGCGCGCGGCTGCGCTCTTCCTCGTCTTCCCAGGCGAGCGCGAACGGCAGGAAGTAGCGCGCGGGTTCGCCGCCCTCGGTCTCGACGTTGGCGAGCGCGAGCAGCCAGCTCCGTTGGCCGTGCTTCAGCAGCGCGTGATCGGCGAGCGCGACGCGCCGGATCGGCTCGCCCTTGGCGCCGTACCAGCGCTCGCGCGCGACGAAGCGCGGCAGCACCTGCGTCTCGAACTGCTTGCGCAGCCGCTCCGCCATGCCGATGCGCCACGGCACGACGCGGTCGCGGAAGAAACTCGACCAGCCGTCGAACAGCACCAGCACCTGCAGGTCCTCCGGCGCGAGCCGCTCGCTGTGCCAGTCGGGCACCGGCACGTCGGTCGCCAGACGGAACCAGAAAAAGCCGTGCGACGGCAGCGTCAGCAGGTAAGGCAGCTCGCCCACCGGAGGAAACGCGGTGCGGCCGAGCAGCTCGACCGGGACGCGGCCGCGATACTCGGCGAGGTCGAGTTCGACCGGCTGCGCCGAGCGCGCCAGATTGGCGACGCACAGGAGCGCGTCGTCGCCGTATTCGCGCACGAACGCCAGCACCTTGCGGTTGCCCGGGTGCAGGAAGCGCAGCCTGCCGCGGCCGAAGGCTTGATGCCCGCGCCGCACCGCGATCAGCCGCCGCGTCCAATTGAGCAGCGACGACGGATCGCGGCTCTGCGCCTCGACGTTGACCGCTTCGAAGCCGTACACCGGGTCCATGATCGGCGGCAGGTACAGCCGCTGCGGGTCGGCGCGCGAGAAGCCGCCGTTGCGATCGCCGGTCCACTGCATCGGCGTGCGCACGCCGTCGCGGTCGCCGAGGAAGATGTTGTCGCCCATGCCGATCTCGTCGCCGTAGTACACGATCGGCGAGCCCGGCATCGAGAGCAGCAGGCTGTTCATCAGCTTGATGCGATCGAGATCGTTTTCCATCAGCGGCGCCAGCCGCCGGCGGATGCCGAGGTTGATGCGCGCGCGCTGGTCGGCCGCGTACATCCGGTACATGTAGTCGCGCTCGCGGCTGGTGACCATCTCGAGCGTCAGCTCGTCGTGATTGCGCAGGAAGATCGCCCATTGGCACGCGTCCGGGATCTCCGGCGTCTGCGCCATGATCTCGACGATCGGATGGCGGTCCTCCATCGCGATCGCCATGTACATGCGCGGCATCAGCGGGAAGTGATACGCCATGTGGCATTCGTCGCCGGCGCCGAAGTATTCGGCGACGTCCTCCGGCCACTGGTTCGCTTCCGCCAGCAGCAGGCGGCCGCTGTAGCGCGCATCGAGCGCGGCGCGGATCTTGCGGATGACCGCGTGCGTCTCCGGCAGGTTCTCGTTGCTGGTGCCGTCGCGCTCGACCAGGTACGGAATGGCGTCGAGCCGGAAACCGTCGACGCCCATGTCGAGCCAGAAGCGCATCGTGCGGATCACCGCCTTCAACACCCGCGGATTGTCGAAGTTCAGGTCCGGCTGGTGATGGAAGAAGCGGTGCCAGTAGTACTGCTGCGCGACCTCGTCCCAGGTCCAGTTCGATTTCTCGCTGTCGGTGAAGATGATGCGCGTGCCGGCGTACCGGTTCGGGTCGTCGCTCCAGACGTAGAAGTTGCGCTTCGGCGAACCCTTCGGTGCGCGCCGCGCGGCCTGGAACCACGGGTGCTGGTCCGACGTGTGGTTGACGACGAGCTCGGTGATCACGCGCAGCCCGCGGCGGTGCGCTTCACGCACGAAGCGGCGGAAATCCTCGCGCGTGCCGTACGCCGGGTGCACGTTGTGGTAGTCGGAGACGTCGTAGCCGTCGTCGCGGAACGGCGACGGGTAGAACGGCAGCAGCCACAGCGTGTTGACGCCGAGGTCCTGCAGGTAGTCGAGCTTGCCGGTCAGTCCCGCAAAGTCGCCGATGCCGTCGTCGTTGGAATCGAAGAACGCCTTGACGTGCAGCTCGTACACGATCGCGTCCTTGTACCAGAGCGGATCGTCGCCGGGCTTCGCTACGGCGGCGCGCGCGCTGCGCGGCGCGACGGTGGCGGAAATGTCCATCACATGAAGTAGTCGAAGTCCTGCTCGCGGTGCACGCGCCGCTGCAGCCGGAACACGTGCACCGGGCAGCGCTGCGGATCGAGGCTGACGAAGTTGCGCGCGCCGTGCCAAAGATAGCGCGCGCCGGTGACGAGGTCGTGCATCTGGTACGGCCGGTCCTCCTGCACGCCGAACGCGGCGAGGTCCAGCGCGAGCCAGCCCGACTGCACGTGGTGCGGATCGAGGTTCACCGCGCACACGATCACGTTCGCGAGATCCGGCGTGGACTTCGCGTACGCGATCATCTGCTCGTTGTCGATCGGCAGGAAACGCAGCGAGTCGTCGCGCTGCAGCGCCGGGTTGGCGCGCCGGATGCGGTTCAGCACGCCGATGAAAGGCGCCAGCGAATCGGACCGCTCGCGCTCCCAGTGCCGCAGTTGGTACTTCTCCGAGTCGAGGTATTCCTCCGAGCCCGGCTCGCGCGGGGTGCGTTCCATCAGCTCGTACGCCGGACCGTAGATGCCGTAGCTGGCGCAAAGCGTGGCGGCGAGCGCGACGCGCGCCATGAACGTGCCGCGCGTGCCGAACTGCAGCGCTTCGGTCAGGATGTCGGGCGTGTTCGGCCAGACGTTCGGGCGGAAGTACTCGCGCCCCGGCCCGTGCGCGAGTTCCGTGAAGTAGTCGGTCAGCTCGCGCTTCGTGTTGCGCCACGCGAAGTAGGTGTAGCTCTGCGTGAAACCGAGCTTGGCGAGGCGATGCATCACCTTCGGCCGCGTGAACGCCTCGGACAGGAAGATCAGATCCGGATGCTCGCCTTTGAGCCGCTCGATCGCCCACTCCCAGAACGCGAACGCCTTGGTGTGCGGGTTGTCGACGCGAAAGATCCTGACGCCCTGCTCGATCCAGAACTCGAACACGTGCGCCAACTCCAGCCACAGCTCGCGCCAGCGCGCGCTCTCGAAATCGAACGGATAGATGTCCTGATACTTCTTCGGCGGGTTCTCCGCGTACTGCACGCTGCCGTCGGCGCGGCGGCGGAACCATTCGGGATGCTCGCGCACCCAGGGATGGTCGGGCGCGCATTGGAACGCGATGTCGAGCGCGACCTCCAGCCCGTGCTCGCGCGCGCGCGCGACCAGCCGGCGAAAGTCCTCGAGCGTGCCCAGTTGCGGATGCACCGCCGTGTGCCCGCCTTCGGCGGCGCCGATCGCCCACGGGCTGCCGACATCGTCGGCTCCGGCCGCGAGCGCGTTGTTCCTGCCCTTGCGCTGCAGCTGCCCGATCGGATGGATCGGCGGCAGGTACAGCACGTCGAACCCCATCTGCGCCACGTACGGCAGCAGCTTCTCGCAGTCGGCGAAGGTGCCGTGGCGGCCGGGCTCGGGCGCGGCCGATCGCGGAAACATCTCGTACCAGGCGGAGAAGCGCGCGCGCTCGCGGTCGACGACCAGCGGCAGCTCGCGCGGATACCGGCACGCGAACTGCAGATCGGGTTGGCGCGCGGCCAGCGCGGAATGCGCCGGATCGAGCGCGAGGCGCTTCAGCGCCTCGGCGTCGTTCGCGCCGGCGGCCGCGCGCGCGATCTCGTCGGCCCAGCGCTGCAGCCGGTCGCGGTCGGCGGCCTCCTGCGTGCGCGCCGCGGCGCCGGCGACGAGCTGCGCGCCGACGCGCAGCGCGAGCCGGATGTCGTCGAGGTCGACGCGGCGCGCCAGATCGTGCTGCCAGGACAGGAACCGATCGACCCACGCGCACACCGTGTAGCGGTAACGGCCGATCGCATCGAGGCGAAAGCTGCCGCGCCAGCGGTCGTTGCCGACGTGCGCCATCGGTGCGATCTGCCATGGCGCGCCGTCGTCGCGCCGCCACAGCAGCGCGCACGCGATCGCGTCGTGGCCGTCGGCGAAACAGTCGGCTTCGACGACGAAGGTGTCGCCGACGGTGCGCTTGACCGCGAAGCGGCCGTCGTCGAGCTGCGGCGCGACGTTGTCGACCACCGCGCGGATGCGGCCGTCGCGCTGCCCGATCGGCTGCACGCTGTCGGCCGCGGTGTCAGCCATCGCTGCGCTCCCGCTTGAACACCAGTGCCGCGAGCGGCGGCAGCGTCAGCGTCAGCGAAAACAGCCGCCCGTGCGCGCCGACCGGCGCCGCCTCCACACCGCCGAAGTTGCCCGCGCCGCTGCCGCCGTAATCGCGCGCGTCGCTGTTCAGCAGCTCGCGCCAGCGCCCGCCGGCCGGCGCGCCGACCACGTAGTTCGCCCGCAGCACCGGCGTGAAGTGGCAGACGACGAGCAGCTCGGTTCCGTCGGCGGCGCGACGCAGGTAGCTCAGCACGCTCGCGTCGCGGTCTTCGCAGTCGATCCACTCGAAGCCGCGCGCGTCGAAATCGATCTGGTGCAGCGCCGGCTCGCCGCGATAGACGCGGTTCAGATCCGCGACCCAGCGCCGCACGCCGGCATGTCCGGCGTGCTCGAGCACGAACCACTCGAGCGCCGCGTCGTGGTTCCACTCCGGCCGCTGGCCGAATTCGCCGCCCATGAACAGCAGCTTCTTGCCCGGGTGCGTCCACATGTAGCCGAACAGCAGCCGCAGGTTGGCGAACTGCTGCCACGCGTCGCCCGGCATGCGGCCGATCAGCGAGCCCTTGCCGTGCACCACTTCGTCGTGCGACAGCGGCAGCACGAAGTTCTCGTGAAACGCGTACAGCAGCGAGAAGGTCAGCTTGTCGTGGTGGTAGCGGCGGTGGATCGGGTCCTGCCGCATGTACGCGAGCGTGTCGTGCATCCAGCCCATGTTCCACTTCAGCCCGAAGCCGAGCCCGCCCAGATACACCGGCCGCGACACCATCGGCCAAGCGGTGGATTCCTCCGCGATCAGTTGCACGTCCGGGTGATCGCGGTACGCGGACTCGTTGAGCATGCGCAGGAACTCGATCGCCTCCAGGTTCTCGCGCCCGCCGTAGCGGTTCGGGATCCACTCGCCTTCCTTGCGCGCGTAGTCGAGATACAGCATCGAAGCGACCGCGTCGACGCGCAGCCCGTCGACGTGGTACTCGTCGAGCCAGAACAGCGCGCTCGACAGCAGGAAGGCGCGCACTTCGTGGCGGCCGTAGTTGAAGATCGACGAGTTCCATTCCGGGTGGAAACCCTGGCGCGGATCCTGGTGCTCGTACAGATACGTGCCGTCGAAGCGCGCCAGCCCGTGCGCGTCGGCGGGAAAGTGCGACGGCACCCAGTCGAGGATCACGCCGATGCCGGCCCGGTGCAGCACGTCGACGAAGTACTTGAAGTCCTGCGGCGTGCCGTAGCGCGCGGTCGGCGCGAAGTAGCCCGTGCACTGGTAGCCCCACGAGCCGTAGAACGGATGCTCGGTCACCGGCAGCAGCTCGACGTGCGTGAATCCCGTATCGCGCACGTAGTCGGCAAGCTGATGCGCGAGTTCGCGATAGCCGAGCCAGTTGCCGGCTTGATCGCGCCGCCACGAACCGAGGTGCACCTCGTAGATCGCCAGCGGCGCGTCGAGCGCATTGCGGCGGCGGCGCTCGCCCATCCATTCGCCGTCGCCCCATTCGTACTCGAGCGACCACGCGCGCGACGCGGTGCCCGGCGGCAGCTCGGAGAAGAACGCGAACGGATCGGCTTTGTCGAGCGCCTCGCCGGCGCGCGTGACGATGCGGTACTTGTACGCGTGCCCGGCCTGCACGCCGGGCACCTGCCCTTCCCATACGCCGCAGCCGTCGGGCCGCGGCGCAAGCGGGTTCGCCTCGGGGTCCCAGCCGTTGAACTCGCCGATCACCGCCACGCGCTCCGCATTCGGCGCCCACACGCCGAAGTGCGCGCCGTTCGCCTGCAGGTGGCAGCCCAGCTTGCCGTACAGCCGCACGTGCGTGCCTTCGCGCAGCAGATAGACGTCGTGGCTCGTCAACGCGCCGCGCGCCGACTTGTGCAGCGCGTCCGCGCCTTCCGCGGCTTCGCGAACCTTCATGCGTTCCTCACGTCTGCGGCGCGATGGCCGCTCCGATGGTGCCGGCGATGGTCTCGATCGAACCTTAGTCCGCACCGACGCGCCGTTGAATTCGGCAAGACCGGTACGGGGATCATCGTAGTTCGTAACCGCGTAGCTAACGTCGTTCGTCGCGCCGCGAAACCCACAAAGCGCCCGGGAAGCCGTTCCACGCCTCGGTGAGCGGCAGCGCCGCGCCGAATTCGCGCGCGGCGCCGCTCAGCCGTTCGCGCAGCGGCGGCAGCGGCGCGAGCGGCGACAGATCGACCGCCGTGTCGCCCCAGACCGCTTCGCCGAGCGGCAGTTCGCCGACGGCGGCACCGAGCCCCGCGAACAGGCGGCCGGCGATCGCGATCGCGATCTCGTCGCCGTGCCGGCGCGCGAACGCGACGACGTGCGCGGCCTTTTCGCCGGTCGCCTCCAGCGGCACGTACTCGCCGTGCTCGAACAGCGCGCGCCGCTCGCGGCGCAACGTCAGGCAGCGCCAGGTGACCCACAGCTTGGCCAGGCCGTTCGCGAACAGTTCGCGCAGCAGCGCGCCTTCGTCGCCGCGCGCCGCGAGCGCCTGCAACTGCGCGAGCGCGGCGCGCAGCGCGGCAAAGTCCACCGGCGCGCGGTTGTCGGGATCGACGAGCCGCAGCGCGATCGTCTCGTTGCCCTGGTACAGGTCGGGCACGCCGGGCGAGGCGAACTTCGCCAGCGCCATCGTCACGCTGTTCAACTGGCCGAACCAGGCGAGCGGCGCGACCGTCGCGCGCAGGTCGTCGAGGAACAGGTTGCCGGGCGCGCGCGCCAGCGCCCCCTCGACGAAGCCCTTCAACGCGTCTTCGTATTCGCGATTCGGGTGGATCCAGCTCGTGCGCAGTTTCGCTTCGCGCGCCCCTTTCAACCACGCCGCGTACACGCGCTCGCGCCAGGCGGCGAGCGCCGTCTCGTCGAGCTCCCCGGGCGGCAGCGTGCCGGCCAAGAGCTGGTACAGCGCGTACTCGTCGTTGCGCGTAGGCGCGCGCTCGCCGTCGACCGTGCGGCGATGGCGGCGATTCAGGCGGCTGAAGCGCCGCACCGCGAGCCGCCACGCGGCGGGCAGCTCGGAGATGACGTTCAGCCGGTTGCGCACATCCTCCGAACGCTTGGAGTCGTGCGTGCTGCTCGCCAGCATCGTGTGCGGCCAGCGCGCGCGGCGGTCGCGGCTCGCCGCGTGCCACGCGGCCACGCGCAGGCCGAAGATCTCCGGATCGGAGCCGACGTCGTTCAACGACAGCAGCCGGTTGAAGCGATAAAAGGCGGTGTCTTCGATCCCCTTCGCCGCCACCGGCGCGGTGAACTGCTGGAAGCGCCGCGCGAACGCGAGCGCCTCGGGCGTCGGGCCGTTCGCGGCGCGGCCGAGCAGCGCGGCATGGACGAAATCGAAGATGCCGGGGTCGGCCGCGCGGCTGCGCGCCCGCGCGCGGCCGACCGCCCAGTCGATGTAGCGGCGATCGGCGGCGGTCGGCTCCTCGACGATGTACGTGCGATACACCGGAAACGACGCGGCCACCGCGGCGAGCGCTTCGCGCAGCGCGGGCTGCGTGAAATCGCGCGTGCGCGGATCCGCGCGTGCCAGACGCAGCAGCCGGTTCGCGAGCACCGTCAGCTCGCCGGCCAACGCGCCGGTCATCACCTCGCGCCGGCTCGCGTAGGCGATGTCCTCCCATTCGCCCGCCTCGTCGCCGACGAACGCGCGCCAGGCGCGGTCGATCCGCTGCCGGTTCGCGCCGTCGACCAGCAGCCCGTTGATCACCGTCGCGAAGCGATAGCCGGTGGTGCCGTGAACGGCCCAGTCGCCGCGCAGGTCTTCATGCGCGGCGAGGACCTTCTCGGCGACCACGTACAGCGGCTTGGGCTCGGCGCGAAGCCGCGCGTCGATGCTTTCGGGGGCGAGCCCCGCCGCGCGCAGATGCCCGCGCTGTAGCCGCTCGAAGTACTGCTGCGGATCGAGGAGCCCGTCCGGATGATCGATGCGCAATCCGTCGATCGCCCCCTGCGCGGTCCATTGCAGCAGCTTCGCGTGCGTGGCTTCGAACACCGCCTCGTCTTCCATGCGCAGCGCGGCCAGATCGTTGACGTCGAAGAAGCGCCGGTAATTGATCTCGTCGCCCGCGACGCGCCACGACGCCAGCCGGTACGCCTGCGCTTCGAGCAGCGCGTGCAGCGCGTCGCCGCCACCGTGTGCGCGGCACGCCGCTTCGAGCGCTGCGCGCAGCCAGCGGTGCGCGACGACGAGCTGCGCGAGCCGCCGCTTCAGGCGCGGCGCGTCGGCTCGCCGCACCGCGACCGCGTGCGCGTCCTCGCTGTCGCGCGGCGCGAGCGCGGCCAGCGCCTGCGCGAGCTCGGCAAGCGCGGCGCGCGCGGCGGGCCCCGCGAACGGATGCGCGGCCGCGTGCGCGAGCAGCGGCGGCGTCGTGCGCGGATCGAGCGGAAAGCGATGATCGAAGTACAGCACCGCGAAGCCGCCCGCGTCGGCGTCGAACACCAGCCACAGCTCGCCGCGCTCGAGCACGCGGCCATAGTGGTCGCCGAGCACCGGCAGCAGCACCTTGCCGCGCAGCGCGGGGTCGATCGGCGTCCAGTCGATGTCGAAGAAACGCGCGTACTCGGAGGCCGGGCCGTTCTCCAGCACGTCGAGCCACCACGCGTTGTCGGCGCGCAGCACGCCCATGTGGTTGGGCACGACGTCGGCGATCTGCCCCATGCCGTGCGCGCGCAGCGTCGCGACGAAAGCGTCGAAATCGGCCGTGCTGCCGAGCTCGGGATTCAGCGCCCGGTGATCGACGATGTCGTAGCCGTGCCGGCTGCCGGCGCGCGCGCGCAGAACCGGCGAGCAGTACACGTGCGAGATGCCCAGCTCGGCCAGATACGGCACGACCGCCGCCGCCTGCGCGAACGTGAAGTCGCGGCTCAACTGCAGCCGATAGGTGGCGCGCGGAATCACCGTCGGCGGCGCCTCCGCCGGCGCGGCTGCGCGCGGCCGCGCGGCGGCGAACGCGGCGGCGCAGTCGACGAAGCGCGCGTCGTCGCCCCAGCGCTCGAGCGGCACCTCGAGCTTGCGTTGCCAATTCGGGTGCTCGCTCGTCGTTCCGGGCAGATTGACCTGCTCGCGCGCACCGAAGATGTCCTCGGGCTGCACGACCGCGATCGCGGCCGCGGTGCGTGCGAGGTGCGCGTGGATCGCGTGCGCCAGCCGCTCGTCCAGCGACGGCGGCGGCTCGGTCGCCTCCGGCAGCAGGCCCTCGCGCACCAGCATGCGCAGCAGCGCCGGCCGGTCGCGCGCGCGTTGCGCGCGCTGCGCGGCCTCCAACTCGGCGCTCGGAAACAGGTTCAGCGACGCGCGCAGCGCCAGATCGCGCGCCTCCCACCAGCCGGCCAGCGTCGGCAGGTCGTGGGTGGAAGCGGCCACCAGCGCGAGCGAAGGAAAGTCGGCCGGCGCGCGGAAGCCGCCGTCGGCGTCGCGCTCGAAGTAAAGCACCTTGTACGACAGCACGCCGGCGGCAGCGAGCGCCGCGCGGATCGCGGCCGGTACCGTGCCGAGGTCTTCGCCGATCACGAGGCAGCGGTTGCGATGGCTTTCGATCGCCACCGCGGCGAGCAACTCTTCGAACGCGTAGTGCACGTACGCGCCCTGCGCGGCGTCGCTCCCCGGCGGGATCAGATACAGCCGCATCAGCGCCATCACGTGGTCGATGCGCAGCGCGCCGGCGTGCCGCATGTTCGCGCGCAGCACCGCGACGAAGGGCGCGTGCGCCGCCTCGCGCAACGCGTCGGGCCGCCACGGCGGCAAGCCCCAGTCCTGCCCCTTCGGATTGAAGTCGTCGGGCGGTGCGCCGATCCGCACGCCGTGCGCATACAGCCGCTGCTCGGCCCAGCTCTCGGCGCCGCCGGCGTCGACCGACACCGCCAGGTCCGCATACAGGCCGACCGCCATGTCCGCCGCGCGCTTGGCCGCAGCCGCGAGCTGCTCGTCGGCGAGCCACTGCAGATACGCGTGAAAGTCGATGCGTTCGGCGTTCGCTGCGGCGAACGCCGCGACCGCCGGCGAATCGGGATCGCGATACTCCGGCGGCCACGCCGGCCAGCCCCAGTGCGCCGGATCGCGTGCGTACAGATGCTCCTGCAGCGCTTCGAACAGCGCGTGGCGGCGCAGGTCTTCGCCGCGCTCGCGCTTGAACCGGTCGAACGCCTGCGCGCGCTCGCCGCGCACTTCGCGCGCGAGCAGTTCGAGGATCTCGAACTTGGCCGCCCGCACGCCTTCGTAGTCGACGAACCCGGCCGCGCGCAGCCGCGCGAGCCGCGCCTGGAACTCGGCCGAGGCGACGCGCGCGCGCGCCGCTGCGCTGGCCGCGAATTCCGGCACCGCCTCGACGTCGAGATACAGCGCATTGAGGAACAGCCGGCTCGACGGGCTATAGGGGCTGCAATGGCGCGGGTCGTGGGCGAACAGCGCGTGCAGCGGATTGAGCCCGACGAGATCGGCGCCGTGCCGCGCAGCGAGATCGACCAGGTGCGCCAGATCGGTGAAGTCGCCGATGCCCCAATTGCGTTGCGAGCGCAGCGCGTAAAGCTGGATCGCCGGCCCCCAGATGCGGCGGCCGGCCGCGAGCGCCGGCGGCAGATAGCAGCGCTCGGGGGCGACCCACAGCGCGGCCTCGGCCGCACCGCGCGCATCGAGCACTTCGAGCCGGTGATAACCGACCGGCGGCACGCCTTCGATCGACACCTCGCGCGCGACCTGCGCCTCGCCGTCGACCGAAGCGCGCTCCACCAACGGCCAGTCGGCCGGCGTGAACGCGCCGGCGCGCGAGCCGCCGTCCTCCAGCCGCAGCCGCCAAGCGATCGGCGTTCGATCGTCGTGCTCGCGCAGATTCACACGCAACGTGAACGCGGCGCGGTGCGCGGCCGCGACGATCACCGGCGCGATCGTCCGCGACCACAGCGCGCGCTCGCGCGCCGCGAGCGCCGCCGCCGCGTCGGCGGGGTCCACGCCGAGCGCAGCGAGCAGCGCGCGCAGCGTCTGCCCCGACGCGTGGCGCGCAACGCCCCAGATGTCGTCGTACGCGAGCTGGATACCGCAGTCGTCGGCGAGCCGCGCGAGCGCGTCAGCCATGCGCGTCTTCCAGCGCCCAGCGCACGGTCCACGGCGCGAGCCGGTCGCCGGCGGGTGCGCTCGAATAGATCGTTTCGCCCGCCAGCGGCACGGCGACCGCGGCCGCTTGCTCGTCCGCCGTCAGGTAGGCGTGCAGATGCAGGCGCGCGCCGCCCGCCGGCCAGACGACGTGCAGCAGGCCGGGCGCGGCGATCTCGAAACGGCCCGCGTCCGCGTGCGCGAGCAACGGCGCGATCCGTTGCCGGCGCAGCGCCAGCAGGTCACGATACAACGCGAGCCATTGCGCGTGCGGCGCGCGCTCGCGTTCGGACCAGTCGAGCTTGCTGGCGGCGAAGGTGGCGACCGCGTTCGGATCGGGGATGCGGCTGCACGCGGCGGCCTCGGCGAACGCGGCCGTGCGGCCGAACTCGGCGCGGCGACCGTCGCGCACCGCTGCGGCCAACTCGGCGCCGAAATCGCAGAAGAACAGGAACGGCGTGCCCGCGCCCCACTCCTCGCCCATGAACAGCAGCGGCGGTGCCGGCGCCAGCAGCACGCAGGCCGCGAGCGCGCGCAGCTTGCGCGCGCTGGTCAAGGCGACGAGCCGTTCGCCGAACGCGCGGTTGCCGACCTGGTCGTGCGTCTGCAGGAAGTTCACGAACGCCGCCGGCGGCAGGTGCGCGCTCGGCTCGCCGCGCGCGCGGCCGCCGCGAAAGCGCGAGCGCTCGCCCTGATGGACGAAGCCTTCGGCCAGCGCGCGGCCGAAGTGCGCGAGCGGATCGTCGGCATAGTCGATGTAGTAGCCGTCGGTTTCGCCGGTCGCGAGCACGTGCGCGGCGTGATGCAGGTCGTCGTTCCATTGCGCGGTCGCGACCAGCGGCCGGCGCGCGCCGTCGCGCGCGAGGTAGCGCGCTTCGTTGCGATCGTTCTCCAGGATCAGGTGCACGTGGCGCTCGCGGCCGGGGCCGGCGCGAATCGCCTGCGCGATCTCTTCGACGATGTCGGGACGGCGCGCATCGTCGATCGCGTGCACGGCGTCGACCCGCAGGCCGTCGCAGTGGAACTCCTCGAGCCAGTACAGCGCGTTGTGGACGAAGAACGCGCGTACCGCGTCCACACCGAAGTCGATCGCCGCGCCCCACGGCGTGCGCCGATCGGCGTCGAAGAACGGCCGCGCGTACGCGTGCAGATCGTTGCCGTCGGGGCCGAAGTGGTTGTAGACGACGTCGAGCAACACCATCAGTCCGCGCGCGTGCGCGGCGGCGACGAGCCGTTTGAGATCTTCGGGCGTGCCGTACGCCGCCGCCGGCGCGAACGGCAGCACGCCGTCGTAGCCCCAGTTGCGCGTCCCCGCGAACGCCGCCACCGGCATCAGCTCGAGCGCGGTAACGCCGAGCGCCGCCAGCTCGTCCAGCCGCCCGATCGCGGCGGCGAACGTGCCCTGCGGCGTGAAGCCGCCGACGTGCAGCTCGTAGATCACCGCGTCGTGCCACGGCCGGCCGCGCCAGCCGTCGTCCGGCCAGTCGAACGCGCGCGGATCGGTGACGAGGCTCGGCCCGTGCACGCCTTCGGGATTGCAGCGCGACGCCGGATCGGCAACGACGCGGCGGCCGTCGATGCGATACGCGTAGCGCGTGCGCGCGCCGGCACGCGCGACCGTCGCCTCGTACCAGCCGCCCGCGAGCGCCTGCATCGGCAGCGCTTCGACGTCGAGCAGCAGCAGATCGACGCGCTGCGCGCTCGGCGCCCACAGCCGGAAGCGCACGCCGCCTGCGACGAGCGCCGCGCCGAACGGCATCGCGTGCGCGCGCGCGCTCATCCGGCCGGCGCCTGCAGCAGCGTCAGCACCGCGACCGCGCGCGCGGCGAGCGTGTACGTCGCGCCGGCCTCGACCGCGCCGTCCTCGACCAGCCCGTCGCCGTACGCGGTGTCGAGCACGACCAGCCAGCGGCCGGCGCCGAGCCGCGCGGGGATCGTGAATTCGACCGGCTCGGCGCTGGCGTTGAACAGCAGCACGAAGTCGTCGTCGGTGACGGCCCGGCCGCGCGCGTCGACCTCGTTCAATCCCCGCCCGGACAGGTATACGGCGAGCGCGCGCGCGTGCTCGGACTCCCATTCCTGCGGCGTCATCTCGTTGCCGTCCGGGCGCATCCACACGATGTCCTTGATGTCGGCTCCGTACAGCGGCCGGCCCTGGAAGAAGTCGCGCCGACGGAACGTCGGGTGCGCGCGGCGCAGCGCGATCATCCGGCGCACGAACGCGAGCAGCCGTTCGCGCTCGGCGTCGAGCGACCAGTCGACCCAGCTCGTCTCGTTGTCCTGGCAGTACGCGTTGTTGTTGCCGTTCTGCGTGCGGCCGATCTCGTCGCCGGCGGTGATCATCGGCACGCCCTGCGACAGCAGCAGCGTGGCGAAGAAGTTGCGTTGCTGCTGCGCGCGCAGGCGGTTAATCTGCGGATCGTCGGTCGGCCCCTCGACGCCGCAGTTCCACGACAGGTTGTGGTTGTGGCCGTCGCGGTTGTCTTCGCCGTTCGCTTCGTTGTGCTTGTGGTTGTACGACACGAGGTCGCGCAGCGTGAAGCCGTCGTGCGCGGTGATGAAATTGATGCTCGCGTACGGGCGCCGGCCGCTGCGACCGTACAGGTCGCTCGATCCGGTGAGCCGGCGCGCGAACTCGCCGATCAGGCCGCCGTCGCCCTTCCAGAACGCGCGCATCGTGTCGCGGTAGCGGTCGTTCCACTCGGCCCAGCCGGGCGGGAAGTTGCCGACCTGATAGCCGCCTTCGCCGAGGTCCCACGGCTCGGCGATCAGCTTGACGCGATTCAGCACCGGGTCCTGCAGGATGACGTCGAAAAACGCGCCGAGCCGGTCGACTTCGTGCAGCTCGCGCGCGAGCGCCGACGCGAGATCGAAGCGGAAGCCGTCGACGTGCATCTCGGTGACCCAGTAGCGCAGCGAATCCATGATCAGCTGCAGCACGCGCGGATGCCGCAGATTGAGCGTGTTGCCGCAGCCGGTGTAGTCCAGGTAGCGGCGGCGGTCGCCTTCGACGAGCCGGTAGTACGACGCGTTGTCGATGCCGCGGAACTCGAGCGTCGGCCCCAGATGGTCGCCCTCGGCGGTGTGGTTGTAGACGACGTCGAGGACCACCTCGATGCCGGCCGAGTGCAGCGCCTTGACCATCGCCTTGAACTCGGTCACCGGATTGGACGTGGCCGCGTAGCGCGTCTCGGGCGCGAAGTAGCCGAGCGTGTTGTAGCCCCAGTAGTTGCGCAGCCCCATCTCGACCAGGCGGCGGTCGTCGACGAACGCGTGCACCGGCATCAGCTCGACCGTCGTGACGCCGAGCCGCTTCAGGTACTCGACGACCGGCGCGCTCGCCAGCCCCGCGTACGTGCCGCGCAGCGCGGGCGGCACGTCCGGGTGGCGCATCGTGAAGCCGCGCACGTGCAGCTCGTAGATCACCATGTCGTTCCACGCGATCGCCGGCGGGCGGTCGTCGCCCCAGGTGAACGCGTTGTCGATCACCTGGCACTTCGGCATGCCGTGCGCGCTGTCGCGGCGGTCGAACGACAGATCCTCCTTCTTGTGGCCGACGACGTAGCCGTACAGCGCGTCGCTCCAGCGCAGCGCGCCGACCAGATTGCGCGCGTACGGATCGACCAGCAGCTTGTGCGGATTGAAGCGATGGCCGTCGGTCGGGCGATACGGGCCGTGCACGCGGTAGCCGTACAGCATCCCGGGGCGCGCTTCCGGCAGGTAGCCGTGCCACACGTCGTGCGTGCGCTCGCGCAGCGCGACGCGCTGCACCTCGCGGCGGCCCGCCGGATCGAAGATGCACAGCTCGACGCGCTCCGCGTGCTCGGAAAACAGCGCGAAGTTCACGCCTTCACCGTCCCACGTCGCGCCGCGCGGGAACGACCTGCCTGGCCAGACTGCCGTGATCGGCGGGTGCGTAGCGTCGGACATGCGTGACCCCTCTAACAGCCTCGATACGCTGTGCCTTTGCGATCCGCTGAAGTCTACGGAGATTGCTTGGGCGGCATGCCCGTGCTGTCGCGTACGCGAAAGCCGAAGCGAGCACATCCTGCACGCCGGAGGAGCGATTGCATCGCGCTTTCGCGCTAGGTGTTTTACGTACGCGCTGTCGCGAACGCGCCGTAGTGCCGATCCGGCTAAAGTCCTTCCGCCTGCGCCTGACCCTCCCCAGGCCGGGCCGGCCGGTTTTCGATCACATCGGCCGTCCTCTTCCGCGAACCCGCCCCGGTGTCCCGGGCGCGGGTCCGCGAACGCGGGCGGATGCGCGTTCGCGCCGCCCTGCGATTGACCCGCATCCGATGTTTCGAACCTTGCGCCTTTCGCTTCGTTTCCTTCTGCCGCTGCTGGCCGCGCTGTTCGCGCTCGCGTATCTGTCGATGCCGCTGATCGACGCCCTGACGCTGCGCTGGTTCGTCCGCGATCTCGACATCCGCTCGGCGTTGATCGCCCGCACGCTCGACGAGCAGCTCGCCGAGCTGACCGCGGCCAAGTCGAACGCTCGCATCGACGCCCTGCTCGAGCGCGCCGCGGCCGACGAGCGATTGTTCGCACTCGGCCTGTGCGACGCGGACAACCGGCTGGTTCGCAAGACGCAACGTTTTCCGGCGGCGGTCGACTGCGCCGTCCGCGACCGTGTCGAGCCGGGCACCGGGTTCGTGCTCGAGTTGCCGCGCGGGCCGCTGCACGTCTCCGTCGCCGACGTGCAGCACGACGGCAAGCCCGTCGCATCGCTGGTGATGCTGCACGACATGAGCTTCGTGCAGCGGCGCAGCGCCGACACGCGCAAGTACATCGTGTGGCTGTTCACGGTCATGGGGCTCGCCGTCGCGCTGATCACGGTCGCGGTCGCGCATCTGAGCTGGCGCGGCTGGGTGGCCGGCGTTCGCGCGATGCTGCGCGGCGAAGGCGTGATCCGTCCGTTCGCGCAGCCGCGCCCCGAGTTGCAGCCGCTGGTCGGCGACCTGCGCGCGTTGCTGCGCGACCTGCAGAACGAGCGGCGCGAGCACGATGCGACGACGCTGCGGTGGAATCCGGAGGCGCTGCGCCGGCTGCTCAAAGACCAGTTCTCGGGGGACGAGGTCATCCTCGTGTCCAACCGCGAGCCGTACATCCACGTGCGCTCGGCGCAGGGCATCCACGTGCAGCGTCCGGCGAGCGGTCTGGTGACTGCGATCGAGCCCGTGATGCGCGCGTGCTCGGGCACGTGGATCGCTCACGGCGGCGGCTCGGCCGATCGGGAAACAGCCGATCCGGCGGGCCGCGTGCGTGTTCCGCCGGCCGATCCCGCGTACACGCTGCGCCGGATATGGCTCACGAAAGCCGAGGAGAAGGGCTACTACTACGGATTCGCGAACGAGGGTCTGTGGCCGCTGTGCCACATCGCGCACGTTCGGCCGGTGTTCCGCAGCGACGACTGGGAGCAGTACCGCGCGGTCAACGAGCGTTTCGCCGAGGCGGTCGTCGACGAGGCACGCACCGATGATCCCGTCGTGCTGATCCAGGACTACCACTTCGCGCTGCTGCCGCGCATGGTGCGCGAGCGGCTGCCGCGCGCGACGGTCATCACGTTCTGGCACATTCCCTGGCCGAACCCCGAGTCGTTCGGCATCTGCCCGTGGCGCGGTGAAATCCTCGACGGCCTGCTCGGCAGCACGATCCTCGGGTTTCACACGCGCTTCCACTGCAACAACTTCCTGCAGACGGTCGACCGCTTCCTCGAAGCGCGCATCGAGTACGAAAGCTCGACCGTCTCGTTCGGCGGGCACCTGACGCAGGTCGAGAGCTATCCGATCTCGATCGCGTGGCCGGCGCAACAGGACGACGAACCGGTCGCCGCAGCGCGCGAGCGCATCCGGCGCGCGCTCGGCGTCGGCGACAACCAGCGGCTCGGGCTCGGCGTCGACCGCCTCGACTACACCAAGGGCATCGTCGAGCGGATTCGCGCGGTCGAGCGGCTGTTCGAGCTGCACCCGGAGTGGCTCGGCCGCTTCACCTTCGTGCAGATCGCCGCGCCGTCGCGCTCGTCGCTCGACGAGTACCAGCGCTTCGAGGCGCAGGTCCGCGCGACCGCAGCGCAGGTCAATGCGCGCTTCGGCGACAGCACGTGGCAGCCGATCCGGCTGCTGGTCGAGCACCACGACGCCGAATCGGTGCGCGCGCACTACCGCGCGTGCGACGTGTGCATGGTGACCAGCCTGCACGATGGAATGAACCTGGTCGCCAAGGAATTCATCGCCACGCGCGACGACGAACGCGGCGCGCTGATCCTGAGCCAGTTCGCCGGCGCGTCACGCGAGTTGCACGAGGCGCTGATCGTCAATCCCTACCACATCGAGCAGGTCGCCGACGCGCTGCACCGGGCGCTCGCGATGCCCCCGAGCGAGCAGCGCGAACGGATGGCGAGCCTGCGCCGGCTGGTTCGCGAGTTCAACGTGTACCGCTGGGCGGGCCGAATGCTGCTCGACGCGGCGCGGCTGCGCCGGCGCGAACGGATCGCAGCCCGCATCGGCGAGCACAGCGAGCCCGCATGAAGCACCTGCTGAGCGCCGAAGGGCAGGAGTCGCTGCGCACGCTCGCCGGCGCGCGCGCGCTGTTCGCGTTCGACTTCGACGGCACGCTCGCGCCGATCGTCTCGCGGCCGCCGGATGCGCGCGCCGGCATCGGCGTGCGGCAGCGGCTCGCGCTGCTCGCCCAACGCGCGCCGGTGGCGGTCGTCTCCGGCCGCGGCCTCGCCGACCTGCGCGAACGGATTCCGGTCGAGGTCCGGCACTGCATTGGCAACCACGGCAACGAGGGGCTGCCCGGCGCGACCGATCCCGCGACCCTGCATGCGGTTTGCCGCGGCTGGATCGCGCAGCTCGACGCGGGACTCGCCGCTGCGCCGCTGTCGGGGATCGTCGTCGAGGACAAGCGCCTGACGCTGTCGCTGCACTACCGGCTCGCGCGCGATTGCGAGCACGCGCTGCGCGAGCTCGCGCAGATCGTCAAACGCCTCGATCCGGCGCCGCGCGTGATCGGCGGCAAGCTCGTGCTGAACCTCCTGCCGCCGCAGGCGCGTACGAAGTTCGAGGCGATCATCGCGCTCGCGGGACACGAACGCGCACAGCGCGTGCTGTTCGTCGGCGACGACGCGACCGACGAGCTCGTCTTCGCGCAGGCGCCCGCGCACTGGATCACGGTCCGCGTCGGGCTGGACCGCGCCAGCCGCGCGCACTATTTCATCCACCGGCAGTCGGAGATCGTGATGCTGCTGGACCAGTTGCTGCAGCTGTCGCGCGCATCGGCCATGCGTGACGGCGACGAAGGAGGACGACGATGATCGACTGGGCGAGCCTCGAGTGGCTGCGGCCGTGGTGGCCGGAGCTGAAGTCCGCGTTGAAGGTGCTCGCGATCCTGGCCGGCGCATGGGTCGTGCACGCGGTGATCGCGCGGCTGCTCGGACGGGTGCGCCGCGCCGCCGCAGCGCGCGCCGCCGATGTCGAGAGTTCCAAGTGGATCGAAACGGTCGGCCGGGTGCTGCGCTACACCGCTTCGATCGTGATCGGGTTGATCACCGCGATGCTGGTGCTCAACGAACTGGGCGTATCGATCGCGCCGATCCTGGGCGCCGCGGGCGTCGTGGGTCTGGCGGTCGGCTTCGGCGCGCAGAGCCTCATCAAGGACTACTTCACGGGCTTTTTCCTGCTCGTCGAGAACCAGATCCGCGTCGGCGACGTCGTCGAAATCGCCGGCAAAAGCGGCTTCGTCGAGGAAGTGACGCTGCGGCGCGTAAAGCTGCGCGGCTACGACGGTGCCGTGCACTACGTCGCCAACGGGCTGATCACCACGGTGACGAACATGTCGACCGAGTTCGCGTTCGCGGTGATGGACATCGGCATCTCGTATCGCTCGAACATCGGCGCGGCGTTCGACGCGCTGCGCCGCGTGGCGGCCGAACTGCGCGCCGACCCGGAGTTCGGCCCGCGCATCCTCGAGGATCTGCAGATCGCCGGCGTCGACAGTCTCGCCGACTCGGCCGTCGTGATCCGCTGCCGGATCAAGGTGAAGCCGCTCGAGCAGTGGAACGTCCGGCGCGAGTTCCTGCGGCGGACCAAGGAAGCGTTCGACGCCGCCGGCGTCGAGATCCCGTTCCCGCATCGGACGATCTATTTCGGCCAGCCCGGCGATGTCCCGGCGAGCGGCGCGCGCCAGAGCAAGCCTCAGCCGGACGGCATCGCGTAGGTGATCACCGAGAGCACGGCGCCCTGCGGACCCTGCAGCACCGCCATGCAGCCCATCCCGGGCACGTCCATCACGGGTGCGAGCACCTTGCCGCCGAGCGACTGCGCGGCCGCGACGGTGTCCTCGACGCGGCCCACGGTCACGTAGCAGCCCCAGGGCGGCGATAGCGGCGGCGCATCGTCGGGCATCTTCATGATCCCGCCGACCGAGACTTCGCCGACCTGCGCCGTCGTGTAAGCACCGCTGGGCATGTCGAGGCGCTCCGTGCCCCAGCTGAGAAGCTTCGTGCAAGAGCGCATCGCGCCTCTCACATCGGTGGTCATCGGCTCGCACCAATTGAACGCGCCATGCTTTCTCCAGACATCCGTCGTCGACTACCGCGCGATGCAGTCGGCTTGGCTGCCGCAGACGCTCCTGGCAAAGCGGTGCGGACGGGCAATCGGAGGCGACGAAACGGCGTCGCGATGACGCCGAAGCGCGATGCGCGCACCTCAGCGCGGCGCAACCAGGATGCGCGTGTTCAAGCCGTCGGACAGCGCGAACTCGAACTCGCCGCCGCGCGCAAGATCCGCTGTGTCGATGCGCGCGCTGCCGCCGCTAAGCCACACGGCCAGCACGCGCCGCTCCCCGTCTTCGGCGACGTGCGTGACGCTCAGATAGCGGTGGGCGGCTGCGTTCCAGGCGAGCACGAGCGCGCCGGCGTCCTCGCTCCAGTCGACCCAGACCGACTCCGGCGCGGGCGCGCGGCGAGCCTGGGCGCGCACCGCGCTCGAGGCGGCCAGCGGCAGCGCGCTCGCGCCGCGCAGCACCGCGACGTCGGCGAGCTCGCCCGGATCGGGCAGCTTGACGAAGAAGTGCTGCTCGGCCGGCGCCGCGTGGTCGACGCGCACGGCGTCGAACGACACTTCGATCGTCGCGCCTGCGGCGGTGACGAGACGCAACGTGTACTCGCCCGCTTCGGCGACCGGCGCGACGCCGCGCAGCCGCTGCACCGGATTGAAACGCACCCCGTCGGGCCCGATCGAACCGGACACGATCAGGATTTCCGTCGCGCGCCCTGCGCTTTGAACGCTCAACGCGGGCTGTGGCTGCGCCTCGACGAAACGCTGCACCTCGCGGAAGTTGTAGTCGGAGAACCATGCGCCGCTGCAGTAGCCCATGATGTCCGACATGCCTGCCGGCGAGACGATGTCGTCGAGCAGCGAATCGAACAGCGGCGTACTGCTCAACGCGCCGTTCGGATACGGGTAGTTCGGGTCCGGGTTGGCGACGCCGCCGCAGGGCGCGTGCTCGCGGCTGAAATTGTGGCCCAGCTCGTGCGAGAAGGTGCGGCGCCACGAAGCGCGGCTCGCGTCCCAGCCGATCGCCGAGAGATTCGGCGAGGTCGAGCCGACGCGGTTCACGTAACCGATCCCCGCGGTGCCGGCCGACACCATCGGCCGCACGAAGCCGTAGTAGTGCTTCGTCCGCGCTTCGCTGCGGCGAAGCGTCTCGAGTTCGCCGAGCGCGCTCGACCAGTCGCTCCCCGTGTCCACACCGTCGGTCACCGTGGTCAGCGTGTACGGCGCGCGGACCGACACGCTGACGTTCTCGCGTGCGATCGGAAGCCGCCGCACGATCTCGTCGATGACATCGGCGGCAGCCGGCATCTGCGGTACGTTGCCGCCGGACACGAGCGGCACCAGCACGAGGTCGATGCGCGTGGCCGTACCCACGTTCGGTGTGGCGTCGACCACGATCGGGTTGCCGTAGCGGCGGTCGGGATCGATCTCGACGCGCACGCGCAATCCGCCGCCGACCCATGCCGGCGGAAGATTCGCGTTGAAGGTCAGCGCTTCGTTGTAGCGCATCGAATCCGGCACGGCGGCGCCGGCAGCAAGCTGCGGCAGAACGGCCGGCCCCGTCATCGCGATCGTGCCGAGCGTGGCCGTGCCGTTGTAACCGGTCAGCCGCACGACCGGCGCAGCGGTCCCCGCCGACTCGGCGACAACGTACGCGCGGACCCAGGTCTCCTTGCCTGGAACGAGCCGCTGGTAGTTCGCACCGGCGCTCTGTGCGTAGACCTGCGCGAACTCGACCCCGGCGCTGCGGACCGTGCAGCCGGCGCCGACGACGACCGAACCGGCCGGCACCGATGGCTGGCTCTGCGACAGCAACGTGATCGCACCGCAGTTGACGCCGGCGGGGACAGTGAACGAAAGCTGTGTGTCGCTGCGCGCACCGATCGTCGCCGCACTGGCGCCCACGGTGACCGCGCTCACTTCGGCGAGGCCCGTGCCGTTGATCGTGACCGCGGCGCCGGCCGCGACGTTGTACACGGCGGTCGCGTCGACTTGAATGCGCGGTACGACCGTGAGGCTCGCGGGCGCGTCGGCGCGCTCGCCGGCGCTGCCGATCACCGTGAACACCCCGGAGTTCGCCGCCGCGGGCACCGTCACCGAAATCGAGATGCTGCCGGTTCGCGCGGCGACCGCCGCTTGCGCGCCACCGGCGAACTCGACAGCGACCGCGCGATCGAGGTTGCTGCCATTGATGGTGAGCGTGAGCCCGCGCGCAACCGTCGTCGGCGCGAAAGACGCCACGGAAATCGATCCCGCCACCGTGATCTGCTGCGCGCTCTGGCGGGCGATGCCGTCGGTCGCCACCAGCGTCAGGAAGCCGCTGGACGCACCGGCCGGCACGTCGAGCGCGAGCGCCGTCGGCGACTGCGCCGCGATCGCGAGCACCGTCGCGTTGAGCCTGGCCTGCGTGACCTTGTCGAGATCGCTTCCGGCGACGTTGATACGGGCGGGCGGAACGATGCTGCTCGGCGTCACGCTCGTGACGCGAGGCACGGCGAGCACGACGAGAGCGTTCGCCGATTGCGTCACGCGGCCGCCCCCCGCCAGCTCGATCGGCCCGCTCGAGGCGCCGTCCGGAACGGTCAGCCTCAGTTGAGCGGCCGAGTCGATGGTGAAGCTGGCGCTGGTCGTGCCGACCTTGGCAGACTGCACCGCGTCGAAACCGCTACCGGTCACCGTGACCGTCGCGCCCGGGCCGGCCTGCGCCGGCGCGAAGCTCGCGATCGCGATCGGCGGTGCGACCGGCGGCGGTGGCGCGGTGTCGCTGCTCGATCCGCCGCCGCAGCCGGCCAGGATCGCAACGGCCAAAGCCGCTGCGGCACGGCAGCGTTGGATGATTGCGGTCGGAAACAACGGGCGGCGGTCAGTCACGTTGCGCGCGATCCTCACTCAGGCGGCACTACGAAGACATCCCATCGATAGGCTCATCCGCGCGGCGCAGGGCGTATGGGCCTGACCTTCGCCGCCGCGGTGCGGTGCGCGATGACGTCGGGTTCGCCAGGATCACGACCGGCAAGACGGCACGCACGGGCCGATCTTGAGCGCGGGCGGGATCCGCCGTATTCCCCCGGCGCCGCTCGGTCGCATCGCCCCGGCACACGGAGCCGGGGTAGCGCATTCGGGGAGTCGCCCGGAACATCCTGCGGATCGACCGAACGGCCGTCATCCGAAAGCGCGATAATGCGCGCCTTCACCGTCCAGCCACTCTTGGCGAACGCATGTTCTCGACCGGAGACCGTTTCTACGACTTTTCGCTGCGCATCCTGATGGGATTCGTGACGATCGTCCTGCTCGGCTGCATCGGCTTCCTCGCGTTTCGGTGGATCCAGCCGCAGGCGGCGAACGATCCCGGCGTTCCGCTCGTGCAGGTTGAGGTCAAGCCGCCTGCGGAACCCCCGGCCACGCCGGTTGCACCCGAGCCCAAGGCGCAAGTGCTGCTCGCTCCGGGTAAGATCTTCCGCTGTGAACTGAAAGGACGCGTGACCTTTTCGGATCAGCCCTGCCCCGACGGCGCGGCGCAGACGATGGTCGACGCGAAATCGCGCTGAACCAGCGCCGGCCTGACGCTGCCTGCGGGTTACAACTCGAAACGCACGCGCAGTGCACGCGGGTCCACCGCCTGCGACGACCGCCGTTAGAAGTCGTGCATGACTTCACGGAGGCAGACCATGAAAAGGTCGCTCGCCCTGGTCGCTGTTGCACTCGCGGCAGCGCTGCCCGTCGGTGCGGCCCAGGCCCACGGCAACGTCGCGATCAGCGTCGACACGCCGGACTTCGGCATCCGTATCGGCACGCCGTTCCCCGTCTATGCGCCGCCGGTGGTCGTCGCGCCCGCGCCGGTGTACGTACCGCCGCCGGTGATCTACGCGCCGCCGCCGCGCGTGATCGTGCCCGCGCCGGTCTACTACGGCCCGCCGGCCTTCCGTCCACCGGGCCACTACCGCAAGTACCACAAGATCAAGCACTACAGGGACCGCGACTGGCGCGACGACTGAGTCGTCGCGTACGCCTCGACGCACGACCGTCGCCGCGCGACCGGTCAGAACGGCGAAGGCGGCCGGATCGCGTCGCCGAGACTCTGCAGCGGTCCGAGCGGGTTACGTACCGTTTCGTACTCGCGGATCGCCGGCTGCCCGCCGGACAACGCGTAGACAACGACATCGTCGACCAGCACGATCAGCGCATTGAAGCTCCAGCCGGTGATCTCGCTCTCGCGTCTGAAGTTGAACGTGTCGAGCCAGAAGTTGCCGATGCGCTTTCGCCCGACTTGCTTGACCGCGATCGCATAGCCGGTGCACCGGCGCCCCGCCTTCAGACAGTCGCGCAGTCCGCGGTCCATCTCGTCGGAAGACAGCGCCGCGGTCGCCGGAAAGCGCTGCGCGATGTCGGCGAAATTCAGGATCGTCACCGCCGGGTTGTCGGTCGAATCGAAGCCGAGCACGTGCAGTTCCGCGCGCCGCGTCTTGTACGGGACGATCTGCTCCAGCGCACGCGCAGCGTCCGCGTAGCTCGACCACCCGAACGGCGTGCGCGAGCTCGACGTCGGCAACAGCGCCTGGCAGCCGGACAAGACCATCGCCAGCGCGGCGTACAACGTCACGCGTATCCAGTTCGTATTCTCAGTGTTCATCCGTGTCCTCGCGCCGGGGCGTCGCCCGTCTACGGCGGTTCCGGCAAGCCGGTGCAAAGCTAGCACGCCCGCATGTGTGGCCCTTGCGCCGGGTCACGACGGACTTCGCGCCCGCCGGCGATCCGCCTATACACTGGAGTCCCGCCGTCCGTTCCGCAAAGGCTGTCGCCATGACCCAACTCGTTTACATCGCCGACCCGATGTGCTCGTGGTGCTACGGATTCACGCCGCAGCTCGAACGGCTGCTCGAATCGCTGCCGGACGCGGAACTGGAGCTCGTGATGGGCGGGCTGCGCGCGTACGAGCGCGAGCCGATGGACGACGCGCGCAAGGCCGAGGTCCGCGACAACTGGAAGCGCGTGCACGAGCTGAGCGGGCAGCCATTCGGCGCCGATGCGACGGCGCGCGCCGACTTCGTCTACGACACGGAACCGGCGTGCCGCGCGGTCGTCACGATGCGCTCCGGCGCCGGCCCGCTCGCGTACGCGTTCTTCCGGGCCACGCAGGACGCCTTTTATCGCGACGGCCGCGATGTGACGCGCGACGATGTGCTGGCCGACGTCGCGGCCGACATCGGCGTTCCGCGCGCGGCATTCGCCGAGGCCTTCGCATCCGACGAACTCAAGGAGATCACCCGCCAGGAGTTCGAAATGGTGCAGCGCTGGGGTATCAACGGCTTTCCGGCGCTGCTGCTGGTGCACGGCGACGAACTGCACCTGGTCGCGTCGGGCTACACCGACGCCGACACGCTGCGCGAACGCATCGAGCAGATTCGCAGCGCGCCGCCGGCAGCCGAACACTGACCCATCGCCGCGTACGGCGTCGGCCGCGCGCATCGCGCCCGCGCCGGCACGGGCCGCGCACCGGTTGATCCGCGTCAGTCAGGCACGCACGCGCGCGTGGCTATCATGGCGCCGATTGACGGCCCCTTCCGAGCGCAGCCCGCGCAGCGCATCGCCATGAACGCACCCGACGCCATCTCCCGCCGCTCCAACCTCGATCCGACGCTGATCCACCGTACCGCGCCGCTGCCGATCGCGGCGTACTTCGACCGCGGCTGGTTCGAGCGCGAAATGCTGTTGCTGTTCGACAAAGGGCCGGGGTACGTCGGCCACGAGCTGATGGTGCCCGAGGTCGGCGACTACATGACGCTGCCCTGGACCGAGCACGGCAAGCTGCTGGTGCGCTCTGGCGAAGGCGTGGCGCTGCTGTCGAACACCTGCCGCCACCGGCAGGGGCTGGTCATGGAAGGCCGTGGCCACGCGCGCAACCTCGTGTGTCCGCTGCACCGCTGGACCTACGACCTCGGCGGCAAGCTGCTCGGCGCGCCGGACTTCGACCACACGCCGGATTGCTCGCTGCCGCGCACACCGCTGAAAAGCTGGCACGGGCTGCTGTTTTCGGGTCCGCGCGACCCGGGCGCCGATCTCGCCGACTTTCCGCTTGCGGCCGACTACGACTTCACGGGCTACGTCTTCGATCGGATGATCGTCGACGAGTGCCCCTTCAACTGGAAGAACTTCCTCGAGATCTATCTCGAGCTGTACCACGTCGAGGCGATGCACCCCGGGCTGCAGAAGTTCGTCGACGCCGGCAACTACGAGTGGGGCTTCGGCGACCGCTGGAGCTATCAGATCCTCGGCATCAAGGACGAGTTCAAGTCGCAGGTGTCGCCCAACTACCAGAAGTACCGCGACGCGATCCTCGCCTACTCCGGCGGCAAGTTGCCGAAATACGGCACCGTGTGGTCGATCCTGTACCCGAACGTCATGCTCGAGTGGTATCCGTACGCGCTCGTCGTCAGCACCTTGATACCCCGCTCGCCGGACCACACGACCAACATCGTGGAGTTCTACTACCCGGAGGAAATCAAGGCCTTCGAGCCGCAGATCGTCGAAGCGCATCAGGCCGCGTACACGGAGAGCGCGGCCGAAGACGCCGAAGCGTGCGGCCGCCTGCACCGCGGTCGCCGCGCGTTGTGGCTCGCCGGCGAGGACGACGCCGGCCCGTTCCACTCGCCGCACGAGGACGGCATGATCCATCTGTACGACTGGATTCGGCGCGAGATGAAGCAGCGGAGGACGGCATGAGCGCCGCGCGCGCCCGACTCGCCCACCTTCCGTAAAGGGGCCGGACGGACGGCTTGCGGCGCCGCACGACGGGATCGAGCCCGCCGCGTGTCAAGGCGCGACGATCGCAGCGTTCGCGCCGAGCCAGGCGACCAGCGCGGCATCCATCGTGGTCGCGTGCACCGCAAACCACCGTGGCAGCTCGGCCGCAAGCCGGAGGACGACTTCCTCGTCACCTTCGGCAAAGCGTCGCTCGACCTCGGCGAGAACGTCGAGCACCCTGTCGTGCTCGCGCTTGTGACAGTCGAACGCCGGAAACTCGGACTCGCGCATCCAGCGCTCCTCGTCGCCGAAGTGGCGCAGCAAATGGGTGCGCAGGCCGGCGAGCGCCGCCGACAGCGCACCGCCGCCTTCGAAAGCCGCCACGCAGGCGTCGAACTCGGCGTGCAGCGCGTCGATCGGCGCGTAACCGAGCGGGATGGCCGGCGCGGCGACGCTCATCGCGGCGCGCCGCGCAGCCAGTCGGCGAGCGGCGCGTCCTCTTCCTGCGCGTGGATCGCGAACCAGCTCATCAAATCCGCGCAGTAACGGCGCACGCCGTCGATGTCGCCGCCGTCGAAGCGGCGCCGGGCATCGGAGATGGACTCGAGCAGCCGCTCGTGCGCGCGCTTGTGGCGCGCATAGTGCTCGTAGTTCTCCTGCAACATCCACTGCTCCTCGAGTGCGCAGTGGCGCAGCAGGTGCTCGTGCAGCGCGAGCAGATCCTCGCCGTAATCGCCCTCGCGTGGATCGTTCAACGCGTCGAGGATCGCCTGGAATTCCCGGTGCAGGTCGTCGATGGGCTTGAAGCCCACGAAGATGTCGTCATGACGGACGTGTGTTGGCGCCACAGCCATCGCGAGCCTCCTCGCATCTGGATAACCGCAAGCTAAGGCAGCACGCGAAGCCCGCCTTGATACAGCGCAAGCCGGTGGCAGACCCATCATCGGCCGTGTGCGCGCCGCACGTCGAAGCCGGGCCCGGGGCACGAGGTACCGGGACAACGGCTCGATCCCGATCGAGCTTGCGCCCGCTGCGGCGCCGGCCTGCACGCCGTCTTGGAGTTCGAGCAACGCAGCCTTCCCCGCGTGCCGTGACCGATGGCGCTGCGCGCCGCTCAGAATGACGAAGGGCCAAGCGCCGTTTCGGCGTTTGGCCCTTCAGGCGGGCTCGATGCCCGCTCGCTTACGGTGTACCTAGCGGTACACCATGACCGGGATTGTCGAGTGCGTCAGTACTTTCTGCGTTTCGCTCCCGAGTAGAACCGCGTTCAGACCGCGACGCCCATGAGATGCCATGAAGATCGCGTCACAGCCACGCTCTTTGGCGGTTTCGATGATCGCCTCGTATGGCGAGAAGGACCTCGCGATCACCGTTTCAACAGGCACATTAGCCGCTTTCGCGACACTTTCAAGTTTCTCGAGCCGCTGCCGCGCCACCTTCTCCATCCGGGCTTCGTAGTCCTCGAAAGACTCTGGCCTGTATTCGGATAAGGACGAGTACGAATAGGGCTCGATGACCGTCACGCCGACGACCTGCGCGCCGAGTTGCCGCGCCACCTCGACGGCGCCGTTGATCGCCTTCGCCGACAGCTCGGTGCCGTCGGTTGGAACCAGGATCTTCCTGAACACGTTTCCCTCCGCGATGTCCGCTTGTTGCCATGCTATGCGGGCGTGGGGCCGCGACGCTTGACAGCCGTCAAGTGGCGGACATGCCCGCGCCGTGCGCCCGACGAGCGATTCGATCCAGCACAACCGCCGCGGCCGCGAACCCGAGCGGCGCCGTCACCGCCACGGTCGAACCATAGCCTGCGCAAGCGAGGCCTGCCGCGAGATCCGGCTTTGGCGCGCACGCGCCGATGGGCGGCCGCACCGGTTCGTCCGAATACACCACCACCACGCCGAACTTTCGAGTCCGTCCGGCGCGGTCTCGCGGAAAACCATAACGCTGTCGCAGGCGATAGCGCACCTTGGCGAGCAGCGGGTCGCCCGCCACGCGCGCGAGATCTGCGCTGCGGATTCGTGTCGGATCGGTCCGTCCGCCGGCCGCGCCGCAGGTCACGACATCGATCTTCGCGGCGCGGCAATGCGCGATCAGCGCGGCCTTCGCCGATACCTGGTCGATGCAGTCGACGACCGTGTCGACATCGCGGATGAGTTCGGCGACGTTGTCGGGTGCGACGAACTCCTCGATGCAGCGCACCTCCGCCGATGGATTGATCGCGCGAACGCGCTCGGCCATCGCGGTCACCTTGGCCTTGCCGTATTCGTCGCCGAGCGCGTGGATCTGGCGATTCGTGTTGCTTTCGGCGATGTGGTCGAGATCGATCAACACCAGCGTGCCGACCGCGCTGCGCGCGAGCGCCTCGGCCGCCCACGAGCCCACGCCGCCGATGCCGACGACCGCGATGCGCGCTTGCCGAAAGCGCTCGAACGCCGCGTCGCCGTAGAGGCGCGCCACGCCGCCGAAGCGGCGTGCGAGGTCGGCATCGAGCGACGGCGCGACGAGCTCGTCCATGTCCATGATGCGATTGTAGGAGCGAAGGTTGTGCCGCCCGTCCGCGGCGGTCCGCGCATCCTGCCCGAAGGCGCCAGATCGGGCGCACGACGACGCGAGCTCTCCGCGGCGGACGTCGCGCGCGCCAAGCCCTATCGCGTTCTCATCGCCAGCACGACCTGGTTGCGCAGCGTGCGCAGCAGGTTCAACTCGTCCGTGGCGAGCCCGCGATCGTCGACCACGGTCCGATCCGCGTAGAAGAAACCGATCGCCTTGCCGTTCACGACGAGCGGCATCAGCAGAAAGCTGCGCGTCGCCGCGAAGTCGCGCGCGAACCACTCGGGCAGGTTCGATCGCACCTTCTCGGCGTCGACGTTGGCGATCAGCAGATCGCTCGCGTGCGCGAGCGCCGCATGGAACAGATCGGCGCCGCGCGCGGGGAAGGAGAAGTTGGCACGCGGATTGCCGAACGCCGCCCGCGTACGGAACAGGCCGGCCGCCGGGTCGCGAACGACGAGGGCGGTGCGCGCAAAGCCCAGGCCCGAGTAGATCGCTTCGAGCACGATACGGACCACGACGCCGAGCTCGGCGCCGCGCGCGAGGCTGTCGGTGGCGTCCGCAAGCCCTGCGAGCAGGATCTCGCGTGCGTTCGCCGGCCGTCCGGCCGCATCGCGCTCGCTGCTCGGCTGCACGACGTCGGCGTCGAGCTGGCTCCCGGCCGGCAGCGCGTCGAGCGCGCGGCGCGCAGGACTTTCCGTCGGGCTCAGCCCGCACGCGATCTCCATGTCGCGCGTTCGCGCGGCCGCGGCATCGATCAGCGCGTTCAGCCGATCGCGCTCGACCGCGAGCGCGGGGGCGAAACGCGCGAGCACCCCGGCCAGCGCCTTTTCGAGCGACGCACTTCCGTCGGCGGCGAGCGCGCACGCGACCTCGTCGCCGAAGTGCGCGGCCGCGCGCACGCGTTCGGTTGCGCCGCGTGAGGACTCCAGACGCGGAGGCAGCGGTTGCGTCGCAGCGGCGATGCGATCGGGCACCGCCCAGAGCGCGAGCACGGCTTCGGTCAGTTCGTCGAAACTGCGGCCGAGGACACGGCGCGAAGCGGCACCCTCCCCGAGCGCCTCGGCTTTCATCGCGGCGCGCACCGCGTCGAACGCCGCAGGCGCGTACACGGCGACGAGCAGGCGACCCACGCTGCGAAACGTCGCGGCGATCGCCGCTTCCTCCGCCTCGTCGCCGCCGGCGCCGGCGAGTACTTCGCGGGCGAGGCAGCCCGCGAGCAGCGCGCGGTGGAAGTCACCGCGCAGACGCTCGACGTTGCCGCTGCCGAGCAGGCCGTCGAGCAGGACGAGCGAAGCGACCGCTGCGCGCACCTGGTTGAAGCCGAGCAGCATGATGGCGCGCGTGACCGTGGTCACCGGCACGCTGCCCGCGCGGTACGGCAGCGTATTCGCGAGCTTCAGCAATCGCTGCGTCAAGGTCACGTCGGCCAGGATCACGTTGGCCAGCTCCTGCACGGCCTCCGTGTCGCTTTCGAGCATTCGCGTCAGCCGTGCCAGCGTTTGCCCGATCGAAGGCAGCGCGTCGTGCTCGCGCAGCGCCTCGAACACCGCGTCGAGCGGCGATACATCTGGAGCCGTGGGTCTGGCGTTCGTGTCGGGCATGCAGGCGGCCGGCCGCGAGTCGCGCGGCCGATCATGCATTCTGCAGATGCGGACGCGCCGGCGATGGCCCGAATTGCCCGCGCCCGACCGGCCAATCGACGGCGGGCGGCGCGCTCAGGCGCGCGGAAGCGTCACCCCGCGCTGCCCCTGGTACTTGCCGCCGCGGTCCTTGTACGAGGTCTCGCAGACCTCGTCGCTCTCGATGAACAGCACCTGCGCACAGCCTTCGCCTGCGTAGATCTTCGCGGGCAGCGGCGTCGTGTTCGAGAATTCGAGCGTCACGTGGCCCTCCCACTCGGGCTCGAGCGGCGTGACGTTGACGATGATCCCGCAGCGCGCGTACGTGCTCTTGCCCAGGCAGATCGTCAGCACGTTGCGCGGTATGCGCAGATACTCGACCGTGCGCGCCAGCGCGAACGAATTGGGCGGGATGATGCAGACGTCGCCCTCGAAGTCGACGAAGGAGTTCGGATCGAACGCCTTTGGATCGACGATCGTCGAATTGATGTTCGTGAAGATCTTGAATTCGCGCGCGCAGCGGATGTCGTAGCCGTAACTCGAAGTTCCGTAGCTGACGATCTTGCGGCCGGCGACCTCGCGCACCTGCGCGGGCTCGAACGGCTCGATCATGCCCTGCTCCGCCATGCGGCGGATCCACTTGTCGCTCTTGATGGTCATCGTCGGAAGCTGATGGCGGATCGCGTTGTCGAAACGCCGACGGTGCGATCGAAGGCGGCGATTCTACGTGGCGCCGATCGGCCGCTAGACTTCGCGGATGGACGCCCGATGGATGCCCCCTGCCCCCGCGCGCGTCGGCGACGCGCTCGCCGATGTCGACACGCCGGCGCTGATCCTGGATCTGGACAAGTTCGAGTCCAACGTTCGCAAGATGGTCAGCGCCACGCGCGCCGCAGGCGTGCGGCTGCGGCCGCACGCCAAGTCGCACAAGTGCGTCGAGATCGCGCGCCGGCAGATCGCGGCGGGTGCGGTCGGCGTGTGCTGTCAGAAGGTGTCCGAGGCCGAGGTGTTCGTCGCCGAAGGCATCGCCGACGTGCTAGTCACCAACGAGGTCGTCGGCGAGCAGAAGCTGTACCGCCTCGCCGCCATCGCCCGCCGCTACCCGAACGCGCGCATCGGCGTGTGCGTCGACGACGTCGGCATCGCGCGGCAGCTCGGCGCGATCTGCCAGAAAGAGGATGCGCGGCTCGACGTGTACGTCGAGCTCGATGTCGGACAGAACCGCTGCGGCGTGACCGACGCGTCGAGCGCGGTGGCGATCGCCAAGGCCGTGGTCGCCTCGCCCAAGCTCACGTTCATGGGGTTGCACGCGTACGCCGGATCCGCGCAGCACCGGCGCGGCGTGCCGGAGCGCCGCAGCGCGGTGCTCGCCGCCGCGCGCAAGGCCGAAGAGGTGCGCGCGGCGTTTCGCGCCGCCGACATCCCGTGCGAGGTGATCACCGGCGGCGGCACCGGCACGTTCGCCTACGAGGCCGCGAGCGGCGTGTACAACGAGGTGCAGCCGGGGTCGTTCGCGCTGATGGACGTCGACTACGCGCGCAACGAGCCCGATCCGAACGCGCCGCGCTTCGAGCACGCGCTGTTCGTGCTCGCGACCGTGATGAGCCTGCGCTCGGCCGAAGGCAACGAGCGCGCGACGCTCGATGCGGGACTGAAGGCGTTCTCGACCGACTCCGGACCGGCGCAGCCGACCTTCCCCGGCTGGCAGGTGCGCTCGGTGTCCGACGAACACACGGTCATGCATCGGGTCGGCCACGGACCGCCGGTGAAGCTCGGCGACAGGGCGCTGCTCGTCCCGGGCCACTGCGACCCGACGGTCAATCTGCACGACTGGATCGTCGCGATCCGCAAGGGCGTGGTCGAGGCGGTCTGGCCGGTCGATGCGCGCGGCGCGGTCTTCTGAGTCGCCGGACGCTGGGTGGCACGGTGTGACGTTCGGCCTTGCAACCATCCGCGGCCTCGCGCGGTCTGACGATGCGCCGAGTGCGCGAGGACCGCGCGATGAAGTTCAACGTCTGGCTCGTGATCGCGCTGGCGTTGATGCCGGCGTTCGTCTTGTTCGCCGGCATGAGCGCCGCCGATGCCTATCGATCCCCCGTCGAGTGGGACGTGATGGCGGACCTTGCCGCGGCGGCACTGCTGGCCGCTTGGCTGTCGAGCCGATGAAAGGCATGCCCTAACGCTGGCCTAATCTTGCGCCGGCACAGTGAAGCCGCGATACGGACCTGGAGAGCGGAACGTGCGCGTGTTGCTGGTCGAAGACGACGGCATGATCGGCGAAAGCGTTCGCACCGCACTGCGCCAGTCGGGCGATGCGGTCGACTGGGTGCGCAGCGGCGCAGCCGCCGACGGAACGCTCGCGACCGAGCGCTTCGATCTCGTACTGCTCGATCTCGGCCTGCCGCAGCGCGACGGGCTCGACGTGCTGCGCGCGCTGCGCGCGCGCGGCGACGCCACACCGGTGATCGTGCTCACCGCGCGCGACGCGCTGGCCAGCCGTGTGGCGGGCCTCGACGCCGGCGCCGACGACTACATCGTCAAGCCCTTCGAACTCGACGAGTTGCTCGCGCGCATGCGCGCCGTCACACGCCGCCACGCCGGACGCGCCGAACCGGCGATCGAGGTGCAGGGCGTCGTGCTCCATCCGACGACGAGGCAGGTCACACGGCACGGCACGCCGGTGGCGCTTTCGTCGCGCGAGTACGCCGTACTGGAAGCGCTGATGCTGCGGCCGGGCGCGATCCTGTCGCGCGCGCAGCTCGAAAACCGCCTGTACGGCTGGGGCGAAGAACTGGAGAGCAACGCGATCTCGGTGTACGTGCACCAGTTGCGGCGCAAGCTCGGCGAAGGTTTCATCCACACCGTGCGCGGCATCGGCTACTACGTCGGCGCGCCGAAGGCGGGTGCGTGAGGTCGCTGCGCGCGCGCCTGCTGGTTTTCCTGCTCGGGCTGGCCGCCGTCGCCGCCGGTGCAGTCGGCGTGGTCACTTACGGCACCGTGCTGCGCGAAACCGACGCGCTGTTCGACTATCACCTGCGGCAGATGGCGCTTTCGCTTCGCGATCAGGGAACGATCGCCGCCGACGAGCGCGCCGCGCTCGGCGAAGAACCGTTCGACTACGTGGTGCAGATCTGGTCGGACAACGGCGACATCGTCTATGCGTCGCACGCAACGCCCGGTCTGCCGGCGCACGCGGTCCTCGGCTTCACCGATCACACGATCGGGGGCGCGCGCTGGCGCGTGTTCAGCACGGCGGCGCGCAACCGCGTGATCCAGGTCGCGCAGCCGCTCGCGATCCGCCGGCGGCTCGCCGCCGGCGCGGCGATGCGCAGCGTCGCGCCGCTGCTGGTAGTCGCGCCGCTGGTGGCGCTGGCGCTGTGGTGGCTCGTCGGGCTGTCGCTGGCGCCGCTCAACGGGGTGGCGCGCGCGGTGCAGGCGCGCGACGCGGAATCGCTGCACCCGCTGCCCGAAGCCGATCTGCCCGGGGAGATCGCGCCGCTGGTGCGGGCGTTGAACGCGCTGCTGGCGCGGCTGCGCGTTTCCTTCGATGCGCAGCGCGCGTTCGTCGCCGACGCGGCGCATGAGCTGCGTTCGCCGCTCACCGCGCTGAAGCTGCAGATCGACCTGCTGCGCCGTGCCCCGGACGCGGCCGCGCGCGAGCAGGCAATGTCCGCTCTGGCCGCCGGCGCCGATCGCGCGCGCCATCTAGTCGAGCAGCTCCTGACCCTCGCGCGGGCCGAGCCGGGCGGCGCCGAGACCACGGTCGCACCGGCCGACCTTGCCGAAACCGCGCGGCAGGCCGCGGCGGACGTGGTTCCGCTGGCTGCGTCGCGCGAAGTCGCGCTCGAACTCGACGCGCCGCGGGCGGTGCCGTTGTTGGGCGACGCCGGCGCGCTGCGCATCCTCGCCCGCAACCTGATCGACAACGCCGTACGCTACTGCGGCGCGCGCGCGCGCGTGATCGTGACCGTCCTCGACGAGGCGGGCGCGGCGATACTCCGGGTCGACGACTCCGGTCCGGGCATCCCGAGCGAGGAACGCGAGCGGGTGTTCGACCGCTTCTACCGTCGCGATCCCGGCGGCGAATCCGGCAGCGGACTCGGGTTGTCGATCGTGCGCGCGATCGCCGAGCGCCACGGCGCGCGCATCGCACTCACCGACTCGCTGCTCGGCGGACTGCGCGTCGAGGTGCGCTTCGCGCGCGACGCTCGACGCTGACAAAAGGAACCCACATGCCGCCGGCCATCCGCACCCTGCTCATCGCCAACGCGCTCGGCTTTGCCGTCGAAGTCGCCGTCGGACCGGCGTTCGTCGACGCTTTCGCGCTGTGGATCGATCCGGCCGCCCCGCTCGCGGGTCTGCTATCGGCTCCTTGGCAACTCGTCACCTACAGTTTTCTTCACGCCGGTTTCGCGCACCTGGCGTTGAACCTTTTCGGGCTGTGGATGTTCGGCGCCGATGTCGAGCGCGTCTGGGGTGCGCCGCGCGTGCTGGCCGCGTACTTCGCCGCCGTGGTCACCGGCGGGCTGACGCAACTGGCAGCCGCTTCGCTGGCGGGTGCCGGCGGGCCCGTCATCGGGGCTTCGGCCGGGCTGTTCGGGCTGCTGCTCGTGTTCGCGCTGCTGTTCCCGCAGCGGACCGTCGTGCTGCTGTTTCCGCCGATCCCGCTGCCGGCGCGCACCTTCGTCTTCGCCTACGCCGCGCTCGAACTCGTGCTCGGCGTCACCGGCACGGCGGCCGGCGTCGCGCACTTCGCGCACCTCGGCGGGCTGCTCGGCGGCTGGCTCGTCTACCACTATCGCGGCCGGTTCGCGCGGCGCGGCCGTTGAGCGCGCCGGCTCCTAATCTGCGCCTAACTTCGGCCTAACCGACGGCTCATCGTGCGCACCTAGATTGCGTGTCAAGCGAACGGATCGCTTGCGAGCAAGAGGAGCCACGATGAAACTCAAGCCAATGGCCGCCGCGCTGGCTGCGGCGGGACTGCTCGGCGCCGGTTCGGCCGGCGCGTGGAGCATTTCGCAACTGTTGCACAGGACCGGCGATCAGCCCGCCGCGATGACGACCGCGGCGTCGCCAGCCGCGCCGCCGGTCGCGCCGATGCCCGGCGGCGCGCCGAACTTCCGCGCGATCGTCGACCGCTATGGGCCGGCGGTCGTCGGCGTCACCGTCGACGGCGCACGCAAGCTCGACGTTGCCGACCTGCCCGACGATCCGTTCTTCCAGTTCTTCCGCGGGCTGCCGGGCTTTCGCCTGCCGCGGCCGCGCGGCGAAGTGCCCTTCCACGGCCAGGGCTCGGGCTTCGTCATCGGCGCCGACGGGCTGATTTTGACCAACGCGCACGTCGTACGCGACGCCAGGGAAGTCACCGTCAAGCTGCACGACCGCCGCGAGTTCCGCGCGAAAGTGGTCGGCGTCGATCCGGTGACGGATGTCGCGGTACTGAAGATCGACGCGCGGAACCTGCCCGTGGTCGCCCTCGGCGATCCGAATCAGGTGCACGTCGGCGACTACGTGCTGGCCATCGGCGCACCGTACGGCTTCGAAGCGAGCGCCACGCAGGGCATCTCAGCGCGAAGGGCCGTTCGCTGCCTGGCGATTCGTACGTGCCTTTCATCCAGACCGACGCCGCGGTCAATCCGGGCAACTCCGGCGGGCCGCTGTTCGACGCCAGCGGCCGCGTGATCGGCATCAACGCACAGATCTACTCGACCAGCGGCGGCTTCCAAGGGCTCGCGTTCGCGATTCCGATCGACGTCGCGCTGCACGTGAAGGATCAGCTCGTCGCCAAGGGCCACATCGAACACGCGCGGCTCGGCGTGACGCTGCAGGACCTGAACCAGTCGCTCGCCGAATCGTTCGGGCTCAAATCGCCCGACGGCGCGCTGGTGTCGAGCGTGGTCACCGACAGCGCGGCCGCGCGCGCGGAGCTCAAGCCGGGCGACGTCATCACGCAGATCGACGGCCAGCCGGTGCACACCGCCGGCGACGTGTCCAGTCGCGTCGGCATGGCCGCGCCGGGCGAGCGTGTGCGGCTCGCGATCTGGCGCGACCGCGCCACGCGCAACGTCGAAGTCAAGCTCGATGCCGCGCCGAGTCCGAGCGCGGCGCGCGCCGAACTCGACGGCGCGCCGGGCAAGCTTGGGCTCGCTGTGCGCCCGCTGACGCACGACGAACAGTTGCAGGCGCATACCGATCACGGTCTGCTGGTCGAAGACGCGGGCGGCGCGGCCGCGCTCGCGGGTGTGGAGCCGGGCGACATCGTGCTCGCGCTCAATGGCCGTCCGATCACGAGCGTCGAGCAGATCCGCCGCGCGCTCGTCAGCCATCCCAAGCACGTCGCGCTGCTGATCCAGCGCGACGACCAGCGCATCTTCGTGCCGATCAACCTCGGATGAAGCGCTGCGCACCCTGTCAACGCACCAAGGAGCTCCCGATGAAATCCCGCCTCGCCCCCCGGCTCGCCGCCGGCGCACTTCCGTTAGCACTCGCCGCATTCGCGACGCTCGCCCCGCTCGCCGCGGTTGCCGCGACCCCCTCGACGTCCGCACCGCCGGCTGCGGCGACCAAGACCATGCTGCCGGCCGAGCAGCAGTACGACGGCATCCGCTACGCCACAGGCGGCGTCACCGCCGAAGAAGCGGCCGTCTTCAAGCGCGAGATGCACGGCTATCCGCTCGCGATCGAACTGGTCGAGAAGCAGAAGAAGAGCAAGCACGATGAGTACACGGCCGACGCGATGGTCAAGATCAGCAAGGCCGGCAAGGACGTGTTCGACGCGAAGGCCAAGGGGCCCTTCATGCCGGTACGGCTCGAGCCGGGCACCTACGACATCAGCGCCACGCTCGGCAAGCACACGCTGCACAAGAAGCACGTCGTCGTCGCGCGCGGCAGGACCGCACTGGCGACGTTCGAGTTTCCCGCCGGCACCGACTGAGGAGCGAAACGATGAAAACCGCATGGATCGCCGTCGCGGCGGCCGCCGCCGCGTTCACCGGCACCGCGCACGCGACCACGATCGAGGATCTGCTCTTGCGCAACGCCGCGCAGCAGGCGCGCATCGAGCGCGACGTCGCGCGCGGCCGCGTCGACCCGCTGCGCGCCGCGCAGGTCGAATCGCGCGCCGCCGAGGTCTACCGGCTCGAATCGGCGCTGTTCCAGCAGCCGCGCGTCAGCGGCGCCGACCGCGCGAGGCTGCTGCAAGCGCAGTGGGATCTGAACGGCGCGATCGCGTGGGCCGAGAAGCACCCGGCGCAGCGGCGCGGCGACGCGATGGACCGCGTGCGTCTGCGCGTGGCGAGCATGCGCGACGCCGCGCAGCAACGCTCGATCGCGCGCGAGTTTCACGACGGCAGGCTGCAGGTGCCGCAGGTGGCGAAGCTGGAGGCAGCGCAGGCGCGCATCGCCGCGGCAGAATCTGCGGCGATGCGGCGCGGACACGAAGGCGTAGCCACGGCCGAATCGATTCAGCACCTGCAGAACATCGAGGACTACGCGATCCGCAAGGACCCGGCGCTCGCCTGACCGCGGCGAAACGGAAGGAGGCCATCGATGCTGCGCACTCACTGGCTCGCTTTCGCCGCCGGCCTTGCATTGAGCACGGCCGCAGCGGCGGCCACGGCAACGGCGGAATCGCTGAACGAACTGCAGCGCGCCGAGCACGAGGTCGCCGAAGCGGCGTTGCTGCGCGGCGTCGCGACCGACGCCACCGAAGTCGAACACCTGACCGCCGCGCGCGACCTGCTGCGCGCGGCCGACGGCGGACTTCCGGAGAAGCTGAGGACACGCGCGCGTCGGCTCGAATTCGACATCGACGCTGAAATCGGCGACGCCGCCGATATGCTCCGGCCGCGCGACGACCTGTATCTCGACTCGGTCCGCCCGTGGCCGCTGATCGACCGCAGCGCGCTCGGTGGCCTCGCGCAGGAAGCGCAGCAGCTCGTGCAGAAGGCGCAGGCGTCGCAGGCAGGCAGGGCATCGCGAGCGGCGCGGTAAGCGGCCCGTCCGGTCGGGAGTCCGGAGCGAAGGCCAACTCGCCCCGCCTTTGCCCGCGAAGCGAGGGACCTCGGCGCCTCCGGCGCTGAGCTTCCTCGCCCCGGCGAGGCCAGTGATCGGGATGACCGCGGGCGTCCTGGCCGACGCCCGACGCTCAGCGACCGAACAGCCGCCGCAGGAACGCTTTGAGCAGGCTCCAGAAACCGAACGTCGCCTGCGGCAGCGGTGCAGGCGGCCGCGCGCCCGCTTCAACCGGCGCGGCGCGCGCGGCCAGTTGCGCGCCGAAGGCCTCGAAGAACTTGTCGGCCATCGCGCCGGCCGCTGCGTCGACCAGCCGCGAGCCGATCTGCGCGAGCTTGCCGCCGACGTGCGCGTTGGCCACGTAGCCGAGCTTGGTCTCGCGCGCGCCGACCTCGGAAAGCGTCACGCGCGCCTCGCCGCGCGCGAAGCCGGCGTTGCTGCTCGATCCTTCGAACTTCAGCGTGTACGCGTTCGGCGCGTCGATGTCGGCGAGCTCGAGCTTGCCTTTGAACTTCGCGCGCACCGGACCGATCGCCGTGTTCAGCGTCGTCTCGTAGCGGTTGTCGCCGAGCGGAACGATCTCCTCGCAGCCCGGCACGCACTGCTTCAGGATCTCGATATCGTTCAGCGCCGCCCACGCGGTTGCGCGGTCGGCCGGCAGCATGCGTTCGCCCTTGAGTTCCATGGCCAGTCGATCCTTCAGTCCGCTACGCGGACTGCTCGAACCTCCCCTCGCCCCAGCATTGGGGAGAGGGGCGGGGGTGAGGGGCTGTACGCAGCACGCTCGGACTCGCGAAACCGCAGCTCAATCATCGCCGCCACGCCCGATCCTTCAATCCTCTACGCGGGCTGCGCGAAACTCCCCTCGCCCCAGCGATGGGGACAGGGGCGGGGGTGTGGCGCCGCGCGTGCTCGCCCCCGACGCCAGCGTCCGCGCCAGCGCCGTCAGGCTGTCGACATTGTGCACGGGCAGGAACGCGTCGACGTGCGGCAGGATCGCGCGGATGCCGCGCGCGCGCGGCTCGAAAGCGTCATAGCGCAGCAGCGGGTTCAACCAGACGAGCCGGCGGCACGACTTGGCGAGCCGCTCGGCCTGCGCCTGCAGCAGTTCGATGTCGCCGTGCTCGAGCCCGTCGGTCATCAGCAGCACGGTCGGGTTGCCCGACAGCACGCGCCGCGCCCAGCGCAGGTTGAACTCCTTCAGGCACTGCGCGATGCGCGTTCCGCCCGACCAGTCCTCGACCGCGTCGACGACGGCGGCGACCGCCACGTCTGGATCGCGCGCGCGCATCGGCCGCGTCACCGGTGTCAGCCGTGTGCCGAACACGAACGCCTGCACGCGATAGTCGGCCGCGCTCGCCATGCCGGTCAGCGCATGGACGAAGTGCAGGAACATCCGCGAGTACCGCGACACCGAGCCGGAGATGTCGACCAGCACGACCAGCGGCTCGGGCCGCGTCCGGCGCCGCCGCAGCGGCAGTTCAGCGATGTCGCCGCCGCGCCGCGCCGCGCCGCGGAGCAATGCGCGCAGGTCGATCCGCTGCCCGCGGTGCGAAGGCGCGTCGCGCCGCGTGGCCAGTTCGGCGAGAAACGGTTGAAGTTCGGCGAGCAGGCGCTTTGCGGCGTTCCACTCGGCCGTGCTCATCGTCTCGAAGTCGGCCTTGCGAAGCTGCTCGCGGTCGGACCACGACAGCGTCGCGTCGATCTCGATGCGCTCTTCACGCGGTGGCTCGAGCGGCGTGGGCGCTGCGCCCCTGAACAGGGCTTCGCCGAGCCGGCGGTTTTCGGGCGGCGGCGGCGCGCCGGGCTTTTCTTTGACCTGCGGCAGCAGCAGCCGCAGCATCTGCCCGAGCAGATCGGGGTCCTTCCAGAAGATGTGGAACGCCTGTTCGAACAGCGCGCGATGTTCGGCGCGGTCGATCAGGCACGACGCGAGCACCGCGTAGAAGTCCGTGCGCGACTCGATCCCCGCGACGCGCAGCGCCTGCAGCGCGAGCAGAACGCGGTCGGTTCCGACCGGAACGCCCGCAGCGCGCAGCACCCGCGCGAAGTGAACGACGTTGTCGGCCAGACGGCCGGGCAGGTCGGTGAGCGATGCAACGGGCAACATCAAGCGGTCGCGGGCTCGAACCAGGCGGCGGCGACATCGGCGGCGCGCTGCACGGTGTCCGACGCCAGCACGCGATGCTCGTTGACGAACAGCTCGTGATTGCGCTCGACCTCGCCGAGACGGTAGACGTAGTTGCACATCAGGCCGTACGAGCGCGCCAGCCCGTGCAGCGAGGTGTCGCCGAGCCAGTTCAGCCGCTCGAGCACCGCGCCGTTGCCGAGATGGAAGCGCGCGACCGCATCGATCGGCTCGACGCCCCGCTTGGCGCGCGTAAGGTAGTACGCGGCCAGCGGCACGAGCAGCGGCTCGTCCGCCGATGCGCCGTCGCGCGCCGGCCAGTCGGACGCGTCGAGCCGCTCGAACATCGCACGCAGCGCTGCGCCGTTGGCGCCGGCGACGAGCCGTTCGCGCTGGGTGCCGAGCCAGGCACGAAAGCCGGGGATCGGCGACAGCGTGGCGAAGCGGCGGATTCGAGGAAACTCGTTGCGCAACTCGACCGCGACCTGCTTGATCAGAAAGTTGCCGAACGAGATGCCGCGCAACCCTTCCTGGCAGTTGGTGATCGAATAGAACATCGCGCAGTTGGCCAGTTCGGGCGCGGCGACGGGCGAGTTCACGTCGAGCAGCGGCTGCACCTTCGCGCTCATTCCGCGCGTCAGCGCCACCTCGATGAAGATCAACGGGTCGTCGGGAAGCTGCGGATGGAAGAACGCGAAGCAGCGCCGGTCGGCCTGCAGCCTGCGCCGCAGGTCGTCCCAGCCCTGGATCTGGTGCACGGCCTCGTAGGCGATCAGCTTCTCGAGAACGATCGCCGAGGTGCGCCAGTCGATTCGTGCCAGCGTCAGGAAACCGCGGTTGAACCACGAGCGCAGCAGATGCCGCAGATCGCTGTCGATCACGCGCCATTGCGGGTGCGCTTCGAGACCGAGCAGCACCTGCAGCCGCATTTCGACGAGCGCCGCGGTACCGCCCGGCGCCATGTTGAGCCGGCGGAACAGCTCCTGGCGCGGCGGTTCGACGACCTCCTCGAGCCTCGCCAGCGTCTGCGGCGAAGGGCTCTCCCGATAAGCCTGCGCGGCCTGTAGCACCGCGTCCGGATCGGGCGAGAAGTCGCGGGCGATCGCATCGAAGAAGCGAGCGCGCTGGACTTCGTCGAGCGCCCGGTACGCGGCCAGCGTGTCGCGCGCGGCCGCCGCGCCGGACGCTTCGCCGCGCTCGCGGATCAGCGCGCGGCAGCGGACGATCGCCTCGCGCACCGGACGCAAACGCACCGCCGCAGCGGGGCGGCTCGCCGGCTTGCGCCTGCGCCGAGCGGGGGCGGTGTCGTCGGGCATCGTCGCGGTTCTCAAGCGGAGGCGGCGAGCGGCCGTACGGCGCGTTCGCGATCGACCCAGTACGCGAACCCGACGAGCAGCCACTGCGCGTGCCCGACCCAGGCGATCGCGTCGACCGATGGCGGCGGCGGGCCGAAGATGTTGCCGAAGTAGATCGCCGTGAGCAGCGCGACAAGCGACCAGAAACGCCAGTCGCCACGCCGCGCGGGAGCGACGCGCAGGTACAACAGCACGCCGATCGCGAACAGCGGAAGTTCGACCGCGAGCGTGGCCACGCGCGATGCCCACAGGTTCAGACCGACGACCGTCCCGCCCCACGGCGCGAGCGGCAGGTCGGGCCGGTGCACGAGCGCGTCGAGGAGCCAGTGGCTCGCCACGAGCAGCGCGACGACGAGCGCGCCGCGCCGGTCGCGCGCGAGCACGAGGTACGCGGCCGCGAGCAGCGCCGCCCAGCCCGCGACGGCGAGCAGGCTGTGCGAGACCGGGTAGTGAACGAACGCGAGCGGCGTGACGCCTCCTGCGGCCGCGTCGATGCGCACCCGTTCGACCTGCAGCAGCAGAAGCGTCGGCCACAGCAGGTCGACGAACTGCGCGGCGACGAACAGCGTGCCGAGCGAAGTGCGCGGCGCCCACGCCTTGGCGGCGAGCGCGACGCCGAAGTGACCGATGAACATCCCTGTGCCGCTTCAGTCCGATGTCGCGACCGCCTGCCGTACCTGCTCGATCAGCCGCGCGGCCTCGCTGCCCTGCACGCGCGCGATGTCGTCCTGGTACTTCAGCAGCACGCCGAGCGTGTTGTTGACGGTCTCGGGATCGAGCACGACCGCGTCGAGCGCGAGCAGCGCGCGCGTCCATTCGATCGTCTCCGACACGCCGGGCAGCTTGTACAGGTCCATCGTCCGCAGCGACTGCACGAAGGCGACGATCTGGCGCGACAGCGCCTCCTTCGCCTCGGGCGCCTTGCGCCGAACGATCTCGAACTCGCGCGCCGCCGACGGATAGTCGACCCAGTGGTAGATGCAGCGGCGCTTGACGGCGTCGTGGATCTCGCGCGTGCGGTTCGACGTGATCACGACGATCGGCGGCCGTTCGGCGCGCACCGTCTTCCACTCGGGGATCGTGATCTGGAAGTCCGACAGGACTTCGAGCAGATAGGCCTCGAACGGCTCGTCGGTGCGGTCCAGTTCGTCGATCAGCAGCACTGGCGGCGTCGAGTGCGGCAACAGCGCGCGCAGCAGCGGCCGCTCGATCAGGAAACGCTCGGTGAACAGCCCCGCCGCCACGTGCTCGCGCGCTTCGTGCGCGGCTTCGGTCAGCCGGATCTCCAGCATCTGTCGCGCGTAGTTCCACTCGTACGCGGCTGCGTTGACGTCGAGCCCCTCGTAGCACTGCAGCCGGATCAGCTCGGCGCCGAGCCCGGCGGCGAGCACCTTGGCGATCTCGGTCTTGCCGGTGCCCGGTTCGCCTTCGAGAAACAGCGGGCGGGCGAGCTTCAGCGCGAGGAACACCGCGGTGGCGAGCTGGCGGTCGGCGACGTAGTTCTGCTGCGCGAGAAGCCGCGCGGTGGCATCGATGGATTCAGGCATGTGCATAAGCGGACGTTAGCCGATGTCGGGCGACTGTGCCACGCGGGGCCGAGCCGGCGTTCGCGCGCCACGACGGACGATCACCTTTGCATCGGCTCGGCGATGTAGCGCGATACCCGCGGCGGCTCGTCGCCGATGTGAAATGCGTAGCGGCGCGCGCGCAGCTCCGCGTCGGCGGCGGTGAAGCGGTCGAAGCGTCGCAGGTGGTCGGCCCACGATTCGTCGAGGAAGTACTCGATGTAACGTCCCGGGTCGGCCGTGTCGCGGAACAGGCCCCACGACAACGCGCCCTTCTGCAGGCGGTTGGCGCGGCTTTCGCGCATCACGGCCGCGAACGCCTCTGCCCGCGCGGGATCGATCCGGTATTCGACGGTGACCATGACCGGTCCCATCCGGTGCTCGACCGGGAAGGCCGGCACGGGTTCCTGCAGGATCCGCGCCGGCGAGAGATCCAGCTCCGCCTCCGGTCCCGCGTGGAAGCGCCTCGTCGCCGCCAGCAGCAGCAGTCCCGTCGCCGCGGCAGCCACGTAGGTCCACGCGACGTCGACGAGCCCCGCGACGTAACCCCACAGCGCGGCGCTCGCCGCCGACACGCCCATCATCGTCATCATGTAGATCGACATGCCGCGCGCGCGCACCCAGTCGGGCAGCGCGAGCTGCGACGACACGGTGAGGATGTTGACGACGGTGAGCCACGCCGCACCCGCCAGCATCATCGCCGGCACCGCCGTCCACACGTTCGGCGCGAAGCCGACGCCGACCATCGCGAGCGCCTGCAGCCACGTGCCGTCGCGCAGCAGGCGGTCGCGCGAGATCAGTACGCGCAGCCGCGGCAGGAAGAAGGCGGCCGCGATCGCGCCGAGCCCGAGAGACGCGAGCAGCAGCGTGTAGACCCAGGCGCCGCCGCCGGGCATGTGCTTGGCGACCAGCGGCAGCAGCGCAAACAGCGTCGTCGTCTGCAGCGTGAAGATCGCGATCCGCGCGAGCAGCGCGCGCATCGGCCGCGACTGCGCGACGTACTGGAAGCCGACCCGCATCGCGCCGAAGAAGCGCTCGCCCGGCAGCACGCTCGCCTTCGTCTCCGTGCGCCAGCGCATGATGATGAAGCCGGCCATGAGCGACAGCACGGCGTTTAGCGCGAAGACGTAGGCGCTGCCCACGCTCGCGATCAGCGCGCCGGCGAGCACCGGGCCGACGACGCGCGAGGTGTTCATCGCGATGCCGTTCAGCGCGATCGCCGACGGCAGTTCGCGCCGCGGCACCAGCTCGGGAACGATGGCCGCGTACACCGGCCAGCGCAGCGCGAGCCCGATGCCGTTGCCGAAAGTCAGCGCCAGCAGCAGCGGCGCGGTGATCCAGCCGGCGAACAGCGTCGCGCTCAGGACGACCGCGTTGGTCGCCACCCAGAACTGCGTGAACATGAACCAGCGCCGCCGGTTCAGGATGTCGGCGAGCGCGCCACTCGGCAGCCCGAGCAGGAAAACCGGCAGCGTCGACGCCGACTGCACCAGCGCAACCATCACCGGCGCCGTGGTGAGCGTCGTCATCAGCCACGCCGCTGCGACGTCGTTCATCCACATGCAGATGTTGGCCGTGAGCCACGTGATCCACAGCAGGCGAAAGACGGGCTCGCGCAACGGTGCCCAAGGCGAGGGCGGCGTTTCGGGCGCAGAGGATTCGGACGCGGCTGGCGAGTTCACGGCGAGCGGATTGTATTGACCGACGTGTACACAGCGCCGCCCGTCACCGCCGCGCCGATCGCGAGCGCGGATCGACTTGTATTTCGATGGCGCCGCCGCCCGCGTCGCGCCGGTCGCCCGGCGCCGCGAAGTCGTTCGCAGCGTGCGCGCGCCCGTTCGACAGACCCGAACCCGGGCCGGACGAAGCCGACTCCGCGCCGGCGGCCGGCCCGCGGTCGGCGGGCCGGCGGATCGGCTCACCTAGCGGATCGCCGCGTGCGACGAGAACGGTCGGGTTGCATCGACGACGAACATCACCAGCGCATTGAGATCGGCGGTTCCGCTGCTGGAGACTTCCATCGGCGTGTCGGCCCCGCGGCCGTTCATGAACTGCCCCGCATCGACATGGCTCACGCCTTGAGACGTCTTCTGGCTCAGCCTGCCGGTAAGCACATAAAAGGTCTCGGAGCCCGGGTGGGTGTGAATGGGCGTCTTCGCTCCGGGGGCGCCGCTTGCGTGATTGATTCGCAGCAGGTACTCGGGCGCCGCGATCGGCGGTACCGGACCGATCTCGGCGACCTTGCTCGCGCCTGCGGTCGACGCGCCCGAGGGACCGAGGGTGAACAGCCAGTATCTGCCGGCCGCAGCGACGGCGAGCGATGTGGTGCCCGCGGCGGCCTGGGCCTGTTCGAGCGTCGGCAGGTTCTCGACGCGCCAGTACAGCGGGCCGGGGGGCAGCTGCTTGATCTTCTTCTCCGCCAACGGTTTGACGACGAAGTCCTGCGCGCTGGCGGGTTCCGGCAACGACAGCAATGTCAGCGCCGACGCCGTGAATATTCCGGCGAGCATCCGCTTCATACGATGGCCTCCTTTCGAACGGGACGTTTACGGACTGCGGGAGCAGGTCTACGCTGTTCCGCGAGAAATCTCCCGACCGAGCGGCTATGGTTTTGCTAAGAAAAGGTTGAGCCCGCTCATTCGACGCGCTGCCTTCGCCTACCGGACCTCGCGACGTGCTCACCCGGACACTCGGTACCGACTTGACCGCGGATTCGCCGCGGCGAATCGGCGACTGGCTGGCGGACCCTGCCGCGAACCGTATCGATCGCGACGGCGTGACGGTGCGGATCGAACCCAAGGCGATGGAGGTCCTGATGGCGCTCGCCGACCGCGCGGGATGCGTGATCGGCCGGGAAGAGTTGCTGCAGACGGTGTGGCCCGGGGTCGTCGTCGGCGACGAGGCGCTCACACAGGCCGTCATCAAGCTGCGCAAGGCGCTCGGCGACAACCCGCGCGCGCCGTCCTACATCGAGACGATCTCCAAGCGGGGTTATCGCCTGATTGCACCCGTCGGTGGGGTCGACGGACCCGCGCCTGCGTCCCCGCCCGCGTCGCCGGCGCCGGCGCCCGCGCGGCGCCGGCGCTTGCCTGCGCCGTCGGCGCTGATCGCGATCCTGATCGCCGTCGCAGCGGCGGGGTTCGCCGTGCGATCGGCCGTGCAACCGTCGCGCATCGCCGCACCGGATGATCCCGCGGTCGACCGCGACGGTGCGTCGGTGACGGTCGCCGTCGCGCCATTCGAGTCGCTGGGCTCCGCGCCCGACCAAGCGTACCTGGCGCGCGGCATCAGCAACGACCTGCTGACCGACCTTGCCCGTCTTCCCGGCCTGCGCCTCATTCGCGGATCCGGCGCACCCTCCGGGCGCCCGCCCGCGCAAGGCGCGCGCTATGTCGTTTCCGGCAGCGTCCAGCGCGCGGCCGACACGCTGCGCATCAACGTGCATCTGACCGACACGCAGACGAATCAGCAACTGTGGTCCGAACGCTTCGAGCGGCCGTTTGCCGATCTGTTCGCGGTCCAGGACGAACTGACGCGCAAGGTCTGCGAAATGCTGCCCGGTCGACTCGAAGCAGCCGCCCGACAGCAGCGCGCGAAGGCCTACACGCGCAGCCTGGAAGCGTATGACCAATTTCTGCGCGGTCAGTCGCTGTTTCTCGTGCGCCAACCCGCAGACAACGAGCAGGCACGCGCCTTTTACATGCGGGCGATCGAACGGGACCCGCGCTTCGCACGCGCCTACGCCGGTCTGGCCATGACGTACGCGATGGACTATCGGCTGCAGCCTTCGGCGCGAGGATCGCAAGCGCTCGCCCGGGCGGCGCAACTCGCCGAGTCGGCGCGGCAGATCGACCCGGACATCCCCGAGGTTCACTGGGCGATCGGTTTCGTTCACACGCAAGGCCGGCATCACGCGCTGGCCATCGATTCGTTGCAGCGGGCGATCGAACTGAATCGCTCCTACGCCGACGCCTACGCCCTGCTCGGGGGCATCTACACGTACATCGGCGCGCCGGAGAAGTCGATTCCCTTGCTGCGCACCGCCCTGCGGCTCGATCCCCAGGGCGGCTATCTGTACTTCATGCTGCTCGGCCGCGCTTACCTGTTCGAGAACGACATCGACCAGGCGTTGATCAACCTGCGCGAGGCCGTCGCGCGCAACGCGGTCGACGTGGAAACGCGGATCTATCTGGCGGCGGCATTCGCGGCAGCGGGGGACATTGGCGCCGCCGAATGGGAAACCGACGAGATCCGCGCGCTGCAGCCCGAGTTTTCGATGCAGCGCTGGCTCGACACCTACCCGCTCACCGATGCCTCTCAACGCGAGAAGCTGCTTGCGCTCGTCGCGCGCGCGGGGCTCTGAGGGTCGCGCTTCGAAGGCCGGCTCGCCCGGATGCAAGCCAGGCCCAAGAAAGAAAAGGGGCGCCGCAGCGCCCCTTCGTGCATCGACAGCCGCGCTTAGCCCGCAGCCGCGACCGCGCGCTTGGCGAGCACCGGAATCAGGTGCGCGCGGTACTCGGCCGAGCCATGGATGTCGCTGTTCAGGCCCGAGGCCGGCACCTTGATGCCGTCGCACGACTCCGGCGCGAACTTCTTCGTGAGCGCGTCTTCCAGCGCCTTGACACGGAACGCGCACGGGCCTGCGCCGGTCACCGCGACGCGAACGCCGTTCGCGGTGTTGGCGACGAACACGCCGACCAGCGCGAAGCGCGATGCCGGCTGCTTGAACTTCACGTACGCCGCCTTCTGCGGCACCGGGAAAGCGACCGCGGTGATCAGCTCGCCCGGCTTCAGCGCGGTTTCGTACAGGCCCTTGAAGTAGTCGTCGGCGGCGATCGTGCGCGCGTTGGTCTGGATCGTCGCGCCCAATCCGAGCACGGCGGCCGGATAGTCGGCCGCCGGGTCGCTGTTGGCGAGCGAACCGCCGATCGTTCCGCGGTTGCGCACCGCGCGGTCGCCGATGCCGTTGGCGAGCTTCGCGAGCGCAGGGATCGCCTTTTGCACGTCCTTCGACGCCGCGACCGTCGAGTGCGTGGTCATCGCGCCGATCATCACGGTGCCGTTGGCGAACTTGATGCCGTTCAACTCGGCGATGCCCGACAGGTCGATGAATCCTTCGGGCGCGAGCAGCCCGAGCTTCATCGAAGGCAGCACCGATTGCCCGCCGGCGAGCACCTTGTCGTCGGCATGCTGCGCCAGCAGTTGCGCCGCTTCGGCGACCGAAGTCGGGCGGTGGTAGTGCATGTGATGCATCGTCGTCTCCTCAGTGCTTCTGCGCCGCCTGGATCGTCTTCCACACGTTGTGCGGTGTGGCCGGCATCGGCACGTCGCGCACGCCCAGGTGCGCGAGCGCGTCGACGATCGCGTTGATCACCGCGGGCGGCGCGCCGATCGCGCCCGCCTCGCCGCAGCCCTTCACGCCCAGCGGGTTGTGCGTGCACGGCGTGCCCTTGGCGGTCTCGACCATGAAGTGCGGCAAGTCGTCGGCCCTGGGCATCGCGTAGTCCGTGTAGCTGCCGGTCAGAAGCTGCCCGTCTTCGTTGTAGACGCAGCCTTCGAGCAGCGCCTGGCCAATACCCTGCGCGAGCCCGCCGTGCACCTGGCCTTCGACGATCATCGGATTGATCACGTTGCCGAAGTCATCGCTCGCCGCGAAGCGGTCGATGCGGACCTGGCCGGTCGCCGGGTCGACCTCGACTTCGCAGACGTACGAACCGGCCGGGTACGTGAAGTTGGTCGGGTCGTAGAAAGCGTTCTCGTTCAGGCCCGGCTCGAGCTTGTCGAGCGGATAGTTGTGCGGCACGTAGGCGGCGAGCGCCACCTCGGCGAACGCCTTCTTGCGGTCGGTGCCGGCGACGCGGAACTCGCCGTTGACGAACTCGATGTCGCTCTCGGCCGCTTCGAGCAGGTGCGCGGCGATCTTCTTGCCCTTCGCGATCACCTTGTCGAGCGCCTTGACGATCGCGGTGCCGCCGACCGCGATCGAGCGGCTGCCGTACGTGCCCATGCCGAAGAGGATCTTGCCGGTGTCGCCGTGCTGGATGTCGACATCGTCGAGCGCGATGCCGAGCTTGTCGGCGACGACCTGCGCGAACGTCGTCTCGTGCCCCTGCCCGTGCGAGTGCGAGCCGGTGTAGATCGTCACCTTGCCGGTCGGATGCACGCGCACCTCGCCCGCCTCGAACAGGCCGGCGCGCGCACCCAGCGCGCCTGCGATGTTCGACGGCGCGATGCCGCACGCTTCGATGTAGCACGCGTAGCCGATGCCGCGCAGCAGCCCCTTCTTCGCGCTTTCGGCCTTGCGCGCGGCGAAGCCCTTGACGTCGGCGATCTCCTGCACGCGATTCAGCGTCGCTTCGTAGTCGCCCGTGTCATAGGTCAATCCGACCGGCGTGGCGTACGGGAACGTGCGGATGAAGTTCTTGCGGCGCAGCTCGGCCGGATCCATCTTCAGCTCGCGCGCGGCGGTCTCGACGAGGCGCTCGATCAGATAGGTCGCCTCGGGACGGCCCGCGCCGCGATACGCGTCGACCGGCGTCGTGTTGGTGAACACCGCCTGGATCTCGCTGTAGATCGCCGGCGTGGTGTACTGCCCGGCGAGCAGCGTCGAGTGCAGGATCGTCGGGATGCACGACGCGAACGTCGACAGGTACGCGCCCATGTTCGCGGTCGTGTGCTCGCGCAGCGCGAGGAACTTGCCGTCCTTGTCGAGCGCGAGCTCGGCGGTCGTCACATGGTCGCGGCCGTGCGCGTCGGTGAGGAACGACTCGCTGCGCTCCGCCGTCCACTTGATCGGCCGGCCGATTCGCTTGCTCGCCCAGACGAGCGCGGTCTCCTCCGCATACAGGTAGATCTTCGAGCCGAAACCGCCGCCCACGTCGGGCGCGATCACGCGCAGCTTGTGCTCGGGGATGCCGAGCACGAACGCGGCCATCAGCAGCCGCTCGACGTGCGGGTTCTGGCTCGTCACGTACAGCGTGTACGAATCGTCCGCCCGGTTGTACGCGGCGTTGGCGGCGCGCGGCTCGATCGCATTGGGGATCAGCCGGTTGTTGACGAAGGTGAGCTTGGTGACGTGCGCGGCTTTCGCGAACGCGGCGTCGACCGCGGCCTTGTCGCCGCAGCCCCACGTGTAGCAGACGTTGTCCGGCGCGATCTCGTGCACGGCGGTCTTCGCTTTCGCCGCCGTCGCGGTGTCGACGACCGCCGGCAGAACTTCGTAATCGACCTCGATCAGCGCCGCTGCGGCCTTGGCCTGCGCCAGCGTCTCCGCGACCACGAGCGCGACCTGATCGCCGACGTGCAGCACCTTGGTTTCGGCGATGATCGGATGGCGCGGCTCCTTCATCGGCGTGCCGTCGATCGAAGTGATCAGCCAGCCGCACGGCAGGCCGCCGACCGATGCGACGTCCTTGCCGGTGAACACGCCCAGCACGCCGGGCGCTTTCTTCGCGGCGGCGGTGTCGATCGATTTGATCTTCGCGTGCGCGTGCGGGCTGCGCAGGAAGTACCCGTAAGTCTGGTTCGGCAGCGTCACGTCGTCCGTGTACTGCCCGGCGCCGGTCAGGAAGCGGTAGTCCTCCTTCCGCTCGACCGCGCGGCCGATGAAGCCTGCTTTCGGATCGTTCATCTCGGTGCTCCTAGGTCGCGTCGTCCCGGCGCGGGCCGGGACCCAAGTTGTCGGCTGTGGCCATTGGACCCCGGCCTGCGCCGGGGCGACGGCTAAACACCCATCGCCTTCGCGCCCTGCGCGACGGCCTTGACGATGTTCTGGTAGCCGGTGCAGCGGCAGAAGTTGCCCTCGAGCCCTTCGCGAATCTGCTCTTCGGTCGCGTGCGGCCAGTGCGTGACCAGATCGATCGCGCTCATCACCATGCCGGGCGTGCAGAAGCCGCACTGCAGCCCGTGGCAGGCCTTGAACGCCGCCTGCATCGGATGCATCGAGCCGTCCGCCGGTGTGATGCCTTCGATCGTCGTGACCTCCGCGCCCTGCAGTTGCGCGGCGAGCACGTTGCAACTTTTCACCGCGCGGCCGTTGACGTGAACGGTGCATGCGCCGCACTGCGCGGTGTCGCAGCCCACATGCGTTCCGGTCAGCCGCAGGTGCTCGCGAATGAACGTGACGAGCAGGGTGTCGGGTTCAACTTCGGCCGTGACGGCCTTGCCGTTGACCCGCAGGGAAAGCGGGACTTTCATCCATGTCTCCTTGGGAAGCGGTCGCGGCGCCGTCGCGTGTTCTGGTTCTGGCGCGCGGAGCCACTTTAGTCGCGCACCGTTGGACTAGGCAAGCGCGGATGCTGTTCACGCGCGGAATTGGGATCTGCCTCCCAGTGCTTGCGCGCTGCACAAGCCCCGCGGTTGCACGCAGCGGTCGTCCGGTGCCCGACAGATCGCTTCGCCCGGAAGCTCGGCCAATACGGTTGATCGTCCGTTTCCTACGTACACGGCATTCGTTGGTCGGCCGTAGCTCCGCTACGGCTTGAGCGAAACACGGTCGACGACGGTCCCGAATGCGGAGTTGCGACCGTGCACGACAACAGCCTGTCCGACGCGAGGTATCGTACCTTCGACACGGTTCTCCAAACAAAGCCCGAACTCATACCCGTCCATAGCCAAGGTGGCAGGCAAATCGCACCCACGCGACCCAGGCCGATTGTCAATCGACACGACCCTCGCTTCCCAATGACCCGGGTGTGACCGGACGAACCGCCCCAATAGGGCAGCCCATCCGAGCGGGGATACCGCGACCATCGCGGATGTGATCGCGACGATCAACGGGTACATGATCAGCCAGCGCACCCACCCGGTCGGAAAGCGGACCAGCACGATCCGTTGCGATCTGATCAGCTTCCACCAGAGCACCGCGAACGCGGGCACAAGCAATCCAAACAACCACGGCTGGACGCGTCGATATTCGGCCGCGTGCGCGAAGATGAACCGGGTCCCGATCGATAATTCAAGGCCAAAGCCAACCACAACCAACAGCGCCACGACGGCCATCGGCACCCGGTACCGCTTAGGCAGCACGAAGCCGCGCGTCTCGACGAGCGCCGCTTCGAACCGAGCTTGCTCCTCGATGGCCTGCCGCTCGGCGCGCTCGATGCTCGACTGGATCTCGCGTACGAGTTCTCGGGTAGCAGCCTCGTCGAGCTTGCCCCGCTGCTCCAGTTCCAGCGCACGCTTGACCAATTCGTCGACGCGAGCCAAACCATCCGAGGCTTGTCTTCTCCCCAAGTTTTCGGAAGCGGGCTGACCTTCGGCGAGCATTCGCGCGTCGTCCACGCGCGTGGGCAGCCGACCGGCACGTGCGACAACGGCGGCAACGCCGAAGGTGCCCGCGATAACCGCCGTGAACGCCGCTGGCCCGTAGGGACCCAGCGACTCGTTCAGAGTGCGCCAAAGGAGCGACCACCTCCCCGTGATGGGCGGTTGAGGCGGAGCGAGCCACTGCGTGGCCGCGAGCAGCACCATCATGAATGCGACACCGAGCAGTGCAAGCAACACCACAGACGACGCCGGCGTGTCGGTTCGGGCGGCCCTCAATATGCGGCGGCGCTCCCACCGGACGAACACGAGCAGTCCGGCAAGCGTGAACAGGGCAACAAGAACTACAAGCACTTCCATCGCACTATTCCTGGCGCTTCATAGCGCCCCGCGCAGTCTCGCCCGCGCCGTCGAGCGGGTCAACGCGGATCGAAGACCCGCGGTGCGAAGGCTCGAGGGCGCGCCCGACAAAGCTGTCCACCGTGTCGGCCAGTTCGCGGGTGCGGTAACCCGCGCCGGTCACCTACACTATCGACAGGCTCTCGGTACACGAAGGGTGGAGCATGGACAGCGTCGACGTTCAGGTGCTGAAGAAAGCGGACGAGTGGATCCGCGCCGGCCACCGCGCCGTGATGGGCACGATCGTGCGCACGTGGGGCTCGGCGCCGCGCCCGGTCGGATCGCTGGTCGTGATCCGCGACGACGGGCTCGTGGCCGGATCGGTGTCGGGCGGCTGCATCGAGGACGATCTGGTCGACCGGGTACGCTCGCGCGCGCTCGCCGCCGACCGCCCGCAGCGCGTGAAGTACGGCGTCACCGCCGAGGATGCGTTCAAGTTCGGCCTGCCATGCGGCGGCACGCTGGAGCTGGTGCTGGAGCCGGTGACCGCGGAATCGCGCATCGACGAGCTGCTCGCGCGCGTGCTCGAGGGCCGGCAGACCGTGCGGCGGCTCGACATGAAAACGGGCCGTGTGACCCTCGCCGAAGGCACCGGCCGCGACGTGCTGTCCGCGACCGACGAGGCGCTCGTCACCGTGCATGGGCCGCGGCTGCGGCTGCTGGTGATCGGCGCCGGTCAGTTGACGCACTATCTGGCGCAGATGGCGCTCGCGTGTGACTACGCGGTGACGATCTGCGATCCGCGCGACGAGTACGCCGACGGCTGGCTCGTTCCGGGAACCACACTCGTGCGCACGATGCCCGACGACACGGTCGTCGAGTTCAAGCCCGACATGAACACCGCGATCGTCGCGCTGACGCACGACCCGAAGCTCGACGACCTGGCGCTGATGGAGGCGCTGAAGTCGAACGCGTTTTACGTCGGCGCGATCGGATCGAAGAAGAACCAGGCCAAGCGCCGCGAGCGGTTGAAGGAGTTCGGCGTCACCGACTCGCAGCTCGAACGGCTGCACGGCCCGGTCGGCATCAAGAACGGCGCGCGCACGCCGGCCGAGATCGCGGTATCGATCCTGGCGGAGCTGACCGCTGCGAAGTACGGCTACGAGATTCCCGCGCCGCAGCCGGTCGCGCCCGCTGCGGCGATCGAGTCGGGCTGCGTCGCGTAGCGCCCCCGTCGCTGCCGCCCATCGACCTACCCCGCGCAGCGCGCCGTCAGCGCGACATCTGGAGCCGCCGGTTCGCCCGTCGCGCCACCGATCGACCCCCGGCGCGGCCGGCGGCATCGAACCGGCCGAGATCGTCCGGCCGCAAGGCGGTCGGGACGATCAGGTGTTCGTCACCTTGATCGTCGGGATCTTCAGCGACATGTCCTTCGCCTTCTCGGCGATCCGGATCGCGACCTTGCGCGCGATTGCCTTGTAGGCGCGGGCGATGTCGCTGTCGGGTTCGGCGACCACCGTCGGGCGGCCGGCGTCGGTCTGCTCGCGGATGCGGATGTCGAGCGGCAGCGAGCCGAGCACTTCGACGCCGTACTCCTTCGCCATGCGCTCCGCGCCGCCGGCGCCGAAGACGTGTTCGGCGTGCCCGCACTTGCTGCACACGTGCACCGCCATGTTCTCGACGATGCCGAGGATCGGCACGCCGACCTTCTCGAACATCTTGAGGCCCTTGATCGCGTCGAGCAGCGCGATGTCCTGTGGCGTGGTGACGATCACCGCGCCGGTCACGGGCACCTGCTGCGCGAGCGTGAGCTGGATGTCGCCGGTGCCCGGCGGCATGTCGACGATCAGGTAGTCGAGGTCCTTCCAGTTGGTCTGCGCGAGCAACTGCTGCAGCGCCTGCGTGACCATCGGCCCGCGCCAGACCATCGGCTGGTCGGCGTCGACCAGGAAGCCGATCGAACTCGCCTGGATGCCGTAGTTCTCCAGCGGCTCGAGCGTCCTGCCGTCCACACTCTCCGGTTTGCCTTCGATGCCGAGCATCGTCGGCTGGCTCGGGCCGTAGATGTCGGCGTCGAGCATGCCGACGCGCGCGCCTTCGGCCGCGAGCGCCAGCGCCAGGTTGACGGCGACCGTGCTCTTGCCGACGCCGCCCTTGCCGGACGACACGGCGATGATGTTCTTGACGTTCGGCATCACCTTCAGCCCGCGCTGCACGGTGTGCGCGACGATCTTCGTCGTCACGTTGGCGCTGACGTTGCCGGCGCCTGCACGCTTGAGCGCGTCGACGACGAGGCTGCGGATGCCGTCGATCTGGCTGGCGGCCGGATAGCCGAGCTCGATGTCGACGCTCACGTCGTTGCCGTTCACCTTGACGTTGCGCGCCGCGCGCGAGGACACGAGGTCCTTGCCGGTGTTCGGATCGACGACGGTCTTCAGGATTTCGTTGACGCGTTCTGCGGTGATGCTCATGTTGGGATCGCGGATCGAGAATGGCTGGGAAAGTCAGCGTTGCAGTCTATCCGACCGCGACCTCGGTCGGCCCTCGTTCGGACCACCCCATGTGAGCTAGTTGCCCTTGTTAAACTCGCGGTCATTCGATCGCCGACCATGCAGTCGCACCTCAGGCCCAGCCCGCCGGCCCGCCCTCTGCGGCTCGGTCGAATGCGCCGTCCGATCTAGCGGCCGGCCGCCCTTGCCTGAACCCCGGCGCGCGAACAATCTGCGCGCAGTCCGCGATCCGAACCCCGACCTTCGCCCCATGAGCCAGCGCAACCTGTTCGTCACGACCGCCCTGCCGTACGCCAACGGCAAGCCGCACATCGGCCACATCATGGAGTACGTCCAGGCCGACATCTGGGTGCGGTATCAGCGGATGCGCGGGCATGCGGTGCACTTCGTCTGCGCCGAGGACGCGCACGGCGCGCCGATCATGATCGCGGCCGAGAAGGCGGGGAAGACGCCGCAGCAGTTCATCGCCGAGATGCAGGCGGCGCGCCAGCAGTATCTCGACGGCTTCCACATCGGCTTCGACCACTGGCACACGACCGATTCGCCTGAGAACGTCGAACTGTCGCAGTCGATCTACCGCGCGCTGCGCGCCAACGAGCTGATCGACATCCGGCAGATCGAGCAGTTCTACGACCCCGTCAAGGGCATGTTCCTGCCCGACCGCTACATCAAGGGTACGTGCCCCAAGTGCGGCGCAAAGGACCAGTACGGCGACAACTGCGAAGTGTGCGGCTCGACCTACGCACCGACGGACCTGAAGGACCCGTACTCGGCGCTCACCGGCGCGAAGCCCGAGCTTCGTTCCTCGGAGCACTACTTCTTCCGGCTGTCGGACGCGCGCTGCGTCGCGTTCCTGCGCGAGTGGACTGCCGGCCGCAATCGCCGCGGCGAGCCGCATCTGCAGCCCGAGGTCTACGCAAAGACGCAGGAATGGATCGGCGAAGGCGGCAAGGGCCTGGCGGACTGGGACATCTCGCGCGACGCGCCGTACTTCGGCATACCGATTCCCGACACCAAAGACAAGTTCTTCTACGTCTGGCTCGACGCGCCGATCGGCTATCTCGCTTCGCTGAAAGCGTACTTCGACCAGGGCAAGGCGCGTGCGAAGGGCGAGAAGCGCAGCTTCGAGGAGTTCGTCTCCGCCGACGATGTCGAGCAGATCCACTTCATCGGCAAGGACATCGTCTACTTCCACACGCTGTTCTGGCCCGCGATGCTGAAGTTCTCCGGCCGCAAGGTGCCGGACGCGATCTACGTGCACGGCTTCATCACGGTCAGCGGCGAGAAGATGAGCAAGAGCCGCGGCACCGGCATCGATCCGCTGCGCTATCTCGAAGTCGGCATGAACCCCGAGTGGTTCCGCTACTACGTCGCGGCGAAGCTCAACGCGCGCGTCGAGGACGTCGACTTCAACCCGGACGACTTCCAGAGCCGGGTCAACAGCGATCTGATCGGCAAGTACGTCAACATCGCCAGCCGCGCGGCGGGTTTCCTCGTCCGGCACTTCGACGGGCGGCTGGCTCCGTCGGCGGACCCATCGGGCGCGCCGGCGGGCAGCCACGCGGTGGCGCTTGCCTCAGCCGACGAGATCGCCGACTACTTCGACCAGCGCGAATTCGGCAAGGCGTTGCGCGAGATCATGCGCATCGCCGATTACGCGAACGAGCACTTCGACAAACACAAACCGTGGGAGCTGGCGAAGCACCCCGAACAGCGGGGGCTGCTGCATGCCGTGTGCAGCGACGTGATGCGCTGCTTCGGTGCGTTGACGACGTACCTGGCGCCGGTGCTGCCCGCCACCGCCGAGCGCGTCGCGCGGGAGCTGTTCGGCATGGATCGCGCGTTCGCATGGGACGACCTGCGCAGGCCGCTCGAGCGCATCGCGCCGTACCGGCACCTGATGTCGCGCGTCGAAGCCAAGCAGCTCGACGCGCTGTTCGAAGCGCCCTCCAGGGAACCGTCCGCCCGGCCCGCCGCCGCGCCCGAAGCCGGCGGCGGTGCAGGCGCGATCGAACCGATCGCGCCCGAGATCAAGATCGAAGACTTCGCAAAGCTGGATCTGCGCATCGCGCGGGTGGTCGACTGCGACTTCGTCGAAGGTTCGGACAAGCTGCTGCGCTTCACGCTCGACGCGGGCGAAGGGCGGTACCGCAATGTCTTCTCGGGCATCAAGTCCGCGTACGGCGAACCGAAGAAGCTCGTCGGCCGGCTCGTCGTGCTGGTCGCCAACCTCGCGCCGCGCAAGATGAAGTTCGGTGTCAGCGAAGGCATGATCCTGTCGGCGAGCTCGGCGGACGAGAAGGCGCAGCCCGGCATCTACCTGCTCGGCGTCGACAGCGGCGCGCAGCCCGGGATGCGGGTGAAGTAGCGCGGCGCAGGATCCGCACGTCGCAGCGCCGGCGCTGACGGCGATCGATCCCCATCGAAACGGCACGGAAAGGCGGGACCCGGGGCGCGCGTCGCGTATTTGCTTTTCGTTCACATATGATTAACATGCGATTGCAACGTCACGGCACCGCGCACGCATGCCCCCGAGACCGGAGAACAAGACCGCCCGCCTGACGGTGCTGCTCGACCCGCGCAAGAAGGCGATGTTCGAGGAGATCTGCGCGGCGCAGGATCTGACGCCGTCGCAGGTCGTCCGCCAGCTGATCCGCGAATACATCATCGAGCACGCGGGCGATCGACCCTTGCCCGCGTGGCTGCTCGCCGCGTCGCGCAAGAAGCCGATGCGATAGCCGGGGCCGACCGCAGTGACCGCTCCGACGGACTGGCTCGCCATCGACTGGATGCTCGCCGCGATCGCGGCGTGGATCGCGATCGGCGCGATCGGCGTGCTGCGTTTGCACGACTTCTTCGCGGTCGCGCGCATCCTCTTTCCGCTCGGCGCGCTCGCGAGCCTGACGCTCGCGGCGGCGGGCGCGGCCGCGGCGTTCGACGGCCCGCAGACCGCGGTGCTGCCGCTCGGCCTGCCCGGCCTGCCGTTTCACCTGCGGCTCGATGCGCTGTCGGCGTTTTTCCTGATTCTGCTCGGCGCCGCTTCGGCCGGGGTTTCGGCGTTCGCCGCCGGCTACTTCCGCAAGGGCGAGGGCACGCCGCCGGGACTGCTGTGCCTGCTGTATCACCTGTTCCTGGCCGGCATGGCGATGGTGATGCTGGCCGACGACGCGTACGTGTTCATGGTGATGTGGGAGCTGATGGCGCTCGCGTCGTTCTTCCTCGTCACCGCGAATCACGTGATTCCGGCCATCCGCCGCGCCGGCTATCTGTATCTGCTGGTCGCGCATCTGGGGGCGATCGCGATCCTGCTTTGCTTCGGCGTGCTGCAGGCGAACACCGGCGACTACACGTTCGACAACATGCGCGCGCAGTCGCTGTCGCCGTTCTGGGCGTCGGTCGCGTTCCTGCTCGCGCTCTTCGGTTTCGGCGCCAAGGCCGGCATCCTGCCGCTGCACATCTGGCTGCCCGAGGCGCATCCGGCTGCGCCCTCGCCGGTGTCGGCGCTGATGAGCGGCGTGATGCTGAAGACCGCCATCTACGGGCTGCTGCGCATCGGTTTCGAGGTGCTGCAGACGCACCTGTGGTGGTGGGGCGTGCTCGCGCTGGCGATCGGCCTCGTCACCGCGCTGTTCGGCGTCGTCTTCGCCGCCGTGCAGACCGACATGAAGCGGCTGCTCGCGTATTCGTCGATCGAGAATATCGGGCTGCTCGTCGTCGGCATCGGCCTGGCGCTGCTGTTCACCGGCTACGGCATGGCCGCGCTGGCAGCGCTGGCGCTGACCGCCGTGCTGTACCACGCGCTGAACCACGCGTTCTTCAAGAGCCTGCTGTTCCTCGGCACCGGCGCCGTGCTGCACGCGACCGGCGAGCGCAACCTGGGCAAGTTGGGCGGGCTGCTGCGCTATATGCCCTGGGTCGGCTGGCTCGCGCTGGCCGGCACGCTGGCCGCGGCGGGACTGCCGCCGCTGAACGGCTTCGTCTCCGAATGGCTGCTGCTGCAGAGCTTTCTGTTCACGCTGGGCCTGCCGAGCACGTTCGTCAACAACCTGGTGCCGGTCGTCGCGGCCGGCGTCGCCCTGGTCGCGGCGCTGGGCGGCTACGTGATGGTGAAGTTCTTCGGCGTGATCTTCCTCGGCCAGCCGCGCGAGCCCCGGCTCGCGCAGGCGCACGATGCCGCGCGCTGGGAGCGCGCCGGTCTGCTGTGGCTGGCCGCGGGCTGCGTGCTGCTGGGTCTGGCGCCGGCGCAGGTCATCGCGCTGATCGATCCGGTCACGCGCGTGCTGGTCGGCGACGGCGTCGGTGCGCGCGTGGCCGAGCACGGGTGGCTGTTTCTCGCGCCGGTGGCGCCGGAGCGCGCCAGCTACAGCCCGCTGCTGTTCCTGCTGCTGGTGGCGGCGAGCTTCGCGCTCGCTTTCGTGCTGGTGCGGTGGCTGTATCACGGCCGCATCCGGCGCGCTGCGCCGTGGGACTGCGGTTACCCGCTGCTCAACGCCCGCATGCAGGACACGGCCGAAGGCTTCGGTCAGCCGATCCGGCAGGTGTTCGAACCGTTCTTCCGCATCGAGCGCGAACTGCCGAGCCCGTTCGACAAGCAACCGGTGTATCGGTTGTCGGCGACCGATCACCTGTGGCACTGGCTGTACCTGCCGATCGCGCGCGTGACCGAGGCGGTCTCGCGCGTCGTCGGACTGCTGCAGCAGGGTCGCATCGCGACCTACCTGCTGTACAGCTTCGTCACGCTGCTGGTGATGCTGATCCTGGTGTTCCGATGACGATCGAGAGCTTCGTCGCCCAACTGGTCGCGGTGGCGCTCGCCGTGCTCGGCGCGCCGCTGCTCACCGGCTGGGTCAACCAGTGCCGCGCGTGGCTGCAGAACAAGAGCGCGCCGCCGCTGCTGCTGCCGTACCGCACGCTGCACAAGCTGTTCTGGAAGGAGTCGGTCGTCGCCGAGGGGGCGAGTCCGCTGTTTCGCGGCGCGCCTTACATCGTGTTCGGCGCGATGGTGCTCGCGTGCGGCATCGTGCCGAGCCTGTCGACCGACCTGCCGCTGGCGCCGGCGGCGGATGCGATCGCGCTGGTCGGGCTGTTCGCGCTGGCGCGCGTGTTCATGTCGCTGGCGGCGATGGACATCGGCACTGCGTTCGGCACGCTCGGCGCCCGGCGCGAGATGCTGATCGGCTTTCTCGCCGAGCCCGCGCTGCTGATGGTGCTGTTCACCGCGGCGTTCATGACGCAGTCGACTTCGCTCGCCAGCATCGTCGAGACGATCGCCAACCAGGAATTCGCGATCTACCCGAGCCTCGCGTTCGCCGGTGTGGCCTTCACGATGGTGTCGCTGGCGGAAAACGCGCGTGTGCCGGTCGACAACCCCGCCACGCACCTGGAACTGACGATGATCCACGAGGCGATGATCCTCGAATACTCGGGGCGCCACCTCGCGCTGATCGAATGGGCCGCGAGCCTGAAGCTGTTCGCCTATTCGTGCATCGGTCTGGCGATCTTCTTCCCGTGGGGCATCGCGCAGGTGCACGACCTGCTCGGGCTGCTGCTCGCGGCTCCGGTGCTGGTGGGCAAGCTCGCGCTCGGCGGCGCGGCTCTGGCCGTCATCGAGACGCTGTCGGCCAAGATGCGGATCTTCCGCGTGCCGGAGTTTCTGGCCGGCGCGTTCCTGCTCGCGGTGATCGGCATCCTCGTGCACTTTCTGCTCGGAGCGTAGGCCATGCCGGGACTGGTCACGCAACTGATCAACCTGTTCGCGGCCGTGCTGCTGCTGCTGTCGTTCGGCCTGCTGGCGCAACGGCGCGTGCTGTCGCTGATCCATTTGTTCACGCTGCAGGGGGCGACGCTGACCGCGTCGACCACCGTGATGGCGTACTTCACCGACCAGCCGCACCTGTACTACTCGGCGGCGCTGACCTTCGTGCTGAAGGTGCTGCTGATGCCGTGGCTGCTGCACCGGATGATCGAGCGGCTGGACGTGCGCTGGGATGTCGAGACGCTGATCAACATCCCGACGACGATGCTTGCCGGCATCGTGCTGGTGATCTTCGCGTTCAATCTGGCGCTGCCGATCTCCGGGCTGTCGGAATCGGTCGCGCGCGGCACGCTCGGCATCGCGCTCGCCTGCGTGCTGCTGGCGTTCCTGATGATGATCACGCGCCGCAAGGCGATCCCGCAGGTGATCGGCTTCCTGGCGATGGAGAACGCGCTGTTCTTCGCCGCCACCAGCGCGACCTACGGCATGCCGATGGTGGTCGAGCTCGGCATCGCGCTCGACGTGCTGGTCGGCATGATCATCCTCGGCGTGTTCATGTTCCAGATCCGCGAGCAGTTCGACAGCCTCGACATCCGCCATCTGGAGAAGCTGAAAGAGGAATGACGATGGAAGCGCTCGCCGCGATCCTCGGCATCCCGCTCGCCGGCGCGTCCGTGCTCGGCGTCGTCGGCCATCGCAACTTCGCCGCGGAGGTCAACGTCGCGTTCAGCCTGGCGACGTTCCTGGCCGCGGCCGCGCTGACGGCGCAGATCATCGCCGGCGGTCCGATCCTCGTGCTGCACGAGCAGTTCTTCGTCGACTCGCTGAACGTGTTCCTGGTGACGCTGACCGCGTTCGTCGCGTTCACCACGGCGCTGTTCTCGCGCCCGTACATGCGCATCGAACGCGACCACGGCAAGATGACGCCGCCGCGCATGCGCCTGTACCACAGCATGTACCAGTTGTTCACGTTCACGATGCTGCTGGCGCTCACCACCAACAACATGGGGCTGCTGTGGGTCGCGCTGGAGGCGGCCACGCTCGCCACCGTGCTGCTGGTGGCCGTCTACCGCACGCCGGCGAGCCTCGAAGCCGCCTGGAAGTATTTCATCCTGTGCGGGGTGGGCATCGCGCAGGCGCTGTTCGGGACGATCCTGCTGTATCTGGCGGCGGAGCGCGTGATCGGCGCCGAAGGCGGCGGGCTGCTGTGGACGAATCTCGACGCGGTGAAGGCGCAACTCGAGCCGACGGTCGTCGCGCTCGCCTTCGTGTTCCTGCTGGTCGGCTACGGCACCAAGGTCGGGCTGGCGCCGCTGCACAACTGGCTGCCCGATGCGCACGCCGAGGGCCCGACGCCGATCTCCGCGGTGCTGTCGGGCCTGCTGCTGAACGTCGCGCTGTACGCGGTCCTGCGCTGCAAGGTGCTCGCCGACGGCGCGCTGGCGACCCGCTTCGCCGGCGACCTGATGATGGGCTTCGGCCTGCTGTCGGTCGTGCTGGCGGCGTTCTTCCTCTCGCGCCAGCGCGACATCAAGCGCATGTTCGCGTACTCGTCGATCGAGCACATGGGATTGATCACGTTCGCGTTCGGCATGGGCGGCGCGATCGCGAGCTTCGCCGGACTGCTGCACATGACCGTGCATTCGCTGGTGAAGAGCGCGATCTTCTTCGCGGTCGGCCATGCGGCGCAGAAGGCCGGCACGCAGATCATGGACGACATCCGCGGGCTGATCCGCGTCAGCCCGACGGTCGGCTGGGGACTGATGGTCGGCACGCTGGCGATCCTCGGCATGCCGCCGTTCGGTGTCTTCGCCAGCGAGTTCCTGATCCTGACCACGGCGATGCGCGAGTTTCCGTGGACCACGCCGCTGCTGTTGTTGGCGCTCGGTGTGGCCTTCGCCGCGGTGCTGGTCAAGGTGCAGCCGATGGTGTTCGGAGAGACGACGGTCAAGCCACTCGCGCATCCGCCGGCGCTGGTGCCGGTGTTCGTCCATCTCGGCCTCGCGCTGCTGCTCGGGCTGTACGTGCCGCCGTATCTGCAGTCGTGGTACGAACAGGCGGCGCGCCTGGTCGCCGGAGGCTGAGCGATGCGTCTGTCGGAGACCGGCATCGACTTTCGGCCGCTCGCGGGCGCGACGCGCGCCGGCGTCGCGCAAGTGAGCGCAGGTCAGTGGTCGGCCGTCGCGCAGGCGTTCGCGCGCGCCGGCGACCGGCTGGTCGCGCTATGGGGCGCCGATCGGCGCGATCGCAACGGCGCTTTCGTCGTCCATGCCGCTTACGCCGCGAGCGACGGCCTGGCGTGCGTGTCGCTGCCGGTCGTGGGCGAGCCGTACGAGTATCCGGATCTGTCGAAGTACTACCCGGCGGCCAACCGCATGCAGCGCGCGGTCTTCGACCTGCTCGGGGTGCGCGCGCGCGGCGCCGACGACGAGCGGCCCTGGCTGCGGCACGGCGCGTGGCCAGCGGACTTCTTTCCACTGCGGCGCGATGCCGACGGCGCGCGGACCTTCGCGATCGAGCAGGAACGCTATCCGTTCGTGACCGTGGCCGGCGACGGCGTGCATGAAATCCCGGTCGGCCCGATCCACGCCGGCATCATCGAGCCGGGGCACTTCCGCTTCTCGATCGTCGGCGAGAAGGTGCTGCGGCTCGAGGAGCGCCTCGGCTACGTGCACAAGGGCATCGAGAAGCGCTTCGAGGGCATGGCCGTGGTCGAGGGCGCGCGGCTCGCCGGGCGCGTGTCGGGCGACTCCACCGTCGCCTACGCCTGGGCGTATGCGATGGCTGCCGAAGCGGCGACCGGCTGCGCGATCCCTCCGCGCGCGTGCTGGCTGCGCGCGCTGTTGCTCGAGCGCGAGCGGGTGGCCAATCATCTGGGCGATCTCGGCGCGCTGGGCAACGACGCCGCGCTCGCCTTCGGGCTGGCGCAGTTTTCGCGGCTGCGCGAGCAGTGGCTGCGCGTCAACGCAGAGATCTTCGGCCACCGCTTGCTGATGGACCGCATCGTTCCCGGCGGTGTGGCGGTCGATCCCGATGGCGCGGCGCTGGCGCGACTGCGGCAGCAGTGCGGCGAGATCGAGCAGGAAGCGCGCGTGCTGCGCGCGATCTACGACGAGCACGCCGGATTGCAGGATCGCTTCCAGACCACCGGCATCGTGACCACCGAACTGGCGCGGCGGCTCGGGCTGTGCGGACTGGCCGCGCGCGCCAGCGGCATCGCGCGCGATCTGCGCGTCGATTCTCCGTGCAAGCCCTACGACGAACTCGCGGTCGCCGTCGCCTCGGCGAAGACCGGCGATGTCGCCGCGCGCGTGGCGGTGCGTTTCGACGAGTTGTTCGAGTCGCTGCGGCTGATCGCGGCGATCGCCGAGCGCCTGCCTGCGGGCGAAGTGCGCGCCGAGCTGCCGTGCCTCGCCGCCGACGGCTTCGGGCTCGGCTGGATCGAAGGCTGGCGCGGCGACGTGCTGGTCGCGCTCGAGTGCGACGCCGATGGCCGTGTCCGCCGCTGCCACTGCCACGACCCGTCGTGGCAGAACTGGCCGCTGCTCGAACACGCGGTGATCGGCAACATCGTTCCCGACTTCCCGCTGATCAACAAGTCGTTCAACCTGAGCTATTCGGGCCAGGATCTCTGATGCTGCTGCTGACCAGGCAAATCCTGAAAGCCGGCATCTGCACCGAGCCGGCGCCGGCACCGAGCGACGACTGGCGCGCCGACGGCGAACGCATCCAGGACGAGATCCTGCGCCTGCTGGGGCGGGCGCTCGCGATCCGGCAGGTCGATGCCGGCTCCTGCAACGGCTGCGAGCTGGAGATCCACGCGCTGAACAATCCCTACTACAACCTCGAGGGACGCGGCATCAAGTTCGTCGCCAGCCCGCGCCACGCGGATCTGCTGCTCGTCACCGGCCCGGTCGCGCGCAACATGAAGATCGCGGTCGAGCGCGCGTACGAAGCCACGCCGGCGCCGAAACTCGTCGTCGCCGTCGGCGACTGCGGTTGCACCGGCGGCATCTTCGGCGAGAGCTACGCGAGCTGCGGCCGCGTCGCCAACGTGATTCCGGTCGACGTCGCCGTGCCCGGCTGCCCGCCGCCGCCGCTCGACATCCTGCGCGGGATCCTGACCGCGGTCACGCGCAGCACGCGCTGAGGCGCGCTGCGCCGACAGTACAATCCCGCATCCAACGTCGAGCCCCGTCCCGTCGGGGTCCGCTGCGAGCGGCCATGGAGCCATACGAATCCGACATCACGAAGTTCATCCGCGAGTTGAAGCAGAAGATCCCTGATCTCGAGCAGAAACAGCGCGAGGGTCGCGCGATCTGGTGGGACAAGCAGCTCGACCTCGACGAGCTGAAGCGCTGGCAGGAATCGCAGGTGCCGCAGCCGCCGTACGTGTATCAGCCGAAGGCCAAGCAGTGAGCGCCGCCGCGCATCCGGCCGCCCCGGTCGACCTGGACGCCCCCGCGGCGTTCGCCGCCGGCGATTCGACGCCCGACGTCGTCGACGGCGTGGCGCTCGCACGGCTGTATGGCGAGCCGCTGTTCAAGCTGCCCGAGGATCTGTACATCCCGCCCGATGCGCTCGAGGTGTTCCTCGAGGCGTTCGAGGGCCCGCTCGACCTGCTTCTGTACCTGATCCGCAAGCAGAACTTCAACGTGCTCGACATCCCGATGGCGGCGCTCACTGCGCAGTACCTCGCCTACGTCGAGCAGATCCGCCGGAGCAACCTCGAACTGGCCGCCGAGTACCTGCTGATGGCGGCGATGCTCATCGAGATCAAGAGCCGGATGCTGCTGCCGGTGAAGAAGGCGGAGAGCGGCGAGGAAGTCGAGGACCCGCGCGCCGAGCTCGTGCGCCGTCTCGTCGAGTACGAGCGGATCAAGCTCGCCGCGGCGCGGCTCGACGAGCTGCCGCGCGTCGGGCGCGACTTCGCGCGCGCGATCGTCGCGATCGAGCAGTCGGTCGTCAAACGTTTCCCGCAGGTCAACGTCGTGGACCTGCAGCAGGCCTGGGCCGAAGTGCTCAAGCGCGCCAAGCTGCACGCGCACCATCACATCACGCGCGAGGAGCTGTCGGTTCGCGAGCACATGAGCATCGTGCTGCGCAAGCTGCAGGGGCGACAGTTCGTCGAGTTCGGGGAACTGTTCGACGCGCATCTGCTCGCGAAGGGGCCGCCGATCGTGATCGTGCACTTTCTCGCGCTGCTCGAACTCGCCCGCGAGAACCTGATCGAGCTGACGCAGGCTGCGCCTTACGCGCCGATCTACGTGCGGCTCGCGTACACGCCGAGCTGACGCCGATTTCGCCCGATGGCAAGCCGGTGGCCGCGCCTGTCGATCCGCATCGACTTCGACGGCGGCAGGCTCGGCCCGGGCAAGGTCGAGCTGCTCGAACACATCGCGCGCGAACGCTCGATCGCGGCGGCCGCGCGCGCGATGGGCATGTCGTACAAGCGCGCGTGGGCGCTCGTCGATACGATGAACCAGTTGTTCCGCGAGCCGGTCGTCACGACCCAGCCCGGCCGCAATACGGCCGGGGCGACCGAAGTGACTGCGTTCGGGCGGCGCATCGTCGCGCTGTATCGCGCGGCCGAGCGTCGCGCTGCGGCGGGCGCGGCGGCCGCGATCGGCGAACTCACCGCTGCGACACGTCCTGCGGCGCGCCGGGCATCGCCGCGGACGGCGCGTCGTTCGGCCTGACGGATTCGACCGTCAGCATCGACGTGGCGCGATCCAGCGCCACCGACTTGATCAGGCACCACACACCGATCCCCGGTGCGAGCGCGAGCCGGTCGGCTGCCTCGCGCGTGATGCGCGCGCGCAGGGCGACCGCCGTGCCGATCCGTACCAGCGCGTCGACGTAGGTCGCGTCGCGTGCGGCGAGCGATTCGATCCGCCCCGGCAAGCGATTGACCACGCTGACGTCCGACGGCTGCGACAGCGCGAGCGCCACATCGCGCGCGGGGATGCGAACGCGCACCGGCGTTCCGACCGCCAGATCCACGCGCGGCACGCGCAGCGTGGCACCGCCGACATCGAGCAGCGTCAAGCCGTAGCGCGCGTCGTGTCCGCTGACTCGACAGTGCAGCAGCGACCCGGCCTCGACCCCAGGCATCCTCTCCGCGATCGCGGGCTGCGCGAGCACCTCGTCGACGGTGCCCTCGGCGACCACCGTGCCGCGGTCGAGCACCACCATCCCGTCCGCCAGCCGCTGCGCCTCCTGCAGATCGTGGGTCACGAGGACGATCGGGATCGACAGCGTCAGGCGCAATTGCGCGAGCTCCTGGTAAAGCTCCTGCCGCACCGCCTGGTCGACGGCAGAGAACGGCTCGTCGAGCAGCAGCACCTGCGGATCTCGCGCCAGCGCGCGCGCCAGCGCCACACGCTGCTGTTGGCCGCCTGAAAGCTGCGCGGGGCGCCGCTCGGCCAGGTCTTCGAGCCGCACGCGCGCGAGCAATTCGCGCGCGTGCGCGGCCGCATCCGCGCGCGCGCTCGCAATGGCGACGTTTTCGAGCGCCGAAAGGTGCGGAAACAGCGCGTAGTTCTGGAACACGAATCCGACGCGACGGCGCTGCACCGGCAGCGCGATGCCGCGCGCGGTGTCGAGCCAGATCTCGCCCGCCACCTCGACGCGCCCTTCGGCGCAGCCGACGAGTCCCGCGATCGCGCGCAGGATCGTCGTCTTGCCGCTGCCCGACGGGCCGACCAGCGCCAGCAGTTCGCCGGCTTCGCACTCGAAGCGCGCGTCGAGCGGAATCGGCGTCCGCTGCCGCAGCGTGACCGCGAGCGCCGGCATCAGCGCTCCTGCAGGTAGCGCCGCGCGCGCTGGCCGGTCGCGAAGACCACCCACAGCGCCGCCAGCGTGAAACCGACCAGCACCAGCGACATCGCATTCGCCGCGGCGGTGTCGAACGCCTGCACGCGGTCGTAAATGGCGATCGACAGCGTCTTCGTCTCGCCGGCGATGCTGCCGCCGACCATCAGCACCACGCCGAACTCGCCCAGCGTGTGCGCGAACGTCAGCGCCACGCCGCCCAGAATGCCCGGCCAGGCGAGCGGTAGTTCGATGCGCAAGAGCGTGCGCCAGCGCGACAACCCCGACGTCCAGGCCGCCTCGCGCAGGCTGTTCGGAATCGCGGCAAACGCGCGCTGTGCGGGCTGCACCATGAACGGCAGGTTGATCAGCACGCTGGCGAACAGAAGCCCCTCGAACGTAAAGACGAGTTGCAGGCCGGCAAACCGGTCGAGCCAGCGGCCGACCGGCGAAGCCGCGCCGAAAGCGGCGAGCAGGTAAAAGCCCACCACGGTGGGCGGAAGCAGCAGCGGCAAGGTCAGCAGCGCTTCGACGAGCGCCCGATGGCGCCCTTCGCCGATCGCCAGCCGGCGCCCGAGCCAGACGCCGATCGGCGTCAGCAGCGCGCAGGTGGCGGTCGCGAGCCACAGCGAGACGCGCGTCGCTTCCCAGTCCAATCACTCCCCCGGCAGAAGGAAGCCGTACCGCTTCAGGATCGCGCGGGCCGGCGGCTGTTGAAGGTAGGCGTAAAACAGCGCCGCGGTTTCGCCCGCGCGGCGCGTCAGCACCATTCGCTGACGCAACGGATTGTGAAGCGTCTCGGGCAGCAGCACGTGGCTTCCCTGCCGCTGCAGCTCGGGCGCCAGCGCGAGCGACAGCGCGATGATGCCCGCCTGCGCGTTGCCGGTCGTCACGAACTGCGCGGTCTGGGCGATGTTCTCGCCGAGCACGAGCTTCGGCTGGACGAAGTCCCACAGCCCGAGCGCCTGCAGCGCCTGCTGCGCCGCGCGGCCGTACGGCGCGTGCTCGGGGTTGGCGATCGCGAACTTGCGAACGGCACCCCAGGCTTCGCGCAGGCCCTTGAGGTCCGCGTCGAGCCGGATCGACGAGCCCTTCGGCGCATACAGCACGATGCGCCCGACCGCGTAGAGCTCGCCGCGGTCGCGCGTGAGACCCGCGTTCGCCAGCTCGAAGACGAAGTCCTCGTCGGCCGACATGAACAGTTCGAACGGAGCGCCCTGCCGGATCTGTCGCGCGAAGTTGCCGGAGGAGCCGAAGTTGAGCTGCACCTTGCGTCCCGTGTCGGCTTCGAAACGCGCGGCGATCTCGGTCACCGCGAACTTCAGGTCGCTCGCGGCCGCGACGATCGGCGGCCGGGCCTGCGCAGCGCAGGCGACGCCGGCGAGCGCCGCGATCACGCAGGACACCGCACGGATGACGCGAGACATGTGTGGCCGGATGCTTCGAGAGGAACGGGCGTGGCGCGGCTTGCAGCGCCGCGTTCGGCGAGTCTATCCTATTTCTTTTTAGCTATAGGACTGCCATGCGTTCGCCCGACTCGCCGGCGCCGGCGACAACCCATGGTGGCGCGGGGCGACCGCGACCCGCGCTCGCGTTCGTCGCGGGAGCGATCGTCGGCTGCCTCGGCGGCCTGATCGGCCTCGGCGGCGCGGAGTTCCGGCTGCCGCTGCTCGTTGCGCTGTTCGCGTATGCGACGCGCGAAGCGATCGGATTGAACGTGGCGCTGAGCCTGGTGACGGTCGCTTTTTCGCTCGCCTTTCGCATCGGCGGAAGCGGCGCGGACGCGCTGTGGCCGCACGCTGCTGCGATTTTCACGCTCGCCACGGGTGCGATCGTCGGCGCATTCGCCGGTGTCGCGATCGGGCGCCGCCTGTCGGCCTGGGCGCTGACCTGGGTCGTCGCGGCGTTGCTGGTCATGCTGGCGATCGTGATGGCCTCGCACGCGGTCGATCCCCAGCAGGGTCTGCGACTGTCGTTGTCGCCGGCCGCGCAGGCGTCGGCCGCGCTCGCCGCCGGCGTCGCGATCGGCGTCGTCGCGAGCCTGCTCGGCGTAGCGGGCGGCGAACTGCTGATCCCCACGCTCGTGCTGCTGTACGCCGTCGACACGAAACTCGCCGGCACACTGTCGCTGGCGATCAGCCTGCCGACGCTCCTGGTATCGCTCGCTCGCTGGCGGCACGCGCGCGGTGACTGGTCGCTATGGGACGCCAATCGGGGCCTGCTGGTATGGATGGGTGCGGGCAGCATCGCCGGCGCCGCCGCCGGCGCACGTCTGCTCGGCTGGGTCGACGCACGCGTCCTGAGCCTGATGCTCGCGGCGCTGCTCGTCTACTCCGCCTTGCACCTGGGGTGGCAGGCGCGCCGCGCCTGAAAGCGGCGGCCTCCGCGCGGCTGAAACCCGGGTCGTTGCGTGTGCGCAGGGGCTGGTATGGTCGGCAGGCATGCGGCGGCCGAGGCGAAACTCGCGCCGCATTGCGAAAGGGCTCGGTATCGCGCCTCGCGGCACCGCTCATCGGCGAGCACGCCGATGCCGCAGGCGCGACGACCGGGGTCGGTCGAGATCGAGCTTTCCAAGCGGGCCGTTGTTCCGGCGAATACGATGGGTGTCGCGCGCCTGCGCTTCTACGAGGAGCTGAACGACTTCCTGGCGCCAGCGAGGCGCAAGCGCGAGTTCGACTACGCATTCGCGCGCGCGGCGACGGTCAAGAACGCGATCGAAGCCGTCGGCGTTCCGCACACCGAAGTCGAACTGATCCTCGTCGAAGGCCGTTCGGTCGACTTCTCGTATCGGCTGCGCGACGGTGACCGCGTCAGCGTGTACCCGATGTTCGAGGCGTTCGATGTCGCCCCGCTCGTGCGCGTGCGCGAGCGGCCCTTGCGCGACACGCGTTTCGTCGCAGACGCGCACTTGGGCGGTCTTGCGCGGCTGCTGCGCATGGCCGGCTTCGACACGCTGCACGACAACGCGTATGCGGACGATGCGATCCGCCGGATCGCCGCGGCCGAGTCGCGCGTGATCCTGACCCGCGATCGGGCGCTGCTGATGTGCCGCGACGTCACTCACGGCTGCTACGTTCGCGCGCTCAAACCGCCGGCACAGTTCGCGGAGGTCGTCGAGCGCCTGCAGCTTGCCGCGCGCATGGCGCCGTTCACGCGGTGCCTGCACTGCAATCTGCCGCTCGCCGAAGTCGGCAGGGACGCGGTGCGGCAGCGTGTGCCCGAGACGGTCGAACGGTCCTACGCGCTGTTCAGGACGTGCGAAGGCTGCCGGCGTATCTACTGGGAAGGCAGCCATTGGCTGCGGATGCGTGAGCTGCTCGAGCGCGTGGCGCGGCAGGCGAACGCGACGCAGGGTGCGCCGGGTTTATCCGGTGCGCGACGCACCGGGTCGCGAAGATTCGCTTGAACGCGCGGCGGCGTGCGCGTCCAATGGCGGCCGTACCCGCACGACGCGGAGGAGCGCATGACCGGACCGACCGAGCGCGTCGCGATCATCGCTGTGCACGGCGTCGCCGACCAGCGGCCGGGGCAGACGGTGCGCGAGCTGGCGCGGCTGCTGTGCCACGGCGGCGACGGTCCGCCGCGCTACGTGGAAGGCGAGCTGCACGAGGTCATCGTGCCGGTGAGCCCGCTGGCGCCGGCGCGCGCCCGCTCGTCCGCTGGCGCAAGGGGCGAAGATCGCAGACCCGGGCCCGGCCGGCCGAGCGACTTCTTTCTCGCGCAACGCGCCGCCGAGCCGGACTCCGATCTCGGCCTGGCGCTGACCGACCACCTGTTGCGACGCTATCGTCCCGCCGAACGCGACGCGCTGTACGAGTCGACGCGCATTTCGCTGAAGCGGCGCGACGACGGTACTCCGGTCGACCTGTACGAACTGTACTGGGCCGACTTCTCGCGGCTGCAGCCCGGCGGCATCCGCGCACTGTCCGCGTCGTACCAGCTCTTCTTCCATCTCGGCACGCTCGCGCGCGACATCGTCGATCAGGCCGTCCTCGCCGCCGGCGGCGGCCGCGCGCTGCGCGCGCTGCAGAAGCTGCACGCCTGGTCGGCGTGGCTGCTGAAAGGACCGGCCGCGCTGCTGCAACTCGCCATGTTGCTGCTGGTCGCGTTCGGGACCGCAGCGCTGCTGCCGCCGTCGCAGCACCGCTTTGCGCTCGCCCTCGGCGGCGGCGTCGCCTCCGTCGTACTGGCCATTCTCGCGATGCTCGGCGCGCAGCGCGCGCACGGCGCCGCGAAGAAATCGCGGGCGGCGCTGCCTTGGGCCGTCGTTGCGGCCGCCGCGGCCGCGATCGCGACGATCGCCGCCGCCGCGCCCGGTGCGATCGCCGAGCTGTACTTCGCCACAGCGATTCTGCTGACCGCAACGGCCGGGCTATGGCTCGTGCGTCGCTACGGCGAAACGGTGCGCGGCATTCGTTGGCTCGGATTCGCTGCCATCGCCGCGACCGCGGCGTTGCTCGCGGTGAACGCGGCGCGCATCCGCGCGCACGTCGCCACGCTGTACGAATGGATGCTGACTGCGGCACTGCACACAGGGGAATACCTGCTCGCCGCGCTGCTGGCCGCATGGGCGGCGCTGGCGCTGGTGCAACTCGGCGCCCTGGTGCTGGGCTTCGCGCTCGCGCGTTCGGCCGGGCGCGAGCTGGCGGCTTCGCTCGTGACCGCGCGCATCGGCATGGTCGTTTCGACCGCGTTGTTCGCGCTGTTGAGCGTCGTGCTGTGGTCGGTGATCGCCTACGTGACGGGGCTCGCGCTGCGCGACCTGCTTTTCGAGCCCGCGCTCTTCGGCTCCGGGTACCGGTCGGCGGCGATCTTCTTGGAGGAGCAGGTGCAGGACGTCGGCGGCCTGTTCACGCCTTTGCTCGCGCTGACCGGCGTGGTCGGCGCGGTCGTGCTCGTCGCGCTGGCGCCTTCGCTGCGCGATGAGATCGCACCGGGCGCGGACGCGCGTTCGCCCGAGCGGAGCGCGCGCCTCGGACGCTGGTGGACGGCGGCGCGCGAGTGGCTGTACGGACTGTTCGGGACCGTCGTTCCGCTGGCCGCGATCGCAGGCGGCGTCGTTTACCTGCTGTTCCTGCTGGAGAAGTTCTTCGGCGTGCACGGCGCGTTCGATTGGATCGACGCGCACGATCGGGTGCTGGTGACGATCGGCAAGTGGCTCGCCGGCGGCGCGGTGACGATCACCGCGCTCGGCGCGCGCTTCACGCAGACCTTCGGCAAGCTGCGCGTCGCGCTCGACGCGGCGCTCGACGTCGACAACTACTTCCGCGACCCGGCCGATCGCCGCCCGCCGCGCGCGCGAATCTTCTCGCGCTACGCGGCGCTGCTCGACTACATCCGTCAGCGCGGCTACGCGCGCGTCGTGATCGTCGCGCACAGCCAGGGCACGGTGATCAGCGCCGACCTGTTGCGCTACCTGCGGCTGACGGACCGCCTGCGATCGCTGACCGAGACGATGCCCGTCGCGCTGGTGACCGCAGGTTGCCCGTTGCGCGACCTGTACGCGGCGCGCTTTCCGCTGCTGTATCGATGGATGGGGCAGGCGCCGGAATCGTTCGCCGGAGCCGCTCCGGCAGCGGCAGAGCTGGGCGTCGCGCACTGGGTCAACGCGTATCGCTCGGGCGACTACGTCGGCCGCGCAATCTGGACGCCGGTCGACGACGACTCGCTCTTCCGCGTTGCCTGCGTCGATCATCTACGCGGCGTGCTCGCTTCGCGCACTGCAGACCGCACCGAGTTCTGCCTGGGCGCTGGCGCGCACACGCATTACTTCACGAACGACGCAGTCGCGCTGGCCGTGGAAATCGATCGGCTGGTGGCGCCAGCCGCAGCTGCGTACGAGCCGTAACTTACGGGCGCGACTGAAGGGCGCCGATCTTGCGGCCGCTGACACTCGCAAGCGAACGCAGTACGAACGGCTGTGGCGAGTCGTTCGCATACTGCGGATCCGGCATCGCGGCGAGATCGAGCTGCGCGACGATGCCGTCAGCCGGCCAAAACTGGCCTGCGGAGGCACCCGGCACGTTCGATGCCGTCGTCGAGAAATTGTTCTGTTGCTGAAGCTTGCCGCCGGCGCCGCTTGCCATCGTCGCGTTGCCCGCGAACAGGTTCGCCGTCAGCGTCACTTGCTGCGTGAAGCCTGCAACGCCGACGAAGGTGCCGCTGCCGTAGTTCGTTACGAGCGTGTTGTGGATCAGCGTGACCGAGTTCGTCGTCCACGGGTTGCGCTCGAAGCCGTAGGCCACGAGGACCGAGTTGTCGGCGTTCGGCCCCTTTTGCAGCAGGTTGCCGCGCATGAAAACGACGCCGCCATCGGGAAAGTCGAGCAGATAGCTCGAGTTTCCATTCGGACCGTCCATGAAGTAGCTGTTCTCGACGATGTTTTCCTTCGCGCGGCTCTTCAAGTTGTGTCCGACTCGGGCCTCGCGGAACCAGCTCGCGACGACGTGCAGCCGATCGACGTTGCTGATGTAGATGTTGTGCGAGAAGCCGTCGCCATAACCATTGCGGGCGAACTCGGACCGTTCGATCGTGACGGTAGTACCGCCGGCACCGCCGAGGATGCCGTTCTCGTTGTCGAAGAAACCCGTATTGCGCAAGACCAGGTTGCCGCCCTCCAAACGGATGCCGGCGCCGTTCTGATCCGGCACCTTCGCGTCGCGGAACTCGACGTTTACGATCGTCGTCGTCGCGCTGTTCGGCACCGCGATCACCCAGATGCCCTTGCCTTGCGCGTCCTTGCCGTCGGCGAACAGCCGCGCACGACCGCCATCGCCGCAAATCGTCAGGTTGGCCGCACGCCACGTGGCCACGTCGCCGCGGTAGTCCCCGGGGGCGATGAGAACGCGGTCGCCAGTCTGTGCAACCGCCGCGGCAGCGCTCGGCGTCGGATACAACTTGCCCGGTCCGACCTCCAGCGTTCGCCCCGTCGTCGTCGGACATGGGTCTGCGCTCCCCGGCGCAGGCCCGGGCACAGTCGGAGGCGGCGGCGCCGGAGTCGGCCCGGGTGAAGGCCCGGGCGCAGCCGGCGGCGACGGCGCCGGGGTTGCTGCCGAGGCGGCGTCCTGACCTCCGCCGCAGGCGGTGATCGCCGAGCAAAGAAACAGTGCTGCAAGGAAAGGAGCAGACTTGGCGGATTGCGTCGTGAGCATGGCGTTCAGTCAGAGCTGAGAGCACGACGATCGTTCATCGCTTACCGTCGCACGGCTGAAACGATAGCCGTGGCGAGCAGCCGCCGAATCACTCCATCGGGCGAGTCCGAAAGGACGGCTCGAACGGTCTGACACAAAGCGCCGCGCTTCGGGCGCCACGCAGTGCGCCTTCGGGCGGTCGCAAACTTGGCCTCTGCTCGCCCGAAGCAAGCTCCCTTCGACGCGAGACGAAGGAGTCGTTCACTCGGCCGTGAAGAACCCCTTCATCCGATCCATGAACCCCTTGGTCTTCGGGGAGTGCTTGGACCCGCCTTCCTGCAGCGACGCGCCGAATTCGCGCAGCAGCTTTTTCTGCTTCTCCGTGAGCCGTACCGGCGTCTCGACCACGATGTGGCAGTACAGGTCGCCGGGGTAACTCGAACGCACGCCTTTGATGCCCTTGCCCCGCAGCCGGAAGGTCTTGCCGGTCTGCGTGCCCTCCGGGATCGTCAGGCTGATCTTGCCGTCGAGGGTCGCGACCTCGACGTCGCCGCCGAGCGCCGCGGTGACGATCGACACCGGCACTTCGCAGTGCAGGTCGTCGCCGTCGCGCTGGAACACCTCGTGCGGCTTGATGCGGATCTCGACGTACAGGTCGCCCGGCGGCCCGCCGTTCATGCCCGGTTCGCCCTTGCCCGCGAGCCGGATGCGCTGACCCTCGTCGATGCCCGCGGGGATGTTGACCTCGAGCACCTTGTTCTTCTTGATACGCCCCGCGCCGCCGCACGCCGCGCACGGGTCCGCGATGACCCGGCCGCTGCCGTGGCACGTCGGGCAGGTCTGCTGGATCGAGAAAAAGCCCTGCGTGATCCGCACGGCGCCGTGGCCGCCGCAGGTCGAGCAGGTGCGCGGCTTGGTCCCGGGCTTGGCGCCGCTGCCATCGCAGGTCTCGCAGGCCTCCCAGCTCGGCACGCGAATGTCGGTCGTGAAACCTCGCGCCGCCTGCTCGAGCGTGATCTCCATGTTGTAGCGAAGGTCGGCGCCGCGATAGGCGTTGCTGCGGCCGCCGCCCGCGCGCGCGCCGAAAATGTCGCCGAAGATGTCGCCGAACGCATCGGCAAAGCTGCCGAATCCCTGCGCACCCGCGAAGCCACCGGCGCCCGCCGCGCCTGCATCGACACCGGCATGCCCGAAGCGATCGTAGGCCGCGCGCTTGGACGCGTCCGACAGGATCTCGTACGCCTCCTTGACCTCCTTGAACTTCTCCTCGGCCTCTTTCGCCGCGACGCCGTCCTTGCCCTGGTTGCGGTCCGGGTGATACTTCATCGCGAGCTTGCGATACGCCTTCTTGATGTCCTCTTCGGAGGCGTTCTTCGCAACGCCGAGCACGTCGTAGTAATCGCGTTTGGCCATCGTCAGCTCAGCACTTCATTACGCAAGAACGCCGAGTCGGGGGCGACGGCATCGCCCGCTCGAACTCGGCGCCAGGCAGGTCAGGCAACGCGTCAGCCGCGCTTGACCTCTTTGTAGTCGGCATCGACGACATCGTCGTTCTTCGCCGCCTTGGGCTCGGCCCCGCCTGCGGCCGCGCCCGCGGCACCGCCCGCAGCGGCTTCGGCGCCCTGCATGCTCGCATACATTTTCTCGCCGAGCTTCTGCGAAGCGGCCATCAGCGCCTGCGTTTTTGCCTCGATCGCGGCCTTGTCGTCGCCCTTGAGCGCTTCCTCGACCTCCTTGACCGCGGCTTCGATCTTCGCCTTCTCGGCGGCGTCGATCTTGTCGCCGTGCTCGGCGAGCGCCTTCTTCGTCGCATGCACGGCAGCGTCGGCCGCGTTGCGCGCCTGCGCGAGCTCGAAGCGCCGATGGTCCTCGGCCTTGTGCTCCTCGGCGTCGCGCACCATGCGCTGGATCTCTTCTTCGGTCAGGCCGGAGTTGGCCTTGATCGTGATCTTGTTCTCCTTGCCGGTCGCCTTGTCGCGCGCCGACACGTGCAGGATGCCGTTGGCGTCGATGTCGAACGTGACCTCGATCTGCGGCACGCCGCGCGGCGCCGGCGGAATGCCCTCGAGGTTGAACTCGCCGAGCAGCTTGTTGCCGGACGCGATCTCGCGCTCGCCCTGGTAGACCTTGATCGTCACCGCCGGCTGGTTGTCTTCGGCGGTCGAGAACACCTGCGAGTACTTGGTCGGGATCGTCGTGTTGCGCTTGATCATCGGCGTCATCACGCCGCCCAGCGTCTCGATGCCGAGCGTCAGCGGCGTGACGTCGAGCAGCAGAACGTCCTTGCGCTCGCCCGACAGCACCGCCGCCTGGATCGCGGCACCGATCGCCACCGCTTCGTCCGGGTTGACGTCCTTGCGCGGCTCCTTGCCGAAGAACTCGCGCACTTTCTCCTGCACCTTCGGCATGCGCGTCTGGCCGCCGACGAGGATCACGTCGTCGATCTCGCTGACCTTGACACCGGCATCCTTGATCGCCAGCCGGCACGGTTCAATGGTGCGCTCGATCAGATCCTCGACCAGCGCCTCGAGCTTCGCGCGGGTGAGCTTCATGTTCAGGTGTTTCGGACCCGACGCGTCCGCCGTGATGTACGGCAGGTTGATCTCGGTCTGCTGGCTCGACGACAGTTCGATCTTCGCTTTCTCGGCCGCGTCCTTCAGCCGTTGCAGCGCGAGCACATCCTTGGACAGATCGACGCCGGCCTCTTTCTTGAACTCGGTGACGACGTAGTCGATGATGCGCTGGTCGAAGTCCTCGCCGCCGAGGAAGGTGTCGCCGTTGGTCGACAGCACCTCGAACTGCTTCTCGCCTTCCACGTCCGCGATCTCGATGATCGAGATGTCGAACGTGCCGCCGCCCAGGTCGTAAACCGCGATCTTGCGGTCGCCCTTGCCGGCCTTGTCCAGACCGAACGCGAGCGCCGCCGCGGTCGGCTCGTTGATGATTCGCTTGACCTCGAGTCCGGCAATGCGGCCCGCGTCCTTGGTCGCCTGGCGCTGGCTGTCGTTGAAGTACGCCGGCACGGTGATGACCGCCTCGGTGACCGGCTCGCCGAGATAGTCCTCGGCGGTCTTCTTCATCTTGCGCAGCACTTCGGCGGAGACTTGCTGTGGCGCGATCTGTTTTCCGCGCACTTCGATCCAGGCGTCGCCGTTGGGCGCGCGCACGATCTTGTACGGCATCAGGTGGATGTCCTTCTGGACCTCCTTGTCCTCGAAGCGCCGCCCGATCAGCCGCTTGACCGCGTAGATCGTGTTTTTCGCGTTGGTCACCGCCTGCCGCTTGGCCGGCGCACCGACCAGGATCTCGCCGTCCTCCATGTAGGCGACGACCGACGGCGTCGTGCGAGAGCCTTCGCTGTTTTCAATGACCTTGACTTGGCCGCCTTCCATGACGGCGACGCACGAGTTCGTGGTGCCGAGGTCGATGCCGATGATCTTTCCCATAAGTCCCCTCTGCTGGATCCGAAAATTGCCGGTGAACCGAACTGGCGCTTACTTGAGGCTGTGCGGCAGCGCTTTCAAGCGCCGCTGGTGGGCGCGGCTGCCGTTTCATCGCCCCGCGCGACGGCCACCATTGCGGGACGCAGCACGCGCTCGGCGATCATCCAGCCCTTCTGGAGCACGACGGCGACGTGATTGGGCGGACAAGCGGCGGTCGCCGGCACCGTCGAGATCGCCTGGTGACGATACGGGTCGAACTTCTCGCCCTTGGGATCGATCGCCGTCAGCCGCGCCTTGTCGAAGGCGGTCTTCAACTGCCGCAGCGTCAGCTCGACGCCCTGGCGCATCGAGTCGACCGTCGCATTGTCGGTCTCAAGCGCCTTCTCGAGGCTGTCCATGACCGGCAGGAGATCTGCGGCAAAGGATTCGATCGCGTACTTGTGCGCCTTGGCGATGTCCTCCTGCGCGCGCTTGCGGACGTTCTCGGCTTCGGCCTTCGCGCGCAGGAACAGTTCGTAGTTCTCGTTCGCCTTCGCGAGTGCGGCTTGCAGCTCCTTTTCGACCTCGCTCACACTGGCCGACGGCAATGCCGCCGGCCCGTTTTCGACTTCAGCGACCGGCGCACCGGTCACGTCTTTGACCTCCGGAGCCCGTTCCGGCTCAGCCATGGTTCCTCCGCATCTGCTTGTTATCGACGAAGCACCTCACCGACGTTGGCCACGTTGGGGGCATGGCTGCCGATTTCAAGCCCGCTTGCGGTCCGATTCGCGGCGCACATGACGTCCTCGCGGACCGAACCGTCGCGGCTCTGCAAGGCAGGCGCCGGAAATCGGCGTCGCGCACAAACAACAAGGATACCCACCGTCCGAGTGGCATCGCGCCCGCAGCGCCTTGGGTCAAGCAACCGTTCTCGCCGGAACGCGTGATCGGATGATCTTCCGCGCTCGGCAATGACGCCCTCACAATCCCGGCCGCGATGACCGTTTTCCCTGACACCCAGGCCGTTGGGCTCGAAGGCTCGCGTCGCGCGACGGCGCGCGAGACCTTCATGAGCCAGACGCCGCTTGCGCTGGTGGCGATCCTCGCCATTGCCGCGATCGTGGCGGTCAACGCCCCGGAGACGGCCCAATCGTCCGCTGCGGCGCCGGTGTCGCAGGCTACGGCCGCATCGATCGCCTGCCCGGACTGCGGCGAAGTGGTCGCGATCAAGCCGATTCCCGCTGCCGAAGCGGGCGCGGCCGGGCCCGTTGCGTTCGCGGTCGAGGTGCGGATGAGCGACGGGTCGCTGCGCGTCGTCAGGCAGTCCGCAAGCCGCTTCGGTGTCGGCGACCGCGTCCGCGTCAACGGCGACGCGTTGACGACCGGCAGCTAGTCAGCGTTCCGCACCCAGGAGCCGCGCATGAGCGCGGCTCTCTTCCGCCAGCGCTTCGCGTCGCGCGCGATCGGCACGGGCGACGGGCCATCCCTGAAGGTGGCGAGCCGCCAGATCGGTCAGGGCGCGGATGAAGTCGGGCCGATCGTTCGGGCAGGCGATGTAGTGAAACCGCTTTCCGCCCGCGGACAGGAAGGTCTGTTTTCCTTCCAGCGCGATTTCCTCGAGCGTCTCCAGGCAGTCGGCAACGAACCCGGGACAGATCACGTCCACCCGCGCGGTGCCCTGCCGCGCCAGCGCGGCCAGCGTCTGTGCGGTGTACGGCTGCAGCCACTCGGCCCGACCGAAGCGCGACTGGAACGTCACGAGATATTCGTCTTTCGCCAGTCCGAGCGCTTCCGCGAGCAGGCGTGCAGTCTTCTGGCATTCGCAGTGGTACGGGTCGCCCAGTTCCAGCGCCCGTCTGGGCACGCCGTGGAAACTCATCACGAGCTTGCCGCCTTCGTCCGGGGCCCGGCCATGTTTGCCCCAGTGGGCGAGCACGCTGTTCTTCAGCACCTCGATGTAGCCGGGGTCGTCGTGAAAGTGTCTGATCGTCCGCAGCTCGGGCACGTTGCGCGTGCGCGCGAGCACTGCGCCGACCGCGTCGAACACCGACGCGGTCGTGCTGCCCGAGTACTGCGGGTAAAGCGGAACGACGAGGATGCGCTCGGCCTGCGCGCCGCGCAGATCCGCCAGCACCGACGCGATCGACGGCTCGCCGTAGCGCATCGCCAGTCGAACATCGACGTCGAGACCCCGATCGCCCAGATAGCCGCGCAGCAGCAGCGCCTGCTGCTCCGAGTAAAGCTTCAGCGGAGACCCCTGCGGCGTCCAGATCGTCGCGTACTTGGCCGCCGACCGGCGAGGACGCAGCGTCAACACCAGGCCGTAGAGGATTGGCCACCACACCAGGCGCGGGATCTCGACGACGCGCGGGTCCGACAGGAACTGGCGCAGATACCTGCGCACGGCGCCCGCAGTGGGCGCCTCCGGCGTGCCGAGGTTGACCAGCAGCACGGCGGTGCGGCCGGTTGTTCCGTGGGTATAGGCGGGTTCGGGAAAGTAGGACATTTGACGTAGGCAAGCGGCGGGCGGATGTTATCGCCCTACCGCTCGGGGCCCCGATCCGGCCGCCCGGCGGCAAGGCCTCGGACCCGATCGCTCGTCCTAGCGCATTGCAGGTACACACCCCAGCCGATGCCATGTTTGCGCGATTCGGCAACGCAGGGAAATAATCCCCCCGACCCTCCCGAACGCCCCGACATCTTGAGTCCGCCTTCCCAGCCGTCGCGCGGCGACGTTCTGCTCAGCGAATTGCTGACGATCATGGCGCCGTTGGTGCGTGCGCTGATCGCGCATGGCGTCACCTATCCGCAATTCGCGCAGGCCTTGAAGCAGGTCTTCCTCGACGCAGCGCGTGCCGAGCTCGCGCAGCACGGCAAGAAGCCCTCCGACTCGGCGCTGAGCCTTCGCTCGGGCGTGCATCGCAAGGACGTGCGCACTTTCACCGAGCGCGGCGCGCTCAAGCCCAGCGGCCACCGAGCGCTGTCGATGGCGTCGCTGGTGTTCGCGAAGTGGAGCCGCGACGCGGCCTACCTGGGCGCCGACGGCGCGCCGCGGGCGCTGCCGCTGCGTTCACGCGCCGCCGGCGAACTGTCGTTCGAGACACTGACCTGGTCGATCTCGAAAGACTTTCACCCGCGCTCGATCCTCGACGAACTCGTGCGGCTGAATCTCGCTGCGGTCGAAGGCGAGACCGTGCGGCTGAAGGCCGAGGCGTTCGTGCCGACTGAAGCGTTCACGGATCTCGCCCATTTCTTCGGCGCGAATCTGCGCGATCACGCGGCCGCCAGCGCCAACAACCTGCTGCGTGCGGGGCGAGATCTGCCGCCGCGTTTTCTCGAGCGAGCGACCTTTGCCGACGGCTTGACCGAAGCGTCGATCGAGGTGCTCGACCGGCTCGCGCGCCAGATCTGGACAGACGCGGCCAAGCGCATGTACGAGGCTGCCGCGCAGCGCGTCGAGGTCGACTCCGGCGCGGCGCCCGAGCACGCCGACCGGCGCATGCGTTTCGGCATGTACTTCTACTCTGAACCGGTACCACCTTCCGCCGAAAGCGACGGCTGAGTGACCGGCGGCAGGAACGACGATGAAACCGAACCCCCGAATCCTCGCGCCCCTGCTCGCCGTGGCGCTCGCGCTGACGGCCTGCGGCGGCGATCAGCAACTCGCCAGCGGCGGCGTCGGCGAAGGCGGCACCGGGATCGTGATCGGCACGACGACCGGATTCGGCAGCGTGATTGTCGACGGCGCAGCGTGGGATGACCGGGATGCGAGGATTGAAGTCGAGACCGATCCGCGCGCGCCGGCCGAACTGGCCGACCTGAAGCTCGGACAGCGCGTTGAACTCGAATTCGTGCAGCCGGACATCGCACGCCGCATCCGCATCGAGCCTGAGGCGATCGGCCCGGTCGAGTCGATCGGCCCCGCCGCGGATGAATTCACCGTCACCGGACAGCGCATCCGGGTCAACGTGGACCCGCTCGCCGGCCCGGTCACGCTGTTCGAAGGGGTGACGGGTCTCGCCGGTCTGGCGGTCGCCGACATCGTCGAGGTCCATGGCGCGCCACGCTTCGACGCCGTCGCCGGCCGCAGCGTCGTCGTCGCGTCGCGTATCGAAAGGCGCGCTGCGCTGCCGGCCGGGCTGGTTCGGGTCTCCGGCGAGGTGCAGGCGTACGACCCCGCGCTGGGCCGCTTCCGGCTCGGGGAGTTGACGGTCGTCGCGGGAACCGCGCTGATCACCCCCGCCAACCGCAGCCTTTCGAACGGGCAGTCGGTGGTCGTGTGGAGCGATGCTCCGCCGGCTGGGGGCCAGCCGCTGGACGCGCGCTTCATCCGTATCCGCGAGCGCGTAAACGCTGACCGCGAAGCGCAGATCGCCGGCCCGGTCAGCCGCTACGACGCGGCCAACGCCCGTTTCGAAGTGGGCGGTATTCGCATCGACGCCCGTGCCGCGACGGTCGAACCGGCGTCGCAAACGCTTGCAGACGCCAAGTACGTCGTGGTCGGCGGCCGCTTCGCCAGCGACGGCGTACTACTGGCGTCGAGGGTCAAGATCCGCCGGCCAGGCGCGGGCGACATCGAGATCGAGCTCAAGGGGACGGTCACCGACTTCGCGAGCGCTGCCGACTTTCGCGTGCGCGGCGTCCCGGTCGACGCTTCCGCTGCGCGCCTCACGGCCTGCCCGTCAGGCGCGTTGGCGGCCGATCGGTACGTGGAGATCGAAGGCAGCCTGCAAGCCGGCCGCGTCGCTGCGGTGAACGTGCATTGCCGTCCCGAGCCCGGGACGGGCGCGGTCGTCGAACGCAGTGGCCGCGCGGGCAGCGTCGACGCGGTTGCGCGCGCGTTCTCGCTGGCGCCGGCTTCGGGCGCCGCCATCGCAGTCGCGTGGACCGACACGACGCTGTTCGTCGCGCCGCTGACGCCGCAGACCCTCGCCGGTGCCGATGTCAAAGTGACCGGCTATTTCGGCGCCGGCGGCGTGTTCACCGCGCGCAGGATCCAGCTTCGGGACTGACGCTCGCCGGGCCCTCACTCGCGCGACAGCGCGTGTGACAGCAGTTTGGCGGTGATGTCGACGATCGGGATGACCCGCTCGTAAGCCATCCGCGTCGGCCCGATCACGCCGAGCGTGCCGACCACCTGCCCGTCGACCTCGTACGGCGCGACAACCAGGCTCATGTCGTCCAGCGGCACCGTCTGCGACTCGCCGCCGATGTAGATCTGCACGCCGTGCGCGCGGCTCGTCACGTCGAGTAGCTGCAGCAGCCGCGTCTTGTGCTCGAACAGATCGAACGCGGCGCGCAGCTTGCCGAGGTCGGCCGCGAGATCGCTGACGCCGAGCAGGTTGCGCTCGCCCGAGATCACCACCGGATCGGTCTGCTCGACCGCCTCGCTTCCGGCCTCGACCGCGGCCTCCATCAGCCGCGCGATTTCGCTGCGCAGCGCCTGCAGCTCGCCGTGCAGCCGGCGGCGCGCCTCCTCGAAACTCAGTCCAGCGAAGTGCTCGTTCAGCAGATTGGCGGCCTCGAGCAGTTGCGCCTGCGTGTACGGGTGCTCCATCAGCAGGATGCGGTTCTGCACGTTGCCCTCGGGCGTGACGATGATCATCAGCACCCGCTTCTCGGACAGCCGCAGGAACTCGACCTGGCGGAACGTCGACGCGCCGCGCGGCGTCACGACCACGCCGGCGAACTGCGAGAGCTGCGACAGCAGTTGCGCGGCGGTCTGGATCGCGCGCTGTGGCTCGGCGACCTGGAGCTGGCCCTGGATGATCTGCGCCTGCTGCTCCTCGATCGGCTGCACCGTCAGCAGCGTATCGACGAAGAAGCGGTACCCGCGCGGCGTCGGCACGCGGCCGGCCGAGGTGTGCGGGCTCGCGACGAAGCCCATCTCCTCGAGGTCGGCCATCACGTTGCGAATCGTCGCCGGCGACAGCTCGAGGCCGGAGATCTTCGACAGCGCGCGCGAGCCGACCGGCTGACCTTCCGCGATGTAGCGTTCGATCAGCGCCTTCAGCAGGACGCGTGCGCGTTCGTCCAGGACATTTCGCATGGTCGTTTCAACAGCGGCGCCGCGGGCAGCGCCAGCGCGCTAGCTTACTGATTCTCTTGCTAAAGTGCGGCCCATGGCACGGCCCTTCCGCCACGTCGCGATCTTCGGCAAGCCCCGGGCGGAGGGCATCGCGCCGGTCCTGCTCGAGATCGCCCGGGCCGTCGAGGCGGCCGGACAGCAGGTGCTGTTCGACGCGGAGACGCACGCGTCGCTCGGCCCGGACGGTGCGCGCTACCGGGGTTATGCGCTGTCGGAGATCGGTGCGCAGGCCGACGTGGCGATCGTACTCGGCGGCGACGGCACGATGCTCGGCGTGGCGCGCGAGCTCGCGCCGTTTCGCATTCCGCTGATCGGAATCAATCACGGCCGGCTCGGCTTCATCACCGATGTCGCGCGCGAGCAGATGCACGAGGTTCTCGCCGCGATGCTGGCCGGCCGCTACGAGACCGACCAGCGCAGCATGCTCGACGGCGAAGTGCTGCGCGCGGGCGGCACCACGTACCGCGCGGTCGCGCTGAACGACGTGGTCGTCGCGCGCGGCGTCACCGGCGGCATGGTCGAGTTCACGGTGCGGGTCGACGGCGTGACGATGTACAACCAGCGCGCCGACGGCGTGATCCTCGCCACGCCGACCGGGTCAACCGCGTACGCGCTGTCCGCGAGCGGGCCGATCCTGCATCCTTCGCTCGCCGGGTTCGTGCTGGTGCCGGTCGCTCCCCAGACGCTGTCGAACCGCCCGATCGCGCTGCCCGACAGCTGTGTCATCGAGATCGAGATCACCGACGTTCGCGAGGCCTCGGCGCACTTCGACATGCAGGCGTTCTCGGCGCTCAAGCCCGGCGACGTGGTCCGAATCCGGCGCAGCGCGCTGGTCACGACGCTGTTGCACCCGGTGGGCTACAACTACTTCGCCACGCTGCGTCAGAAGCTGCACTGGAACGTGATGCCCAGCGAGCCGCACGCGCGGGCTTGATCGCGCAGCGAGCGTCGCGGATCGCGTCGCGCGCGACGAAGATGCGCCAGAATCGCGACTCGTCGCTCGCCCATATGCAATCCGCCAATTTGCCGTTGCCATGCTGCTGTCCCTGTCGATCCGCAACTTCGTGATCGTCGACGAGCTCGAGCTGGAGTTCGGACCCGGGTTCACCGTGCTCACCGGCGAGACCGGCGCGGGCAAGTCGATCCTGATCGACGCGCTGCTGCTCGCGCTCGGCGAACGCGCCGATGCGGACGTCGTTCGCGAAGGGGCTGCGCGCGCCGACATCGCGGCCGAGTTCCGCGTCACGCCCGAGATCGCCGCATGGCTCGCCGCCAACGATCTTGCCGGCGACGAAGACACGCTGCTCGTGCGCCGGACCGTCGATGCGAGCGGGCGCAGCAAGGCATTCGTCAACGGCACGCCGGCCACGCTCGCGCAGCTTCGCGATCTCGGCGAACGGCTCGTCGACGTCCACGGCCAGCACGCGCACCAGTCACTGCTCAAACCGGCCGCGCAGCTCGCGCTGCTCGACGAGCACGGCGGCCACACGGCGCTCGCGCGCGAGGTCGCCGCGGCGTTTGCGACGCACCGCGCAGCGGTCAAGGCGCGCGAGGACGCGGAGGCGATGGCGGCGAGCGCGCTGGCCGAGCAGGACCGCCTGCGCTGGATCGTCGAGGAGCTGGGTGAAATCGCCCCGCGCGACGGCGAGTGGGAACAGGTCGAGGCCGAGCACAAGCGCCTGTCGCACGCGGCGAGCCTGCTCGAAGGCGCGCAGGCGGCGGTCGATTCGCTGTCCGAAGCCGAGGACTCGGCGCTGACGCGCGTCGACACCGTCGCCGCCCGGCTCGGCCAGCTCGCGCACTACGACGAGCGCCTGAAACCCGTGCTCGAAGCGCTCGAGGCGGCCCGCATCCAGATCGACGAGGCGACCGCCGAGTTGCGCCGCTATCTGGCCAGATCCGATCTGGACGCCGCGCGGCTCGCGGACGTCGAAGCGCGCGTATCGGCGCTGCACACGGCCGCGCGCAAATTCAAATGCGCGCCCGGCGATCTGCCGGCCCTGCTCGGCGCGTCGCGCGACAAGCTCGCTGCGCTGTCGGCCGCGGCCGACCTCGATGCGCTGCGCCGACGCGAGGCCGAAACGCTCGCCGCTTACATGGCGGTGGCGAAGAAACTCTCGCAGAGCCGCAAGGCCGCGGCCAAGCGCATGGGCGCCGAAGTCACGCGTGCGATGCAGGACCTGTCGATGGCGGGCGGCCGCTTCGAGGTGGCACTGCACGAAGCCGAGCCGGCCGCGAGCGGGCTGGAACGCGCCGAGTTCCTCGTCGCCGGCCACGCGGGCGTGGCGCCCAAACCGCTCGTCAAGGTCGCATCGGGCGGCGAACTCGCCCGAATCAGCCTGGCGATTTCGGTGATCGCCGCCACCGCCACCCCCGTGGCGACGCTGATCTTCGACGAAGTCGACGCCGGCATCGGCGGCGCGGTCGCAGAAACGGTCGGGCGGCTGCTCAAACAGCTCGGCCAGCTTCGGCAGGTGTTGTGCGTCACGCATCTGCCGCAGGTCGCCGCGCGCGGCGATCAGCACTTCGTCGTGTCCAAGGTCGCCGATGGCGAAGGCAAACCGGTGTCGCGCATTGCACCGCTGGACCGCAAGTCGCGCGTCGACGAGCTCGCCCGCATGCTCGGCGGCATCGAGATCACCGACACCACGCGCAAGCACGCGCGCGAGATGCTCGCCGGCTGACGCCGCGCGCCGCTACTTCGGGCGGTGCGGGCAGTCCGGCTTGACGCAGTCTCCGTACAGCGCCAGCGCGTGGTCGTGCAGCCGGAAGCCCCGTTCGGCGGCGACCTTCTGCTGGCGCTTCTCGATCTCGGCGTCGACGAATTCCTCGACGCGGCCGCAGGTCAGGCACACGAGGTGGTCGTGATGCGCGCCCTCGTTCAGCTCGAACACGGCGCGGCCGGCCTCGAAGTGGCTGCGCGCGAGCAGCCCGGCCTGTTCGAACTGGGTCAGCACGCGGTACACGGTCGCAAGCCCCACGTCCAGGTGCTCGGCGAGCAGCGCCTTGTAAACGTCCTCCGCGCTCATATGGCGTGCGTTGCCGTGCTGCGCGTTGCGCTGGAAGATCTCCAGGATCTTCAGGCGCGGCAGCGTCGCCTTCAGCCCCGTGCTTTTCAGCCCGTTGGGCTTCGCTTCCACGGACGGTGCGCTACGGCTGGGCATGATGGCGGCTTCTTCGGGATCTCGATCGGCGTCGATGCGTCGGTATCATAGCGCCCGCCTCCCATCGAACCGGTTCCGTGATGCTGCCCACATCGTTCGCGCGCGCGCTGCTCGCCGCCGCCGCGGTCCTGACCCTCGCCGGCTGCGAATCGGTTCGCACCTGGACGCCGACCTTCCTGAAGCCGTACCGGCCCGACGTTCAGCAAGGCAATGTCGTCACCAAGGAAATGGTCGATCAACTGCGGCCGGGCATGTCGCGCGATCAGGTGCGTTTCCTGCTCGGCACGCCGTTGCTCACCAGCGTCTTTCACCAGGACCGGTGGGATTACGTCTACCGGCTCGCCCGCGGTTCCGGCGAAGTCCAGGAGCGCAAGCTCGTCGTCTTCTTCAAGGACAACCGGCTCGAGCGCTTCGAGTCCGACGAGATGCCGAGCGAAGCGCTCGCCGACAACCTGATCCTCGGCCGCAAACCGAAGTCGGCGCCCAAACCGCCGCCCAAAGAGCCCGAGCCGCCGATCAGCCTGCCTGCGAAGTGAACGATGACGATCACCGTGGCCATCGCCGGCGCCGGCGGACGCATGGGGCGGATGCTGATCGAAGCCGCCCTCGCCGCCGACGACATTCGCATCGGCGCCGCGCTGGATCGCGCGGGCAGCCCCGACCTCGGCCGCGACTGCGCCGAGTTCCTCGGCCGCAAGACCGGTGTCGCGATCAGCGACGACCCGGCGCGCGTGCGCGACGCGCAGGTGCTGATCGACTTCACGCGGCCCGAGGGCACGCTCGAGCACCTGAAGCACTGCGTCGCGAACGGCGTGGCGATGGTGATCGGCACGACCGGCTTCGACGCCGCCGGCAAGGCGGCGATCCACGCGGCGACGGAGCGGATTCCGATCGTGTTCGCGCCGAACATGAGCGTCGGCGTCAACGCGACGCTCAAGCTGCTCGAGGTCGCCGCGCAGATCCTTTCGTCGGGCTACGACATCGAGATCATCGAGGCGCATCACCGGCACAAGGTCGATGCACCGAGCGGAACCGCGCTCGCGATGGGCGAGACGATCGCTCGCGCGCTCGGCGCCAGGCTCGACGACGTTGCCGTCTACGCGCGCCACGGCATCACCGGCGAGCGCAAGCCCGGAACGATCGGCTTTTCCGCGATCCGCGGCGGTGACATCGTCGGCGACCACACGGTGCTGTTCGCCGGCATCGGCGAACGCATCGAGATCACCCACAAGTCCGCCAGCCGCATGACCTACGCGCTCGGCGCGCTGCGCGCCGCGCGTTTCCTCGCCGGCAAGTCGAAGGGGCTGTTCGACATGCACGACGTGCTCGGCCTGCGTTGATGGACGCGGAGACCTCTCTCGGCGTCGCGCACTTCTGGTCGCAGGCCGACGGCATCATCCGCGCGACGGCATACATCCTGATCGCGATGTCGGTGGCGAGCTGGTTCCTGATCCTGTGGAAGAGCTGGTCATGGTGGAGGACGCGGCGCGCGTCGCTGCGACTCGACCAGTTCTGGTCGGCCAAGTCGATCGACGAGGCGATCGCGCTGCTGCGCCCGTTCGACAGCGAAGGCATCTTCGTGCCGATCGCGGCGGGCGGCGCAGCGGCCGCGCACGCGCCGGTGGCCGAGGAAAGCCTCGCCGCGCGTGTGGACCGCTCCGAGCTGATCACGCGCGCGCTGCGCCAGCGGATCAACGAGGCGGCAGCGCGGCTCGAAGCCGGCCTCACGTTCCTCGCGTCGGTCGGCAGCACAGCGCCCTTCGTCGGGCTGTTCGGCACGGTCTGGGGCATCTACCACGCGCTGCTCTCGATCGCCGCGACCGGAACGATCTCGATCGACAAGGTCGCCGGCCCCGTCGGCGAGGCGCTGATCATGACCGCGTTCGGCCTTGCGGTCGCGATCCCCGCGGTGCTCGCGTACAACGCGTTCACGCGCGTGAACCGGGTGGTCCTCGCGCAGCTGGACGGCTTCGCGCACGACCTGCACTCGTTCCTGACGCTGGGCGCGCGGCCCGAGTCGAGTTAGCCGTGGCTTTCGGCGGGTTCGAGCGCGGCACGTCGCCGTCGCAGCCGATGGCGGAAATCAACGTCACGCCGCTCGTCGATGTGATGCTCGTGCTTCTGGTGATCTTCATCATCACCGCGCCGCTGCTGTCGTACGCGATCAAGCTCGACCTGCCCGACGCCGCTGCGCCGGCCGCGAACGCAACCCCCGACGCGATCAAGCTTTCGATCGACGCCGACGGCCGCGTCTTCTGGAACGACGAGGCGCTCGGCGAAGACGAACTGGCGCCGCGGCTCGCCGCCGCGGCGCGAGTTTCGCCGCAGCCCGAGTTGCATCTGCGCGCCGACAAGGGCACGCGCTACGAACGCATCGCGGCTGTGCTGTCCGCCGCGCAGGAAGCGGGGCTCGCGCGGATCGGCTTCGTCACCGAGCCGCCGCAGTCGCCCGCCGCGGGCCGCACCGCGCCGGCGCCGGCAAAGTGACCGCCGCCGCGCGCGAGCTGGCCGCGGCGCTCCTCGTCTGCGCCGCGCTCGGCTCGCACGCGCGCCCGGTCGCCGCGACCGACGACGCCGGCAACCGCATCGAGCTGGCGCGGCCGGCGCAACGGATCGTCACCCTCGCGCCGCATCTGACCGAACAGCTCTTCGCGATCGGCGCCGGCGATCGCATCGTCGGCACGACCGACTTCGCCGACTATCCGGACGAAGCGAAACGCATCCCGCGCGTGGCGCGCGCGCACAGCGTCGACCTCGAGCGCGTCGCGGCGCTCGCGCCCGATCTGATTGCGGTCTGGGGTTCGGGGTTTCCTCCCGCCGTCGTCGATGCGCTGCGCCGGCTCGGCGCGCCAGTGTTCGTCAGCGAACCGAGGTCGCTCGCCGGCATTGCGAGTTCGCTCGAACGGCTCGGCGTGCTGACGGCGAGCCCCGGCGCCGGCGCGGTCGCCGCGGCTTTCCGCGCACGGCTCGACGCGCTGCGCGCGCGCTACGCAGCACGCCGGCCCGTCACGGTTTTCTATCAAGTCTGGGCGCAACCGCTGATGACGCTGTCGGGACAGCATGTGCTGAACGAAGCGATCCGCGTGTGCGGCGGCCGCAACGTGTTCGAGCACCTTGCGCCGATCGCGCCGCACGTTTCCGTCGAAGCCGTGCTTGCGGCAGACCCGGAGGTCATCGTCGCAGCCGAAGCGGGCGGCAGGCCGACCGGCGTGCTGGAAAGCTGGAAGCGCTTTCCCGCGTTGCGCGCGGTGCGCGCGGGCCGGCTCGTCACGCTCGACGCCGATCGCATCAACCGTCACACGCCGCGCCTGCTCGACGAGCTCGCCGTGCTGTGCGAGCGGATCGACGAGGCGCGTTCGCCGCGATAGCTCAGAGCGCGTGCTCGTCGCCGAGAACGATGCGGCCGCGCTCGTCGCGCGCGAGCGGCAGCCATGGCAGGTCGGTGATGCCGGGGTCGATGCCGGCCTGCTTCAGCAGCGTCGTCGCCTGTCCGCGGTGGTGCGTCTGGTGGTTGAACATCTGCGCGACGCACAGCCACTTCGGCCGCGTGAACTCGCGCTTGGCCACGCCCGAGTACCACGTGAGGTCGCCTGCGAGCTGCTCGCGCGTGACCTGAAGCGCCCACGCGGTGATGTCGGCGTCCATCTCGACGCGCGCAAGCCGCAGGTGGTCGAAGTCGTCGTACAGGTCGACGCCGATCGCGCCGCCCTCGTATTTCCGTCCGTTGAAGCGGCCGAGCCACAGGCGGTCGCCCCACAGCAGGTGGTTCAGCGTCGAATGCAGCGACCGGAAGAACGCGCCGCGGTCGCGCTTGCGCTCCTCGTCGGAAAGCTGCGCGGCGCACGCGTACAGCTTCTCGTTCATCCACGCGTTGTACGCGGCGAAGGTCTGGCAATACCCGGGATCGATCATCGTTCGGCCCACTCGATCAACGCCTGCCATTGCGGCAGGTCCTTCTCGACTCGGCTCGCCGCCACGTCCCACAGCGTCAGTCCGTGCGCGGCGAGCTGCACGTAGTTCTGCGTGTCGCGCAGGAAGCCGAGCACCGGCAGCCCGAGCCCCTCGACGAAGCGCTGGAGCTGTTCGGCCGCGCGCGTTCGCGCGTCGACGCGAACGCCGAGCACGCCGACGCGGCCCGAGTCCTTCAGCACGCCGCGTTCGGCCAGCCGCGCGAGAAAGGCCTGCGTCGCGTAGATGTCGAACAGCGACGGCAGCAGCGGAACGATCACGCGGTCGGCGGCGCGCAGCGCTTCCTTCAGCCCGTGCCCGTGGATGCCGGCGGGCGAATCGAGGACGACGTGCGTCACCCCTTTCGGCGGCCGCGCGATCGCGTCGGCGTCGACCTCCCACGTCTCGATCCTGGGCAGCGTCGAAGGCCGCAGCGCGAGCCATGCCCGCGCCGACTGCTGGCGGTCGAGATCGCCCAGCATCGTTCGCCGTCCGCGCCGCGCGAAGTAGCCGGCGAGATTGGTCGCGACGGTGCTCTTGCCGACGCCGCCCTTGGGATTGGCGATCAGGAATACGGGCATGGTCTCCTCGCTGCTCGCGCCTTGTCGTTCACACGGATGCGGCGCCAAGAGCGCGCCGACTATACCGAACGCCGGGCGGTCAATCCGGCCCGGCGACGAAGAACAGACGGCGGCCGTCGGCCGCAACGACCGCGATGCGCGTCGCAAACAGCTCGGACAGCAGTTCGGCGCGCAGCGTCTCGTGCGCCGGGCCCGCGCGCCAAGCGCCGCGGCCCGACAGCAGCAGTGCGTGCGTCGCGAACGCTGCCGCGGCGTTCACGTCGTGCATCGACGCGATCAGCGTGCGGTCCGCGAGCTGCGCGAGCCGCGCGAGCACCAGCGCCTGATGCCGCGGATCCTGGTGCGCGATCGGCTCGTCGAGCAGCACGAGCGGCGTGGCCTGGGCGATCGCGGTGGCGATCGCCACGCGCTGGCGTTCGCCGCGCGAAAGCGTCCGCACGTCGCGTTCGGCCAGCTCGGCGCAGTCGACCGCCGCGAGCGCCTCGCGCGCCAGCCGCACCCCGTCGTCGTCGGCGCCGTCGTATCGGTAGCGCGCGGTCAGCACGGTGTCGAGCACGCTCGCCGCGAAAGGGTCGATCCAGCGGTCGGTCACCAGCGCGCGACGCTCGGCCAGCGCGTCGATGCGCCAGTCACCGACCGGGCGCCCGGCCAGCTCGATGCGACCCGCGTCGGCACGCCGCACACCGGCCAGCGCGAGCAGCAGCGTCGTCTTGCCGGCGCCGTTCGGACCGAGCACGGCCCATCGCTCGCCCGCGTTGACCGCGAACGAGAGGTTCGCGACGAACTCGCGAGCGCCCGCGCGCAGCGTGAGCCCGCGGCATTCCAGCAGCGCGCTCATACCCGCCGCAGCAGCCACAGAAAGACAGGCACGCCGACCAGCGCCGTCACGACGCCGACCGGAAGCTGTACCGGCGCCGCGACGGTGCGCGCCGCCGTGTCAGCGACGACGACGAGCAGCCCTCCCGCGACGGCCGCACCGGGCAGCAGCGCACGCTGGTCGTTGCCGATCGCCATGCGCACGAGGTGCGGTGCGACGAAGCCGACGAAGCCGACCGCGCCCGCGAGCGTGACCGCGGCGCCGGTGGCGATCGCCGCGACGAGCACCAGCGCGCGGCGCGTGCGCTCGACGTCGACACCCTGCGTGTACGCGAGCACGTCGCCACGCAGCATCAGGTTCAGCGCGCGCGCCCGCTTCGCCGCGACCGCAACCGTCGCGGCGAGCAGCACGACCGCGGCGAGCGCCATCCGCAGGTCGGTCGCGCCGGCCAGATCGCCGAGCAACCAGAAGACCATCGTTCGCAATTGCGTGTCGGTCGCCAGCGTCAGCGCGAGGCTCAGGATCGCCGCGGCGAAAGCGGCGATCATCACGCCGGTCAGCAGCACGCCGGTCGCCGAGGATTCGCCGCGCAGCGCATCGCGCGTGAAGAACGCGCGCCTCGCGAGCACGAACAGCAGCGCGAGCGTAGCCAGCGCGCCCGCCGCGCTCGCCGCCTGCATCGTCGCGACGCCCGCGCCAGCCGCGAGCGCGGCCAGCGCCGCGACCGCGGCCCCGCCCGACACGCCGAGGACGTACGGATCGGCGAGCGGATTGCGCAGCAGCGCCTGCAGGATCGCGCCGGCGAGCGCGAGCAGCCCGCCGACGGCGAAGGCCGACAGCGCGCGCGGCAGCCGCAGATCGAGCACGACGGCGGCGAGCGGCGACGACCGCCCGCCCGCCAGCGCGGCGAACACGTCGGCCGCCGGCGCATCGAAGCTGCCGACGAACAGCGCGGCGACGATGGCCCCCACCGCGGCGGCGACGAGCGCGAGCAGCGGTGCCGACGGCTTCGCCGCGCTTCGCCGCATGACTAAAGCCGGATCTCGACGCCCGCGAACGCGGCGCGGCGTTGCGTGTTGTAGCCGTCGACCGTTTCGTAGTCCGCGTCGGTCAGGTTCTCGATGCGCAGCTTGAGCTTCACCGCGGGTGTCAGGCGCCATGCCGCCGTCGCACGTGCGAGCGTGTACGGAGCGAGCCGCGTGCGCGCGAAGGTGTTGATGTCGGCGTCGTAACGGGCGCCGACCCGGCCGACCTCGGCACCGAGCGTCCACGCACCGAAATCGCGATACGCGCCCGCGTTCAACGTGTACGGCGCGCGCCGCAGCAGCCGCTCGCCGGTGTCCGCATCGACCGGGCGCGACAGGCTCGCGTTGGCGTCGAGGCGCACGCCGCGCCAGACCGTCGCCGCGGCCAGCTCGAGCCCTTCGGACCGCGCGCGCGCGATGTTCTCTGCGCGGCTGCTCACCGTGCTGAAGACGATCAGATCGCGCGTGCGCGTCCGATACAGCGCAGCCCGCAGCTCCGTGCTTCCCGTCGCGTAGCGCAGACCCGCCTCGACGCTGCGCGCCTTCTCGGGCCACAGGTCAGCATTGCCGAAGAGCGGAAAGTGCAGATCGTTGAAGCTCGGTGCGCGAAACGCGGTCGAAACCTGCAGCGTGGCGCGCAACGCAGGCGTCAGCGCGTAGCCGTACGCGACGAGCCCCGTGGTCGCCGAGCCGACATCGGAATAGTCGTCGTGCCGCACGTTGACCTGCACGCGCTGCGCGCCGGCAGCGGCATTGACGCCGAACCAGCCGGATGCGACACGCCGCTCGAAAGCGGTGAGCACGCTCGCGAATGTCGGGTCGTACGCCGTCGAAGCGCCGCGCTGCTCGAGGTATTCGAACGCGAGCGACGCGGTGACCGCGTCGGCGACCGCGACGTCGTTCTGCCACGCGAACTGACGGTTGCGCGCGCGAAACTCGCCGTTGTTGAACGAGAACGGATCGCTCGCGGTGTTTCGGCTCTCGTCGCGCGATTCGCCCGCCGCAAGCCGCGCGGACCAACGGTCGCCGAGCGCGCCGCGCAGATAGGCCTGCCACGCCGTCAACTCCGAGCGCTCGACGTGCGTCGCCGCGGGACCGTCGGCGGTGCTGTCGAAGTCGGTGTCGCTTCGGCTCGTCCATGCGCTCGCTCCGACCTCGGCAGCGCCGAGCGATCCGCTCGCGCGCAGCGCGGCCGAACGGTTGCGGGTGCCGTCCAGATCCGGATTGGCGCCGGGAGCGAACGGCCCGGGGACGACTTGCGCGGTGTCGATCGCCGAAAACGGACGGCTGCGGCGCGTGCCGACCGTCGCCGACAGCCGCGTGCCTGCCTCGGCCCAGCTCGCCGATGCGCTCGCCGCGCGCGTGCGACCGCCGCCCGCTTCGGCGTCGAGCGCCGCGCCGGTGCGCGCGCCGCCGCGCGTGAAGATCTGCACGACGCCGCCGATCGCCTCGGAGCCGTACAGGCTCGACAGGTTGCCGCGCACGATCTCGATGCGCTCGACCGCATCGAGCGTGATGCCGCCCAACGCGGCCGCTCCGCCGACGGCGGTGTTCAGCCGAACGCCGTCGACGAGCACCAGCACCTGGCTCGAATTGGCGCCGCGAACGAACAGCGACGCCTGTCCCCCCGCGCCGCCGGCGCGCGCGAACTCGATGCCCGCGTGGCGGGCCAGCAGTTCGACCAGATCGGTGGCCTGACGCTGCTCGATTTCGCTGCGCTGGATCACGGTCACGCTCGGCAGCGCATCGCGCAGACGCTGCTCGGTGCGCGCTGCGGTGACGACCACCGTTTCGAGCTGCTGCGGCTGAACCTGCGCCGACGCGGCGCCGAAGACGAACACAGACAGGCTGGCGGACGCGAGCGCGCGTCGCCGCGGAACGAAGTGAAGGAACATGAAGACCTCGCGCGAGTGCCGGCCCACCGCCGGCGTTGTCGTACGGATCTGCGCGAGGAATCGGGAACCGAGGCCGCGCCGCCGGTTCGACTGCACGGCGCTCGCGGCCCGCATCCGCCGCCTCCCCGCGGCAGGTCCACCCCGCGCGTCCGCGCCGCTGCGTTACGGCGCGATTCGCGCGGCCGTCGGCCGGTCTCCGGGCTGCAGGTCCGCTGTCGCGCCTTCCCGCGTCCGCCGTTGGATCGGGCGTCGACGCAGTGGCCAGTGCGACAGGTGCCGAGTTCGACTCGGAGCCTGCTTACCGTTGCGGGGGCAGCACAGGTTCGGGCGTCGTTCGCACGCGCGCCCTCCTGTTTCCCGTTTCACCGGCGGATCGCTCCGCGCGGCACCGAAGGCGGTGCGAGTCTAGCATCGGCGAACGCGGTGCTACCATCGCCGCATGCAGGAAGAACTCGACGCGCTGACGGCGAAGCTCACCGAACTGGCAGGGCGCGTTCGCGCGTTGCGCGAGGAGAACCAGCAGCTTCGCGCGCAGATTCTGGCCGCTTCGAACGAGCTCGAACAGATGCGCAGCCGTGTGGCGAACGCGATGCAGCGGATCGACGCGCTGATCGAGCGCCTGCCGGCGGAGGCGCCGGCGAGCGCGCAGGAGTGATCCGTGCCCGCCGAGACGCTGACCGTGACGATTCTCGGCCGCGAGTACCGCGTCGCTTGCGCGCCCGAAGAGAAGGACGACCTGCTGCGCTGTGCCCGGTACGTTGACCAGAAGATGGCGGCGATCCGCGACACCGGAAAGGTGATGGGCGCGGACCGCGTCGCCGTGATGGCGGCGCTGCAGATCGCGCAGGAGTTGTTCAACGCGAAGACCGGCGACGGCATCGCGCTCGGCGACGTGCGCCGCCGGCTGCGCGAATTGAACGCGCTCGCCGACGAAATGCTCGCGCCGCAGGAGAAGTTGTTTCCGTAGCGGTCCGGCGCATGAGCGCGTCGGCGGAAACCCCGTCATGCGCAAAGGGCGAGCGCCGCGCGCCGATGCGAGTTAAACTCGCCTCACCCTGCGGTGCTCGCGCAAAGGCCTTGAGTTCCTTGAACCGATGCGCAATGCGCTAGGTTGCCGCGCTCGCGTCGTGGTGCGATCGGCACGCGTCTGCTGAACCTAAACGCCGCGGACGGCGACCACCCTGAACCGATGGTTCAGGACATGGGCCGGGCGGCACGCGCGGGGATCTTTTGCTCGAGGGCGCGGCCCGGCCTTGCCGGGCCGCGTTCTTGTTTCCCCGGCCCGCCCTCCGATGCGCTACTGGCTGATGAAGTCCGAGCCCGACGAGTGCTCGATCGACGACGCGCTCGCCGCGCCCGGCGGCATCGTTCCATGGACCGGCGTGCGCAACTATCAGGCGCGCAACTACATGCGCGACCAGATGCGGATCGGCGACGGCGTGCTGTTCTATCACTCGAGCTGCGACGAGCCCGGAATCGCGGGTCTGGCCGAGGTCGCGAGCGGTCCGTATCCGGATCCCACGCAGTTCGATCCGACGAGTGACTACTTCGACCCGGCGTCGAGACCCGACGCACCGCGCTGGATGCTCGTCGACATACGCGCTTTGAGAAAAACGCGGCTCGTGCCGCTCGCCGAACTTCGCGCGCACCGCGAGCTTGCGAACATGGCGGTGCTGCGTCGGGGCAACCGGCTGTCGATCACGCCGGTCGCCGCCGACGAGTGGCGCTTCATCACCGGCACCGTGTTGAAAGGCAACTGATGGACTGGACCTTCGTCGCGCTGCTGCTCGCGGTCGGCGCGGCCGTCGGCTTCGCGGCCGGCCTGCTCGGCATCGGCGGCGGCATGCTGCTGGTGCCGGCGCTCACGATGATCCTGACCGCGCAGCAGGTGCCGCTGGACCACGTGGTGCACGTGGCGGTCGCCACGTCGCTCGCGACGATCCTGTTCACGTCGGTGTCGTCGGTGCGCGCGCACCACCGCAAGGGCGCGGTGCTTTGGCCGGTCGTCAAGTCGTTCGCGCCCGGCATCCTGGTCGGGTCGCTCGTCGGTGCGCAGATCGCAGGGCGACTGCCGACGGCTTGGCTCGCGCTCGGCTTCGCGGTCTTCGTCGGGTTCTCGGCGACCCAGATGCTGCTCGACCGCAAACCGAAACCGCAGCGGGAACTGCCGAAGCCCGCGGGCATGTTTGGCGTCGGCAGTTTGATCGGGCTGCTGTCGAGTTTCGTCGGCGCAGGCGGCGGTTTCATCTCGGTGCCCTTCATGGTCTGGTGCAACGTGCGAATCCAGAACGCCGTGGCAACCTCCGCCGCGCTGGGTTTCCCGATCGCCGCCGCCGGAACGGTCGGCTACATCATCTCGGGCCTGAATGCGAGCGGACTGCCGAAGGGCAGCATCGGATTCATCTATGTGCCGGCGCTGGTGTCGATCGCGGCGACCAGCGTGCTGACGGCGCCGCTCGGCGCGCGCGTGGCGCACGCGCTCGACACCAAACCGCTGAAGCGCATCTTCGCGCTGATGCTGTACGCGCTGGCCGCCTACATGCTGTACAAGGCGCTGCGCGCTTTCGGGATGGCCTGAGGCGACGCGCTCATCGCGCTTCCGATCCGGCGGTGCGCCTGCGCTCGAGCGCCGCGCGCAGCACGGCCGCCGCCACGCCCGAAATCGCCGCGTGGCCGAGCGGCACAAAACGGCCCTGCTCGTGAATCGCCGCCGTCCAGACGAATGCGGCGACCGCGCCGGCTGAGAGCAGCGACCAACGCAGCCTCGCGCTTGCAGGCACCGCGGCCAGCGCGAAAGCGAACGCGAGCCCGAGCCCGATCCAGCCCGCGGCCGGGCGGACGAGTCCGGCACCGGTGATCGAACGCAGCGCCTGCGCGTGCGCGACGACGCGCGGCGCTCGCTCTCCCGACTCCCACGCTGCGAGTCGCACCGGCAGCGCAACGCGTCGCGCGCCGGGCAACAGGTCGCCCACCAGCACAATGCGATCGCCGAGCACGGCACGCAAACGTTCGCGGTCGCCGGTGCGATGCCAGCGCGCGACGTACTCGAGCGGGACGTGCGCAAACGGCGCCCCGCGCGTGAAGTCGATCCACCCTTCGGTTGCACCCGCGCGGCCGAGCCGGCGCGCGACCGCTTCGATGACGGTCGGAAGCGCCGCGTCGCCGGCCGGCACGCGGCGCACGATGCCGTCGACATCGACCGCATCGAGCGCAGAACCGAGCGCGGGCGCGGCGACGTTGCGGGCGTCGAACGCGTAAGCCGGCTGCGACAGGGACCGGCCGGACGCATCGCGCTCGACGACGAGCACGACCGGCGCGACCGCGCTCGCCCGAGCCACGCCGTCGACCAGCGCGTCGCCGGCACGATCGGCAGGCCAAGGCAGGTCGATGACGATGGCGCGCGGAGCAGCCGATGCGATTCCGGCCAGCGCCGCGCCCAGCGCTTCGACCGCCTCCCGATCCTCGATCCGGACCGCGCCGACCGCGTTCAGGCTCGCCGCGTCGACGCCGACGATCGCGACATCCGGATCGAAGCGGGTCGCCTGCGGTGCGTCGCGCAGCCGGATCCAGCGCACGTGCGCATCGAAGGCGGCGACGTCGACGTATTCCGCCCAGCGCGACGTCCACGGCAGCGTCGCGAGCGCGGCGGTGGCCGCGAGCGCGGCGCAAACGGACGCTGCGCCGATTCGCAGCCGCGCACGCCGTGCGGCCGCAGCCTGCACTCGCTCCACGCCATGTCCTCCGCGCTCGCGCGAACGGGCGGCCATTGTGGCACCGCGTACCCGGGCTTGCCTCGTGCACGCGACCACGGATAATGCCGTCACGAACAAGGATGAAACGGGGGACGGCGTGGGCGGCACCGAGCAACTGATTGCGGCGATCGGCGATCCGATGGTGCGCGAGCTCGCCGCGCGGGGTCAGACGCGCACCTTCCCAAAGAACACCGTGATCATCAACGAAGGCGATCGCGGCGATTCGCTGTTCGTGATCCTGTCCGGCAAGGTCAAGGTGTACGTGTCGGACGACGACGGCCGCGAGATGATCCTCGACATCCACGGCCCGGGCGACTACGTCGGCGAGATGTCGCTCGACGGCCGCCCGCGTTCGGCCTCCGTGATGACGCTGGAGCCGAGCACCTGCGCGGTGGTCACGCGCGATGCGCTGCGCGAAGCGATCGCGAACAACCCCGACGTCGCGATGGCGCTGATCTCCACGCTGATCGACCGCGCGCGCATCGCCACCGACAACGTGAAGAACCTGGCGTTGATGGACGTCTATGGCCGCGTGGCGCGGCTGCTGCTGTCGCTCGCGAAGGAGCAGCCCGACGGCAAACTGGTCGTGCCCGAGCGCATGACGCAGCAGGACATCGCCGACCGCGTCGGCGCGTCGCGCGACATGATCAGCCGCATCTTCAAGGATCTCACCGTCGGCGGATACATCACCGTCGTCGACCGCCAGATCACCATCAATCGCAAGCCGCCGGCGCGCTGGTAGGCCCATTCCGCTTTCGACGTCCGGGCGCCGGCGCGCCGCTTTCCCGATGGCTTCTCCCGATCTCGACGAGCGCTTCGCGCGGACGCTGCACCATCGCAACGCATCGCTCGCTGCTGGCGATCCGCTCGCGCCGCCGATCGTTCCCGCCAGCGCGTACTGGCTGCCCGGGGATCCAGCGGGCGAGTACCAGTACGGCCGGTGGACGAACCCGACCTGGACCGCGCTCGAAGGCGCGCTCGCCGAACTCGAGGACGCCGGGGTCGTGACGCTGCCCTCCGGGATGGCGGCGATCGCCGCGGTGTTCTACGCGACATTGCGGCAGGGCGACCGCGTGCTGCTGCCTTCCGACGGCTACTACACGACGCGTGCGCTGGCGGAGAAGTTTCTCGCGCCGCTCGGCGTGCAGTTCGAGACCTGCCCGACCGCCGAAGTCGAACGCGCGCCGCTCGACGGCTACCGGCTCGTATGGCTCGAGACCCCGTCGAACCCCGGACTCGACGTCGCCGACATCGCGGCGGTGGCGCTGCGCGCACACGCGGCCGGCGCGCTCGTGGTCGTCGACAACACGACGATGACACCGCTCGGGCAGCGCCCGCTCGAGCTCGGCGCTGATCTCGTCGTCTCGGCCGACACCAAGGCGGTCGCGGGCCACTCCGATGTTCTGCTCGGGCACGTCGCGGCGCGCGACACAGGCTTGATCGCGCAGATCCGCGACTGGCGGCGCTACGCCGGCTGCATCCCCGGCCCGTTCGAAGCCTGGCTCGTGCATCGCGGACTCGAGACGCTCGAACTGCGCTTCGACCGCATGTGCAGCAATGCCGAGGCGCTCGCGGCGCGGCTCGCCGAGCATCCGAACGTGCGGCGTGTCGTCTATCCCGGGCTTGCCGCGCATCCGGCGCACTCGCTCGCCCGCCGGCAGATGCGCCGCTTCGGGGCGCTGATCGGATTGACGCTCGCCGATCGCCATGCGGCCGAGCGCTTCATCGGCGGCTGTCGCTTCGTTCGTCCGGCCACGAGCTTCGGCGGATTGCACACGTCGGCCGAGCGGCGCGCGCGCTGGGGCGACGCTGTCCCTGAGGGCTTCGTCCGCCTGTCGGTCGGTTGCGAGCCGCGCGAGGCCTTGTGGGCCGACATCAAGACGGCGTTGGACCGCCTGTGACACCGCCTTCCGGCCAACCGTGTAAGCGAATTTCCGACACCATGTCGCGGAACCTGCCGACTCAAGTCGGCCCCTGCGGAGTTGCATGATGGGCACCACTTCGCAACGAACCGGCACAGAGGAAGACATGGCCCAGACCACAGCGGAAGCAACGGACTCGACCGAAGCGCTCGCCGCTTCGCCCTTCGGACTGATGCTGCCGGAGGTCGCGCGTCAGATCGTCGCACGCGTGGCGGCATCGAAGGTGCCGGGCCGCTTCTGCAGCCCGCTGTCGAATCCGAAGCTGCCCGGCGCGGCCGAAGACGACGACGATTGAGGTGCGCGCCTGAGCCGCTGACCGCGGTCAGGCCGCAAACGCACCGGCGTAGCGTTCGCGCAGCCGGTTCTTCTGCACCTTGCCCATCGCGTTGCGCGGCAGTTCGTCGACGACCCACACGCGCTTGGGGACCTTGTAGTTCGCGATCCTGTCCTTGAGCGCAGCGATGACCTGCGCCGCGTCGATGCTGGCCCCGGGCCGCGCGACGACGACCGCGGCGACCGCTTCGCCGAAGTCCGGATGCGGCAGGCCGATCACCGCCGACTCGGCGACCCCGGCCATCTCGTCGATAAAGCTCTCGACTTCCTTGGGATAGACGTTGTAGCCGCCCGAAATGATCAGGTCCTTCGAACGCCCGACCAGCGTCAGGTAGTTGTCGGGCCGGCCGGGTCCGCCGAATGCACCGACGTCGCCGGTCTTGAACCAGCCATCGGCGGTGAATTCCTCGCGCGTTTTATCGGGCATGCGCCAGTAGCCCTTGAAGACGTTCGGCCCGCGCACCTGTACGTCGCCGACTTCGCCGATCGCGCAAGGCTCGTTGCCCGCCTTGACCACGCGCACCTCGACCCCCGGCAGCGGTACGCCGACGGTGCCGGCCAGCCTGTCGCGCGGCGTACCGAAGTACGGGTTCGACACGAGCATGACCGTCTCGGACATGCCGTAACGCTCGAGGATCGTGTGGCCGGTGCGCTTGCGGAATTCGTTGAAAGTCTCCGCGAGCAGTGGCGCCGATCCCGAGATGAACAGCCGCATGTTGCGGCAGACGTGGCGATCGAAGCCGGGTTCGGCCAGCAGCCGCGTGTAGTAGGTCGGCACGCCCATGAACACCGTCGAGCGCGGCAGCCGTTCGAGTACCTGCCGCACGTCGAACTTGGGCAGGAACAGCATCGTCGCCCCCGACAGTAGCGCGGCATGCGAAGCGACGAACAGGCCGTGCACGTGGAACAGCGGCAGCGCGTGCAGCAGCACGTCGTGCCCGCCGGTTTCGCGCTCCTCCTTGAACCCCCAGAACTCGTCGAGCACGAGCGCGTTGGATGACAGGTTGCCGTGCGTGAGCATGGCGCCCTTGCTGCGGCCGGTCGTGCCAGACGTGTACACGATCGCGGCAAGATCGTCGGCCGCGCGCTGAGCTGTCGCAAAGGAATCCGCGAACGGCGCGGCCGCAGCGAGCAGGGTGCCGTCGCGCCGCTCGCCCAGCGTCAGCACGTGCGATACACCCGCTGCGCGCGCGAGCGGTTCGATCTCCCGCACTCGCGACGGCGTGCAGACGACGACGGCCGGTCGCGCATCGTTCAGGAAATATTCGACTTCGGCGCGCTGGTACGCCGTGTTCAGCGGCACGTAGACGAGGCCGGCGCGCAGCGTCGCCAGATACAGCATCAGCGCTTCGGGCGACTTCTCGACCTGGACGACGATGCGCGCGGCCGAACCGTCCGGATCGCGCGGCAGATCGAGGCTCGCGAGCCAACCCGCCAGCCGCGCGCTGGCAAAGTGCAGGTCGCGCCACGAGTAGACGAGCCCGTCGTGCGTTTCGATGCACGGGGCGGATAGGTCGCGCGGCAGGCGCGACTCGATCAAGGCATAGAGATTTTCGTTTTTCATGTTCCGGTAAACCGTGGCGGGCGCTTCTCGAGAAACGCGCTCACCCCTTCCCTGTAGTCGTTCGAGCCGAAGAAGGCGAAGCTCGAATCCAGATCGTGCTGCGTGTACTGCATGCCGCGCGCGAGCAGCAAGCGGATCTGCGACTTGTTCAATCGCGCGGCGAGCGGAGAGCCCGCCAGCACGCCGCCGACCGTCTCTTCGATCGCCGCGGCAAGCCCGTCGGCCGCGACCACGCGCTGGATCAGCCCCTTCGCGAGCGCTTCCTGCGCGTCGTAGAGCCGGCCGGTCAGGAGCAGCTCGGCCGCCACGCCCGGGCCGACCAGCTCGAGCATCGGACGCAGCTCGGGCAGCGCGAAAGGGAAACCGAGCCGCCCGACCGGTGCGCCGAAGCGCGCGCCCTCGGCCGCGATCCGCACGTCGCAGGCGAGCGCGATCTCCAGCCCACCGCCGACGCAGACCCCTTCGATCGCCGCGATCACCGGCTGCGGCGCGGCGCGGATCGCCTCCAGTGCGGGGGCGAGCAGTTCGAGGTGGAAGCGCCGCCCGGAAGCTTCGTCATGGCGGACGTCGCGGAATTCCTCGATGTCCGCGCCGGCCGCGAAGTTGCCGCCGGCACCGCGGACGACCACGCAGCGCACGGGCGCGGTGGCGAACGACTCGAATGCGCGGCGCAGCTCGAGCCACATCGCCACGCTAATCGCGTTGAGCTTGCCGGGCGAGTCGAGCGTGACCGTTGCGACGTGACGATCGGTGGCGACGTGGATCGTGCCGGGCATGGCCTCAGATCGGGAGTTCGGATGGCGGATAGCGGATTGCGCCAAGACCGGCGCGACGCCGCGCCGAACACCTGCGCAATCCGCAGTGTGCGATCCGGGGATCAGTCGAGTCTCGCCCCGCTCGCCTTCGTGACTTGCGCCCAGCGTTTGATCTCGCTGTTGAGGAAGCGTGCGAAGTCGGCAGGCTTCATCACCGCGATCTCGGAGCCCTGCGCGGCCCAGATGTCGCGCAGCTCCGGGCTGTTCAGCGCCTTGACAACCTCGTCGTACATGCGGTCGACGATCTCCTTTGGCGTGCCCTTGACCGCCCAGATGCCGTACCAGGTCGACACCTGATAGTCGGGCAACCCAACCTCGGCGGTCGTCGGCAGATTCGGAAACGCGGCGACGCGCTTCGGTGCCGCGACCGCGAGCGGGCGGATCGAGCCGGCGCGGATGTGCTGCGCCGAGGATCCCAGCCCGTCGAACATCACGTCGACGTTGCCCGCCACCAGGTCCTGCAGCGCGGGGCCCGCGCCGCGGTACGGGATGTGAACGATGAACGTCTTGGTCTGCTGCTTGAAAAGTTCGCCTGCGAGGTGGTGCGACGTGCCGTTTCCGGCGGACGCGTAGTTCAGCTTGCCGGGGTTGGCGCGCGCATGATCGAGGAACGACTTCATGTCGGTCGCCTGCACGCGCTTCGGATTGACGACGATGACCTGCGGCGGCTGCGCGATCGGCGTCATCGGGATCAGGTCGCGCTCGATGTCGTAGTCGAGCTTGTAGAAGCTCGGCGCGATCGCGTGGTGCACGGCGCCGATGAAGTACGTGTAGCCGTCTGGCGCGGCCTTGGCCGCGACCGACGCGCCCACCGTGCCGCCGGCGCCGCCGCGGTTGTCGATGACGACCTGGCGGCCGAGTTGCTTGGTCAACTGCGCCGCGAGCGGCCGGGCGAACGCATCCGTGCCGCCGCCCGGCGGGAACGGAACGATCAGCGTGACCGGTTTCGTCGGCCAGCCTTGCGCGGCGCCGGCCGAAGCCGCCTGCGCCTGCGCGAAGAACGGCGCACCGACACCGGCGGCAGCGGCGAGCGCGAGGATCAGGGATCGTCGATTCATATCGTCTCCTTGCTGTGCTGTCGAGTTGCTTGCTGGCCGGAACACCGCCGGCAGACCGCGAAGTCTGCCCCAGGCCCGCCGCCCGGAAACACCCTCAAATACGGGGCGCCTCGCGGGCTTACCGGTCGCTGAACGGCCCGCTCCCGCCGTTACCGGCGGCCAGTCCCGCGGCGCTTCCGCGCTCCGTGTGCGGTGCAAGAAAGCACCGTCTCGCGGAGCGGCACGGATCGTACAGGCTTGCCTGCGAAACCACACCGACCGGCGGGCGGCTCGTCAACCCGGCGCGCGCCGGTAGAAAAACCAAAGCAGCACCGCGCCGATCACGATCATCGGGATCGACAGCCATTGCCCCATCGACAATTTCAGTGCGAGCAGCCCGAGGAAGCTGTCCGGTTCGCGACCGAACTCGGCGATGAACCGCAGCGTGCCGTAGCCGAGCAGGAACATCGAGCCGACCGCGCCGGCCGGCCGCTCGCGCCGTGAGTACAGCCACAGGATCACGAACAGCAGCACACCCTCGAGCGCGAACTGGTAGAGCTGCGACGGATGGCGTGGCACGTTGTCCCCAGCCTGCGGGAAGATCATCGCCCACGGCCAGACCGAGGGATCTGCAGGCCGCCCCCACAGCTCGCCGTTGATGAAGTTGCCGATTCGCCCCGCGGCGAGCCCCAGCGGCACCAGCGGAACGACGAAGTCGGCGACCCGCAGGAACGACTTGCCCCGCGCGCGCGCGAACAGCCACATCACGACGATCACACCGATGATGCCGCCATGCGAGGCCATCCCGCCGTGCCAAATCGCGAAGATCTCGAGCGGGTGCTGCAAGTAGTAGCCCGGCTTGTAGAACAGCACGTAGCCGAGGCGCCCTCCGAGGATCACGCCGAGCACGCCATAGAACAGCAGATCGTCCACATCCTGCTTGCTCATTCCGCGCCAGGCTTCGCGCGCGCGATAGCGGCCGAGCAGCATGAACAGCGCAAAGCCGACCAGATACATCAGCCCGTACCAACGGATCGCGAGCGGTCCGATCGAGATGGCCACGGGGTCGAACTGGGGGTGGACGAGGGGCATCGGAGTGCAAGTCGAGGATGGCGGATTGCGCGACGGCTACGCCGCCGGCGGCGCGCTGCGATAGTATCGCGGGCATATCCTCTTCCGAACGTCCGGACGCCCAGTCCGCAATTCTCAATCCGCAATCCCCGATCCCATGCCGTACAACGAACGCAGCAAGAACGTCACGCAGGGCGTGGCGCGCTCGCCCAATCGCGCGATGTATTACGCGATGGGCTACAAGGACGAAGACTTCGACAAGCCGATGGTCGGCGTGGCCAACGGGCACTCGACGATCACGCCGTGCAACTCGGGCCTGCAGCGGCTCGCCGATGCTGCGATCGCCGAGATCGCGAAGTGCGGCGCCAACTCGCAGGTGTTCGGCGTGCCGACCGTGTCCGACGGCATCGGCATGGGCACCGAGGGCATGAAGTATTCGCTCGTCAGCCGCGAGGTGATCGCCGACGGCATCGAGACGTGCGTGAACGGCCAGTGGATGGACGGCGTGATCGTGATCGGCGGCTGCGACAAGAACATGCCGGGCGGCATGATGGCGATCGCCCGCTGCAACGTGCCGGCGATCTACGTATACGGCGGCACCGTCAAGCCCGGCCACTACAAGGGCAAGGACCTGACGATCGTCTCCGCGTTCGAGGCGGTCGGCGAGTTCACCGCCGGCCGGCTGTCGGAAACCGACTTCAAGGAAATCGAGCGGCGTTGCATTCCCGGCTCGGGCTCGTGCGGCGGTATGTACACGGCCAACACGATGAGCTCGTCGTTCGAGGCGCTCGGCATGTCGCTGCTGTACTCGTCGACGCAGGCCAACCCGGACCAGGAGAAAGTCGACTCGACGGCCGAGGCGGCGCGCGTGCTGGTCGAAGCGATCAAGAAGGGGCTGAAGCCGCGCGACATCATCACGCGCAAGTCGATCGAAAACGCGGTCAGCCTGATCATGGCGGTCGGCGGTTCGACCAACGCGGTGCTGCATTACCTGGCGATCGCGCACGCCGCCGGTGTGGAGTGGACGATCGACGACTTCGAGCGCATCCGCCGCAAGGTGCCGGTGCTGTGCGACCTGAAGCCCTCGGGCAAGTACGTCGCCACCGACCTGCACGCCGCCGGCGGCATTCCGCAGGTGCTGAAGATCCTGCTCGCGAACGGCCTGCTGCACGGCGACTGCATGACGATCACCGGCAAGACGATGGCCGAGATGCTGAAAGACGTGCCGGCGCAGCCGCGCGCGGACCAGGACGTGATCCGCCCGTTCGACAAGCCGCTGTATCCGCACGGCCATCTGGCGATCCTGAAAGGCAACCTCGCGCCCGAGGGCTGCGTGGCGAAGATCACGGGCCTGAAGAATCCGGCGATCACCGGGCCGGCGCGCGTGTTCGACTCCGAGGACGCCGCGATGGAAGCGATCCTCGCCGACCGCATCAAGCCCGGCGACGTGGTCGTGATCCGCTACGAGGGGCCGCAGGGCGGCCCGGGCATGCGCGAGATGCTGAGCCCGACGTCGGCGCTGATCGGCAAGGGGCTAGGCGAGTCCGTCGGGCTGATCACCGACGGCCGCTTCTCGGGAGGCACCTGGGGCATGGTCGTCGGCCACGTCGCGCCCGAGGCGTATGTCGGCGGCGCGATCGCGCTGATTCGCGAGGGCGACTCGATCACGATCGACGCGAACAAGCTGCTGCTGCAGTTGAACGTCTCGGACGAGGAGCTGGCGCGGCGGCGCGCCGCGTGGAAACAGCCGCCGCCGCGTTACACGCGCGGCGTGCTGGCCAAGTTCGCGAAGCTCGTGTCCACCGCCAGCAAGGGCGCGATCACCGACGAGCGCCTGTTCGGTTGATTGGTTCGAGCGCGGCGGGCGTTCAGCGCCTGCCGCGCTTGTCGCGCTCGAGCGCGCGCTTGATGCGCTCCTTCTTGGCGCGATCGAGTTCGTCGAACGCCTTCTTCTTGTCGAGACCGAGGCGCTTTTCGAACAGCTCGAACCAGATCAGCGCCAGCACGAACGGCGCCGAAACCCACCACCACGAAAGCTCGGCGAAGACGGACACACCGGCGAGCTTCAAGACGAGCAGCGCGACACCGAGCCAAAGAAGCCACATAGCAAACACCGCCTCGCGTCGTGGGGTCTTGGACGGATATTAGCCGCGCGGGCGACCCCTGGTGCCGCCGCACGCGCCGATGCGAACACGCGTAATGCACCGGGCAGTCAACCGCTTGTTCTCCGAGCCGTTAGAATTCGCGACCCGATTAGTCCCCGCCATGATGGAGCCCGTGATGAAAAACGCCCTGTTCGCCGCCGCGATCGGCCTCACTTTCGTGAGCGGCACTGCATTGGCCAGCCCGGAACTTGCCAAGGCCAAGAACTGCCTCGCCTGTCACACGAACGACAAGAAACTGGTCGGCCCGGCCTACAAGGACGTGGCCGCCAAGTACGCCAACGACAAGGACGCGGTGGCCAAGCTCGCGAAGAAAATCCGCGAAGGCGGCGTGGGCGTCTGGGGTCAGGTGCCGATGCCCGCCAATCCGCAAGTCAGCGAAGCGGAAGCGCAGACGCTCGCCAAGTGGGTCATGACGATCAAGTAATCATGCGTTGCGGTACGCCCGAAGCGGGCGCCCGCCTTGAAGCATTGCCGGGGCGCTGTGGCGCCCCGTTTCATTTCCACGGCAGCGGTGGTGGTTCGATGTCCGTCGCACCGCCGCCGACGAGATCGGCGACCAACTTGCCGGATCCGGCACCCATCGTCCAGCCCAGCGTTCCGTGCCCTGTGTTGATGTACAGGCCTGCAATGGGTGTCGCACCGATCAGCGGCGTGCCCGATGGCGTCGCCGGCCGCAGCCCGGCCCAGTAGTTGGGCCGCGTGTAGTCGCACGCGCCGGGAAAGAGCGACTGAACCCGCCGAGTAATCGCGGCGCAGCGCACATCGTTGAGGCTGCGGTCGTAGCCGTTCAATTCGGCGGTCCCCGCCACGCGCAGCCGCGAGCCGAGCCGCGAGAACACGAGTTTGTACTCGTCGTCGGTCAGGCTCACGGTCGGCGCACGCGCGGTATCGACAACGTCGTAGGTCGCTGAATAGCCCTTGGCCGGATACAGCGGCAGCCGGACGCCGAGCGGCGCGAGCAGCGCGCGCGAGTACACCCCGAGCGCGACGACGACCGCATCGGCCCGAAGCACGCGATAGCGGCCGTCGCCGCCGACTGTTTCGACCCCGCAGACGCGACCTGCCTCGCGCAGGAGCCGAGTGACCTGGGTACCGAATATGAATCGCACGCCGCGTCCTTCGGCCGCGCGCGCAAGCGCCTCGGTAAAGCGCGCGGCATCGCCGGACTCGTCCTCCGCGCAGTAGTCGGCGCCGACGATACGGTCACGCAGCGCGGCGAGCGCCGGCTCGATCCGCACGGCCTCGTCGGCGTCGATCGACCGCCGATCGCACCCCAGTTCGCGCATCAGCGCTGCCGGCGCGAGCGATGCCTCGTACTCGGCTGCGTTGGTGTAAAAGTGCAGGATTCCGCGCGACGACTGGTCGTACTCGAGCGCGAGTTCCTGCCGCAGCGCACGCAGCATCGTGCGGCTGTAAAGCGCGAGCCGGACGATGTGCCGGATGTTGCGCGCGGTGCGCGAAGGCAGGCATTCGCGCAGGAATCCGAGCGCCCAAGTCCACTGATGCAGTTCTGGCCGGAGCCGAAGCAGCAGCGGCGCATCGGCACGGCCGAGCCACTTCAGCACTTTCAGCGGCGCACCGGGATTCGCCCACGGCTCCGCGTGGCTGACGGAGATCTGCCCGCCGTTGGCGAGGCTGGTTTCACGCGCCACCCCGGCTGCTCGTTCGACCAGCGTGACGTCGTGCCCCGCGGCACGCAGGAACCACGCGCTGCTGGTGCCGATGATGCCGCCGCCGAGAACCAGTACGCGCATGTCGCCGTATCGCCAACCGGGTCAATCGATTGTAGTGACCCCGCAAGTGCGCGATGCGGATGCGCAACACGGATCGTCGACGATCGGCCCGGGCATCGCTGCGACGCGAGTGCCCGCTAGTACAATCCGCGGCTTTCGATCCGGAACCGGCCGTCGGCGCTCCGGGCGAAAGGACAACGGTTCCATCGTAGTTGGTCGAAACACCTCGAGGAGAAAGGTTCATGAACCACCTGTTGAAAGTCGCTCCGCTGGCCATCGCGGCGGCGGTTGCGCTTGCCGCGTGCGGCAAAAAGGAAGAGGCGCCCGCCAAGGCGGAGGCCGCCAAAGCCCCCGCCGCAGCGCCTGCCGAAGTGATCAAGATCGGCCACGTCGCGCCGTTGACCGGCGGCATCGCTCACCTGGGTAAGGACAACGAGAACGGCGCCCGCCTCGCCGTCGACGAGATCAACGCCGCCAGCGGACTCGAAGTCGGCGGCAAGAAGTACAAGCTCGAGCTGCTCGCCGAAGACGACAAGGCCGATCCGAAAGAAGGCACGCTCGCCGCGCAGAAGCTCGTCGACGCCGGCGTGGTCGCCGTGGTCGGCCACCTGAACTCGGGCACGTCGATCCCCGCGTCGAAGATCTACGCCGACGCCAATGTCGTGCAGGTCTCGCCGTCGGCCACCAACCCGAAGCTGACCGAGCAGGGCTTCAAGACGACCTTCCGCGTCGTCGCCAACGACAACCAGCAGGGCGCGGTGCTCGCGAACTACGCGGCGACCGAAATGAAGGCCAAGACGATCGCAATCATCGATGACCGCACCGCGTACGGTCAGGGTCTGGCCGACGTCGTTGAGAAGGTGGCGAAGGAGAAAGGCCTGAAAGTCGTCGCGCGCGAATTCGCCACCGACAAGACGACCGACTTCAACGCGATCTTGACCAAGATCCGCGCGGCCAAGCCGGACGTCGTGATGTATGGCGGCATGGACGCCACCGCCGGCCCGTTGGCCAAGCAGATGAAACAGCTCGGCATCAAATCGAAGCTGCTCGCCGGCGACGGCGTGTGCTCGCCCGAGTTCATCAAGCTCGCGGGCGACGCGGCCGACATCCTGACCTGCTCGATGGCCGGCGAAGCGGTCGAGAAGCTGGCCAAGGGCGAGGAGTTCAAGGCGAAGTACAAGGCCAAGTTCGGCACGGACGTGCAGATCTATTCGCCGTACAGCTACGACGCCGTCTACGTGATCGCCGAGGCGATCAAGCGCGCCGGCAAGGTCGACAAGGCCGCGATCGTCGCCGCGATGCCCGCGACCAACTACACGGGCGTCACCGGCCAGATCCAGTTCGACGAAAAGGGCGACATCAAGAACGGCGCCATCTCGATGTTCCGGGTCAAGGACGGCAAGCTCGAGTACATCTCGACCTCGCGTTAGTCAGCGAGGCCGGAACGAACGGCACCTTCGGGTGCCGTTTTTTTTAGAAAGGAGCGGCGCGCGCCGCTGCGGGCGCGCTGTAGGATGCGGGCGCGCCCGGGCGCGCCGGAGACGAAACGATGGAAACCTTCATCCAGCAGGTCCTCAACGGGCTCGTGCTCGGCAGCCTGTATTCGCTGATCGCGCTCGGCTACACGATGGTCTACGGCATCCTGAATCTGATCAACTTCGCGCACGGCGATGTGCTGATGGTCGGCGCGCTGACGGCGCTGAGCGTGATCCTGCTGCTGCAGGCGCAGTTCCCCGGCATGCCCGGCTGGCTGCTGCTCGTCGCGGGGATGGCGGTGGCCATTCCGACCTGTGTCGTCGTGAGCCTGATCATCGAGCGCGTGGCGTACCGGCCGCTGCGCAACGCCCCGCGCCTGGCGCCGCTGATCACGGCGATCGGCGTGTCGATCGTGCTGCAGACGCTCGCGATGATCGTCTGGGGGCGCAACTACATGACGTTTCCGCAGCTTCTGCCGGCGGATCCGATTCAACTGCTCGGTGCGACGGTGACGGTCACCAAGCTGCTCGTCATCGTGCTGTCGGCGCTGATCATGGCCGCGCTGATGCTGCTGGTGAACCGCAGCAAACTCGGCCGCGCGATGCGCGCCACCGCGGAAAACCCCCGCGTGGCCGGCCTGATGGGCGTCAACCCGAACTACGTGATCGCCGTGACCTTCGCGATCGGCGCGGGGCTCGCTGCGGTGGCCGGCGTGATGCTGGCGGCGACCTACACCGTCGCGCACTTCTACATGGGCTTTCTGCCGGGGCTCAAGGCGTTCACCGCCGCGGTGCTCGGCGGCATCGGCAACATCCCCGGCGCGATGGTCGGCGGGCTGCTGCTGGGCCTGATCGAAGCGCTCGGCGCGGGCTACATCGGCCAGTTGACCGGCGGCGTGCTCGGTTCGCATTACCAGGACGTGTTCGCGTTCATCGTGCTGTGCGCGGTGCTGATCCTGCGCCCGTCCGGGCTGCTGGGCGAACGCGTCGCCGACCGCGCGTAGGAGCGCCCCATGACGCTTCTGATTCCAGGCCTTCGCAACAGCGCCGCCGCCGCGATCGCGGCGACATTCGTCGTCGGTGCCGTGCTGATCGCCCTGCCCTTCGTGGTCGCGCAGACGCCGCTTGCCAACGCGGGCGTTCGTGCCCTCGCGTTCGCGCTGCTGTACGTGATGCTCGCGCTCGGACTGAACATCGTCGTCGGCTTTGCCGGGCTGCTCGACCTCGGCTACATCGCCTTCTACGCGGTGGGCGCCTACATGTACGCGCTGCTCGCGTCGCCGCACCTGACGAGCAACTTTCCGGCGCTCGCCGCGATGTTTCCGCAGGGTTTCCACAGCTCGATCTGGATGGTGATCCCGCTCGGCGCTGCGCTGGCGGCGTTCTTCGGCGTGGTCCTCGGCGCTCCGGTGCTCAAGTTGCGGGGCGATTACCTCGCGATCGTCACGCTGGGCTTCGGCGAGATCATCCGCATCTTTCTGAACAACCTGAACTCGCCGCTGAACCTGACCAACGGTCCGCAGGGGATCACGCTGATCGATCCGGTCCGCATCCTCGGGGTCAACTTCGGCCGTACACAGAACTTCTTCGGCATCGAACTGCCGTCGGTCTACCTCTACTACTACCTGTTCCTGGTGCTCGCGATCGTCACGATCGTCGTGTGCATCCGGCTGCAGGACTCCCGGCTCGGCCGCGCCTGGATGGCGATCCGCGAGGACGACATCGCGGCCAAGGCGATGGGCATCAACGTGCGCAACGTCAAGCTGCTCGCGTTCGCGCTGGGTGCGACCTTCGGCGGCGTGGCCGGCGCGATGTTCGCGGCGTTCCAGGGCTTCGTGTCGCCGGAGTCGTTCTCGCTGATGGAGTCGATCATCGTGCTGGCGATGGTCGTGCTCGGCGGCCTCGGTCACATTCCGGGCGTGGTGCTCGGTGCGCTGCTGCTGGCGATTTTCCCGGAGGTGCTGCGCCACACGGTGGTTCCGGTGCAGCAGCAGCTCTTCGGGAAGGTGCTGATCGACGCCGAGGTATTGCGAATGCTGCTGTACGGGCTGGCGATGGTCGTAATCATGCTGTACCGGCCGAAGGGCCTGTGGCCTGCGCCCGAGCACGGCCTGAATCCGACGATCCGGCGCGGTCGCAACGGCGCCAAGGCGCAGACCGCGTGAGGCCGCGATGAGCCATCCGATCCTCAGGGTAAGCGGCGTCAACAAGCGCTTCGGCGGACTGCAGGCGCTCTCCGACGTGGGGCTGACGATCGAACGCGGGCAGATCTACGGGCTGATCGGCCCGAACGGCGCCGGCAAGACGACCTTCTTCAACGTCATCACGGGCTTGTACCAACCCGACTCGGGAACCTTCGAGCTCGACGGCAAGCCGTATTCGCCGACCGAGCCGCACAAGGTCGCGGAGGCGGGCATCGCGCGCACGTTCCAGAACATCCGTCTGTTTCCCGAGATGACCGCGCTGGAGAACGTGATGGTCGGCCGCCACGTGCGGACGAAGGCGACCGCGCTCGGCGCGGTGCTCAGAACGAAGCGCACGCGCGAAGAAGAGGCGGCGATCCGGCGCCGGTCGCTCGAACTGCTCGAGTACGTCGGCATCGCCAGGTACGCCGACTATCAGGCGCGCACGCTCGCGTACGGCGACCAGCGGCGGCTCGAGATCGCGCGCGCGCTCGCGACCGACCCCAAGCTGCTCGCGCTCGACGAACCGGCCGCCGGCATGAACGCGACCGAGAAGATGTCGCTGCGCTCGCTGATCGAGAACATCTGCAAGGACGGCGTGACGATCCTGCTGATCGAGCACGACGTGAAGCTCGTGATGGGACTGTGCGACCGCGTCACCGTGCTCGACTACGGCAAGATGATCGCCGAGGGCACGCCGGCCGAAGTTCAGCGCAATCCGGCGGTGATCGAGGCCTATCTCGGCGGTGCGCACAAGAGCGTGGCGACGAAGGAGGTCGCATGAGCGGCGTCGTCCTGAAAGTCTCCGGACTCAAGGTCGCCTACGGTGGAATCCAGGCGGTCAAGGGCATCGATCTGGAGATCCGCGAAGGCGAACTCGTCACGCTGATCGGCGCCAACGGCGCGGGCAAGACGACGACGCTGAAGGCGATCACCGGCACGCAGGCGTGGAGCGGCGTGATCGAGTACATGGGCCGCTCGACGCACGGCATGGCGCCGTACCGGCTGCTGCAGGCCGGCCTGGCGATGGTGCCCGAAGGCCGCGGGGTCTTCGCGCGGATGACCGTCACCGAGAACCTGCAGATGGGCGCGTTCTCGCGCAGCGACGATGCGGGCATCAAGGCGGACATGGAGCGGATGTTCGAGACATTCCCGCGGCTCAAGGAACGCGCCAAACAGCTCGCCGGCACGCTGTCCGGCGGCGAGCAGCAGATGCTCGCGATGGCGCGCGCGCTGATGAGCCGGCCGAAGCTGCTGCTGATGGACGAGCCGTCGATGGGGCTTTCGCCGATCATGGTCGAGAAGATCTTCGAGGTCGTGCGCACGGTCTCGGCGCAGAAGATCCCGATCCTGCTGGTCGAGCAGAACGCGCGGCTCGCCCTCGAGGCCGCGCACCGCGCCTACGTGATGGACTCCGGGCTGATCACGCTGTCCGGCGACGCGAAGTCGCTGCTGAACGATCCGAAAGTGCGCGAAGCCTATCTCGGCGAGGCGGCGGCCTGAACGGCCGCGCCGGTCGCATCGGCCGACCGCTCAGGCAATCCCGAGCCTGCGCATCCAAGCGGCCATCGCGCGTTCGCCTTCGCCGCCGGCGTCCATCGCGGCGAGCACGTTCGCGCGGTCCGGCGTCGGCCGGTTCTGGCTCAGTTTGAACTTGCCTTCGAGGCGCTCGACGGCGATCTGCAGTCCGACGATCGCGCCTTTCATCCGCTCGCGGAAGTCCTCGCTCAGCTCGACGTCCCATTGCGCGCGATAGGCCGGATCGTGCGCGTCGATCAGCGCCTTGAGGATGCGCTCCTTGCCCGCGCTGTCCTCGACGCGGGTCACCCGTCCGTGCGCGTGAACGACGATGTAGTTCCACGTCGGCACCGCTTCGCGCGTCGTGTACCAGCGCGGCGAAACATAACCGTTCGGCCCGTGGAAGATCGCGACGACCGGGTCGCCGTCGCGCAGCCGGTCGCCGTGCGGATTGGCGCGCGCGATATGGCCGAGAAGCGTGAGCGCATCGCCGCTTTCGCGCACTACCAGCGGCAGATGCGTGAAGCACGGCTCGCCGGCGTCGGCCGAGACCAGCGTCGCGAAAGGATGCTGTGCCATCACCGCGCGCAACTGCGCACGTTCGGTGACAGTGAAGTGGCTCGTCAGATAGATCACTTTGGGCTCGCGGGTGCGGGTCGAACGGACGGGTGCCTCGATCATGCCGCTTGTCAGCCGGCAACGCCGGGCGGCGGCGCGCTCGCATCGCGCGCTCGTTTTCGTCGCGGTGACGATGCGCGCGCGTCCCCGGCACGCCTAGCCGACCAAGTCCGCCTGCGAAGTGAACGCATCGGCGAAGAACTGATCTTCCGGCAGACCGCAGCGCTCGATGAAGTCGCGCTTGGCCGCCTCGACCATCGCCGGCGTACCGCACGCGTACACCTGGTACGCGGACAGGTCCGGGAAGTCCTCCATCACCGCGCGGTGCACGAAACCCGTTCGTCCGGTCCACCGGTCCTCCGGCTTCGCATCCGACAGAACGGGAACGTACGTGAAGTTCGGCTGCTCGCGCGCCCACTTCTCCGGCAGTTCGTTCATGTACAGATCGGCGCGCGTGCGGCAGCCCCAGTACAGCGCGACCGGCCGGGCCGGCTTGCCCGGCTCATCGCGATTGATCCGCTTGTGGAAGATGTGCTCGGCAATCGCCTTGATCGGCGCGAAGCCCGTGCCGCTGGCCAGCAGAATGATCGGGCGCGCGTTGTCCTCGCGCAGGAAGAACGCGCCGAGGGGCCCCTCCATGCGCAGGATGTCGCGCTCCTTCAGCGCGGGGAAGCCGTCCTTGGCGATGCCGAACAGCGCATCGGTGAACTTGCCGCCCGGCATGTGCCGGATATGAAGCTGGATCTGCTCGTCCGCGTGCGGCGGTGTCGCGATCGAATAGCTGCGGCGCGAACCGTCCTTCAGGATGAACTCGATGAACTGCCCGGCCCGGTACTGCAGACGCTCGTTCGCCGGCAGCTGCAGCGAAACGATCGCCACGTCCGCGGTCGGCCGTTCGATCTTCGCGATCCGGCAGGGCATCTTGCGGATCGGGATGTCGCCGAAGCCGGTCAGCTCGCGCGCTTCGATCACCAGATCGGTCTGCGGCCGCGCCGAGCAGAACAGCGCGTAGCCCTTCGCCTCCTCCTCCGGCGACAGCGCCGAGCGCGCGTGCGGACCGTGTACGACGCGACCTTCGATCACCTTGCCCTTGCAGGTTCCGCACGCGCCGTTCTTGCAGCCGTACGGAAGACCGATGCCGGCGCGAAGCCCCGCGGCCAGGACGGTTTCGTCGCCTTCGACGGTGAACTCCCGGCCCGACGGCCGAACGATGACGCGGTGACTCATACAATCGCTGCATGCACAAGGAAGCGCCCGCGGGGATGTCGCGTGTCGCACCGGTCCGCCGCGGGCGTAGATTCGGTCGGCCGCGCCTGCTGATCGTCGGCTGCGGCGACATCGGCCTGCGGATTCTCGCACGGCTGCGCGACCGCTACCGCGTGATCGCGCTGACGTCGACGCCGGCGCGCGCTACCGAGCTGCGCGCCGCGGGCGCGCTGCCGATCGTCGGCGATCTCGACGCGCGCCGCACGCTCGCGCGCTGCGTGCCCTTCGCCGAGCGCGTGATCCACCTCGCACCGCCGCCGGATCGCGGTCGGTCCGACCCACGCACGCGCCATCTGATCGCCGCGCTAGCCGGCCGCGCAGGACGCCTCGTGTACGTCAGCACGACCGGCGTCTACGGCGACGCGCGCGGCGCATGGCTCGACGAGACGGCGCCGCTCGCGCCGGCCAGCGACCGCGCGCTTCGCCGCGTCGACGCCGAGCGCGCGCTGCGCCGCGAGGGCGCCCGCGGCGCCCTGCGCGTGTCGATCCTGCGCGCTCCCGGCATCTACGACGAGCGCGGGCGGCTGCCGATCGATCGGTTGCGGCAGGGCTTGCCCGCCCTCGCACCGACCGACGACGTGTACACGAACCACATCCACGCCGACGATCTCGCGCGCATCGCGATCGCGGCGCTGTACCGCGGGGCGCCGCAACGCGTCTACAACGCGGTCGACGACTCGCAACTGAAGATGGGCCAGTACTTCGATCTCGTCGCCGACCGCTTCGGTCTGCCGCGCCCGCCCAGGCTGCCGCGCGAGGAGCTAAAGGCGGCCGTCTCGCCCGCGATGTATTCGTTCATGCGCGAGTCGAGGCGGCTGCGCAACGAGCGCGTCAAGCGCGAGCTGCGCGTTCGTCTGCGGTATCCGACCGTCGCCGATGCGCTCGCCGGGCGCGGAAACGGCGCGCGGCGCTGAGTGCGTCCTCAGCGCGCAAACGGCGCGCCGAGCTGCTCGCACTGCCGGCGTGCGTAGGTCGCGCCGATCGCGCCGAAGTCCTCGGGCCCGTTGTTGACCGCGACGATCTTCTCGTCGCGGATGAAAAAGGTCATCGGGTAGAAGCCTTCGTGCTTGCCCGACCAGTCCACGTCGTTGACCCACACGCACACGGCCCAGCCGTACTGCGTCGTTCGCACGCCGGTCGAACGTTGGAAGAGGATCTTCGGCTCGGTCTTGAATTCGACGACCGCCCTGTTCGCGTCGGTGAGCTTGTCCTTCAGATACGCCTGGATCGTCTCCTTCCAGCGCGCCGGCCGCGGGCCGTAGTCGAACAGATCCATCTCGGACTTCGTGACCGGGCCGGTCTGGCAGCCGGCGAGCAAAGCGGCGAACAGCAACGAAGCGAATCGTCCTGCGGACATCGACGACTCCGGGTTTTAAGTATCGTGCGCGACGCTACGATAGCGCCGCCGCTGAGCCATCGACACGCATCGAGGCCGCATGCCGGCGATGACTGTGCGCAATCGCGCGAGGACTGGTGCTGCTGAGTGGACTCGAACCACCGACCTACTGATTACGAATCAGTTGCTCTACCAACTGAGCTACAGCAGCGACGCAGGGCCGCGATTATAGGCCGCGCCGCTGGCCCGTCCAAGCGTGTTCGTCCAGATCCGCGTTCCGGCACATGACGACCACGATTCTGCTGATCCTGCCCGACTTTGCGCTGATCCTGCTCGGGCTGCTGCTGGCGCGTGGCTTCGGCTACGACCGCGGGTTCTGGAACGGCGCGGAGAAGCTCGTCTACTACCTGATGTTCCCGGGGCTGCTCTTCATTTCGATCAACTCTGCGCAGTTCACGCTCAGCGGCGAAGCCAAGGCGCTCGGCGCAGCCGTCGCTGCGTTCCTGTGCGCCGTCGCGCTGGGTTTTGCTGCGCGGGTGGCGCGGCCGCCGGCCGATGTCTACGCGAGCTGCGTGCAGACGGCTTTCCGCTACAACTCGTACGTGGGGCTCGCGCTCGCGCAGTCGCTGTTGGGCGCAAGCGGTGTGGCGCTGCTCGCGCTGATCCTCGCGGTATGCGTTCCCCTCGCCAACGTGTTTGCGGTCTACGCGCTGGCGCGCCACCGCAAGACGGGGTTGGCGCGCGAGCTCGCGACCAATCCGTTAATCGTCGCGACGGTGGCAGGACTCGCCACCAACCTGCTCGGCTGGAAGCTGCCTGCGCTCGCCGCGGGTTTCCTCGCGAAACTCGGCACCGCGAGTGTGCCGCTCGCGCTGATGTGCATCGGCGCGGGACTGACGCTCTCAGGCATCCATGCCCATCGGGGGCTGATCGCATACTTCTCGACGATCAAACTCGCGGTGTTCCCGGCGCTCGCGCTCGCGTTCGCGAAGCTGATCGGGCTCGGTCCGCTCCAGACGCAGCTCGTCGTGCTGTTCGCCGCGCTGCCGACCGCGTCGACCAGTTACGTGCTCGCCGCGAGGCTGGGCGGCAATGCGGCGCCGGTAGCGGCAACGGTGACCGCGCAGACGCTCGTTTCGATGGTGACGATGCCTCTGTGGATCCTGCTCGCCGCGCGTTGATTCACGCTTTCACACCGTGCCGCTCGAGCGCCCACGCGACGTGCTCGCGCACGAGCGCTGACGGGTGATCGGCGCGGGCGCGCAGCGCGGCGACGACCTCGGTCGTGGTCGGCGCGTTGCCCAGCCCGACCGCCAGATTGCGCAGCCAGCGTTCGTAACCGATGCGGCGGATCGCCGATCCGGCGTGACGCTCGTCGAACTCGGTTTCGGTCCACGCGAACAGCTCGACCAGCGTCGCCGAATCCAGACCGTCGCGCACGTCGAAGTCCGGCAGTGTCGCGACGCGGGCGAATTTGTTCCACGGGCAGGCGAGCTGGCAGTCGTCGCAGCCGTAGACGCGATTTCCGATCAGCGGACGAATCGGTTCCGGAATCGCGGTCTTGTGCTCGATCGTCAGATACGAGATGCAGCGCCGCGCGTCGACCTCGTAGGGGCCGACGATCGCGCGCGTCGGGCAGACTTCGAGGCAGCGCGCGCACGTGCCGCAGTGTTCGGTCTGCGGTGAATCGGGCGGCAGCGGCAGCGCCGTGATGATCTCGCCGAGGAAGAACATCGACCCGGCATCCTGCGCGAGCAGAAGCGTGTGCTTGCCGCGCCACCCGAGGCCCGCGCGCCGCGCGAACTCGACTTCGAACACCGGCGCCGAGTCCGTGCAGACCCGGTAAGCGAACGGACCGATCTCCTCGACGACCCGGGCGGCGAGCTTCTGCAGGCGGTCGCGCAGCACCTTGTGGTAGTCGCGCCCGCGCGCATAGATCGACACGACCGCTGCGTCGGGCTGGGCGAGGCGGCGCCGCTCGCGATCGACCCAGTCGTCGCCGTCGCCGCGTGGCCGATAGTCCATTCGCACCGCGATGACGCTCATCGCGCGCGCGCCGTCGGGCAGAAGCCGTGAAGGATCGGCGCGCAGCGAGGCGTGCCGGGCCATGTAGTCCATCTCGCCGTGGCGCCCCAGCGCCAGCCAGCGCTGCAGCCGCTCGCTTGGCACTTCCACGTCGACGTCGGCGATCCCGACCGCCGAGAATCCGAGCTCGCGCCCCCACGCCTTGATCGCGTGCGCAAGCGCCGAGAAATCGATCGAGCGATCGGCGTCGGTATGCTTGGGACGCACCTCGTTCATCGACGCAGTCTAGTGCCCCAATCACAACCGCTCGCCGCCGCGCACTTCGAGCTCGCCGACGAAGCCGCGACCGCGCGCCTCGGCGCGCTGCTCGCGCACGCGCTGCAGAAGCAGCGCGCATCGATCGAAGCCAGCGGCTTCGTCATCGGACTCAGCGGCGATCTCGGCGCAGGCAAGACCGCGCTCGTGCGCGCCATGCTTCGCGCGCTCGGTGAAACCGGCCCGGTCAAGAGTCCCACATTCGCGCTGCTTGAACCTTACGTTGTTTCGAGATTAAACTTCTATCACTTTGATTTCTATAGATTCGCCGATCCGGAGGAGTTCGCTGCTGCCGGATTTCGCGAACTGTTCGGGCCGGGTGCGGTGTGTGCGATCGAGTGGCCCGAACGCGCGAGGGGCGCGCTGCCAACGCCCGATCTCGCGCTGACGTTGAAGGTGAAGGGCGAAGGGCGCGGCGTCGATGCCGCCGCGTACAGCGCAACGGGAGCCGCATGTCTGAACGAGATCGCCGCCGCCTGGAAGACCCGCAGCGACGCCGGATGATCCGCGCGGGTGCGGCCGGCACGCTCGTTCTATCGCTGACTCCGTTCGAGATCGCACGCGGCGCCACGCTGCTCGGCGTTCGCGTCTGGCCCGCCGCCGATTACACGCGCGTGACGCTCGAGCACGACGCGCCGTTGAAGTTCAATCACTTCCTGTTGCGCGACACCCCGCCGCTGCGGCTCGTCGTCGATATCGAAGGCATCGATCTGACGCCGCAGTTGAAGGAGCTGGTCGGCAAGGTCGAACCCGACGATCCCTACATCGCGCTCGTTCGCATCGGCCAGAACCGGCCGCGCGTCGTTCGCCTCGTCGTCGAGCTGAAGGAAGACGTCAACCCGCAGGTGTTTTCACTCGATCCGATCGGCCCTTACCAGCATCGGCTGGTCATGGACCTGGTTCCGGTGAACCCGCCCGATCCGCTGCTCGCGCTGCTGCGCGAAACCGAAGCGCGCCGCGCCGCCGGCGCTTCCTCGACGCCGGCGCCGGTGCCGCAGGACGAGGCGGCGCTCGAGCGCGAGATCGAGAGATCGCTCGGCGCGGTCGAGGCGAAGCCCGCCGCCCGCGGCAAGCCGCGCGACGAAGAGCGCGTCACGCGTTATGCGACCATCGCGATCGACCCCGGTCACGGCGGCGAGGACCCCGGCGCGATCGGCAAGCGCGGCACGTACGAGAAGAACGTCACGCTGTCGATCGCGCGCCGCCTCGCCAAACTGATCGAAGCCGATCCGAGCATGCGCGTGCTCCTGACGCGCGACGGCGACTACTTCGTTCCGCTGAACCAGCGCGTCGCCAAGGCGCGGCGCGTGCAGGCGGATCTGTTCGTCTCGATCCACGCCGACGCGTGGATCCGTCCCGACGCGCGCGGCTCTTCGGTCTTCGCGCTGTCCGAGCGCGGCGCGACGAGCACCGCGGCCGCGTGGATGGCGCGGCGCGAGAACGACGCCGACCTGATCGGCGGCGTCAACCTCGGCCAGCACGACCATCAGCTCGCGCGCGTGCTGCTCGATCTGTCGACCACCGCGCAGATCAACGACAGCCTGCGCTTCGGCAACGCGGTGCTGCGCGAGCTCGAGCGCGTGAACTCGCTGCACAAGCCGCGCGTCGAGCAGGCCGGATTCGCCGTGCTGAAAGCGCCCGACATCCCGTCGATCCTCGTCGAGACCGCGTTTATCAGCAATCCGGAAGAAGAGCGCCGACTCAAGGACGACGCCTACCAGCAGCGCATGGCGCAGGCGATCTACGACGGCATCCGCCGCTACTTCGCCAAGCACCCGCCGCGCGCGCGCAGCCCGCTCGGATAGCGGCCGCGGTCAGTCGCGGTCGCGCGGCGGCCGCACCGATACCGCGCGCGCCGTGCCGGACACGGGCCGCTGCCAGGCGCCGGTCAGGCGCATCAGCGCGCCCAGTGCGAGCGGGCCCAGCACCGCGGCGATGCCGACGATCAGGATGATGCCGAGGTTGTCGCGCACGATCGGCACGTTGCCGAACAGGTACCCGCCGCCGACGAGCGAAACGACCCACAGCAGCGCGCCGGCGACGTTGAAGAGCTGGAACTTGCGAAAGTCCATGCCCGATGCGCCGGCGACCAGCGGCGCGAACGAACGCACCACCGGAACGAAGCGCGCGATCATGATCGTCTTGCCGCCGTGCCGCTCGTAGAAGTCGTGCGTCTTCATCAGCGCGGCCAGATCGATCCAGCGAATCGTTCCGTCGTAGACCTTGCGGCCGAGCCAGGAGCCGATCAGGTAGTTCAGGGTGTTGCCGAGGATCGCGCCGATCGAGATCAGCACGATCAGCGCGTAGACGTCCATGTAACCCCCCGCCGCGACCGCGCCGGCGACGAACAGCAGCGAGTCCCCGGGCAGGAAGGCCATGAAGACCAGCCCCGTCTCGGAGAAGAAGATCGCGAACAGCGTGACGTAGACCCACACGCCGTGCTTCTGCGCCATGGACAGCAGAAACTGGTCCATCGCGGTGAACAGATCGCCCCAGTTGATGCCTTCCATCGGGTGCCGCGTGCTGACTTGGAGCGCTCCGCGCATTCGCAGCCGGGGCGCAAAAGGATGGGTCTTACGAGGAAAGAAGCCGCCGGATCATACGCGAGCGATCCGATGCCGCTACCCGGGCTTGCACCGGGGCGGCGCGCGGGGCGCTTCCTATAATCGCCGCCATGTCCTCGCCGCCGCTTGCGCCGGTTTCGGGGCGGCGCGCGATCCGTCCGCTGCCCGATCCGCTGATCAGCCAGATCGCCGCCGGCGAAGTCGTCGAACGCCCCGCCTCGATCGTCAAGGAACTCGTCGAGAACGCGCTCGACGCCGGCGCCACGCGTATCGACGTGCGGCTCGAAGGCGGCGGCATCCGCCGCGTGCTGGTCGCCGACGACGGTTGCGGCATCCCCCGCGACGAGTTGCCGCTCGCGCTGGCGCGCCATGCGACCAGCAAGATCGCGAGCCTGCAGGATCTGGAGTCGGTGCTGTCGCTCGGGTTCCGCGGCGAGGCGCTCGCGGCGATCGCCTCGGTCGCGGCGGTCAGCATCATCTCGCGCGAGCGCGATGCGCCGAGCGCGTTTCGCATCGAAGGCGAAGGCGGGACGATCGAACCGGCCGCCGGCCCGCCCGGCACGCGCGTCGAAGTCGCCGACCTGTTCTTCAAGACGCCTGCGCGCCGCAAGTTCCTGCGCGCCGAGGCGACCGAGCTCGGCCACTGCATCGCGCAGGTCGAACGCATCGCCGCCGCGCACCCGGCCGTCGCTTTCACCGTGACGCACGAGAGCCGCATCGTTCGCGACCTGCCTGCGACGACGCTGCAGGATCGCGCGATCGCGTTGATGCCCGAGGGTTTCGCCGGCGAGAGCCGCACGGTCGATGCGCAGGCCGGCGCGATCCGGCTGCGCGGCTGGGTCGGACTGCCGACGGCGGCGCGCGCGCGCGCCGACAGCCAGTACTTCTACGTCAACGGCCGCTACGTGCGCGACAAGGTGCTCGCGCACGCGGTGCGCGCTGCGTATGCCGACGTGCTGCACGGGCAGTCGCAGCCGACGTACGTGCTGTTCCTCGACATCGACCCGGCTCGCGTCGACGTCAACGTGCATCCGACCAAGATCGAGGTGCGCTTCCGCGATTCGCAGGCGGTGCACCAGTTCGTGCTGCACGCGGTGCAGGAAGCGCTCGCGCCCCTGCGACAAGGGTCGTTCGACCCGGCTCGGGACACGCCTTCGGCGCGCGACGTGGCGCCCGCACCCGCAACCCAGCGGATGCCGTGGGCGCAGAGCGCCGCGCAACCCGCGCTCGGCATCGCGCAGCCGGTGGCGGCGTACCTGGCGATGCTCGCGCCTGCGGCCGGGCGCCCGGTCGCTGAAACCCCCTTGGCAGAGGGCAGCGACGCCGACTTCCCGCTCGGGTTCGCGCTGGCGCAGCTCGCGGGCGTCTACGTGCTCGCGCAGAACCGTGCAGGGCTCGTGCTGGTCGACATGCACGCCGCGCACGAGCGCATCGTCTACGAAAAGCTCAAGCGCCAGCTCGATGCGCGCGCGATTCCGCAGCAACGCCTGCTGATCCCGCAGGTGTTCGCGGCCGACGCGCTCGACATCGCCACCGCCGAGGAGCACGCAGCCACACTGGCCGCGATCGGTCTCGACCTCGCGCCGGCGGCACCCACGCAGCTCGCGCTGCGCGCGGTGCCCGCGCTGCTCGCCGGCGCCGACGGCGCCTCGCTCGCGCGCGACGTGCTGCGCGATCTCCGCGAGTTCGGCGGCTCGCGCGTGCTGACCGAGCATCGCAACGAGCTGCTCGCCACGCTCGCCTGCCATGGCGCGGTGCGCGCGAACCGGCGCCTCACGCTCGACGAGATGAACGCGCTGCTGCGCGAGATGGAGGCGACCGAACGCGCCGACCAGTGCAACCACGGCCGGCCGACCTGGATCCAGCTTTCGCTCGCCGAGCTGGACAAGCTCTTCCTGCGGGGTCGATGAGCGCAGCCGTCGCCCGCGCCGCGCTCGTCGCGCTGCTGCGCGCCCTTCTTGCATGGGCGCCCGCGGCGGCGGCCGCCGACGAACGGCCGCAGCCGATCGTCGATACGCACGCGCACCTCGAGCATCTGGGCGGCATCGCGCAGTTCGGCGCCGCGCTCGATGCCGCCCTCGCGGAGATGGACCGGCTCGGCGTTCGAGCGAGCGTCCTGATGCCGCCGCCGCAGGCCAAGGACAACCGGTTCTTCTACGACATCGAGGCGCTGAAGTTCGCGGTCGAGCGCCACCCCGGGCGGTTTCTGCTGGTCGCGGGCGGCGGCACGCTCAACCCGACGATCCTGCGCACCCCGCCCGACGCGGTCGACGAGCCGACGCGACAGCGATTCCGCGAACAGGCCGAGCGTCTGCTCGCGCAGGGTGCCGTCGGCTTCGGCGAGATCACCGCGCATCATCTCTCGCTTCCGGCGATGGGACCGATGCACGGCTATTCGGTCGTGCCGGCGGACCATCCGCTGTTGCTGCTGCTCGCCGACATCGCCGCCGAACGCAACGTGCCGATCGACCTGCACTTCGATGCGGTGCCCGAGCCGATGCCGGTGCCGGCGCCGATTTCGCAGAACCCGAACAATCCGCGCACGCTCGACGCGAACCTCGCCGCCTTCGAACGATTGCTCGCGCACAACCGCAACGCGAAGATCGTCTGGGCGCACGCCGGGTCCGACCCGCTGCGAACACGCACGCCGGCCCTGTGCCGCGAGCTGCTGGCGCGCCATCCGAACCTCGCCATGAGCCTGCGCGGCGGCGGGCGCGGCACGCCGCATCCGAGTTTCGCGCTCGACGAGGAAGGTCGGCTCAAGCCGGCGTGGGTGAAGCTGATCGCCGATTTCCCCGACCGCTTCGTGCTCGGCAGCGACCGCTTCCATACGGCCGCCGCGCCGCGCACGCCGCTGCTCGCGCAGACGCTGCCGAACCTGCGCCGGCTCGTCGATCAGCTCCCGGCCGCTATCGCGCGGCGCGTCGCTATCGACAACGTCGAACGGCTGTACGGTCTGCCGCCGGGCTGGGCCGCATCGATCGCGCGGACGCAGTGAACGACGAGGCTCTTTCCCCACGGGCGGCGCTCGCATGACGCAGTCCACCGCGCGACTCGCCGCTACCGGGCTGACCGCGACGACGGTGCTGTGGTTCACCGCGGCGCTGTCGATGCTGCAGCCGCTGGCGACCGATCTGTACCTGCCGACGCTACCGGGCATCGCGGCGTACTTCGAAACCAGCGTGGTCACCGTGCAGTGGACGCTGTCGATCTTCGTCGCCGCTTTCGGCGCATGGCAGCTCGTCGCCGGACCGGTGTCGGATCGCTACGGCCGCTATCCGGTGATCGTCGCGGGCGCGCTCGTCTACTGCGGCGCGAGCGTGCTCGCGATGGTCGCGCCGACGATCGAGGTGCTGATCGGGGCGCGCCTGCTGCAGGCCGTCGGCGCGTGCTCGTGCCTCGTCGGCGCGCGCGGCTTCGTACGCGATCTGTACGCGCCGACCGAAGGCGCGCGCCTGCTCGCTGCCGCAGCGACGATCATGAGCTTCGCGCCGCTGACCGGACCGGTCCTGGGCGCGTATCTGTACGTCGCGTTCGGCTGGCGCTCGGCCTTCGCGCTGCTCGCCGCGTTCTCGCTGCTGCTGGCGACGGCCGCTGCAGTCAAGCTCAAGGAAACGAACCTGCACCGCAACCCGCACGCGCTGCGCATCGCACCGATGCTGCGCACGTATGCGGAGGTCGTGCGTTCGCCCGCATTCCGCGCATATACGCTGTCGGCCTCCGCCACCTACGCGGGCCTGTTCGCGTTCATCTCCGGATCGTCGTTCGTTCTGATCCGCGTGCTCGGCGTATCGACGACCGCCTACGGTTTTTCCTTCTCGACGATGGTCGCGGGTTACCTCGTCGGCACGCTCGTCTGCCGCCGCTTCGTCGTGCGGCACGGGTTGCAGCGAACGATTTACGCCGGCGCTTCGCTTCAGGCCGCCGCGGGGCTCGCGATGGCGCTGCTGGCGATCGCCGGCGCGCACGCGCCCGCTTCGATCGTCGTGCCGATGTTCTTCTACGGCATCGCGCACGGCATGATTCAGCCGCCCGCCCAATCGGGCGCGGTCGCGCCTTTCCCGAGAGCCGCCGGCGCGGCGGCCGCGCTGATGGGCTTCACGATGATGCTGATTGCGTCGTTCGTCGGTTTCTGGATCGGCGCGAGCTACAACGGCACCGTCTATCCGCTGACGTTGACGATCTGCGCCACGTCGCTCGCGTCGGCGGCCATCGCGTTCACCCTCGTCCGGCACCACGGCGATGTCGCACAGCACGGTTGACGCCGTTTTGCTCCTGGGCCCCACCGCCTGCGGCAAGAGCGCGCTGGCGATGCGGCTGGCCGACGAGATCGCGCTCGAGATCGTCTCGGTCGACTCGGCGCAGGTCTATCGCGGCATGGACATCGGCACCGCCAAGCCGAGCGCGGCCGAACGCGCGCGCGTTCGGCATCATCTGATCGACCTGCGCGATCCGAGCGAGCCGTACTCCGCCGCCGACTTCGTGCGCGACGCGGCCGCCGCGATCGCCGACATCCGCGCACGCGGAAAGCTGCCGCTCGTCGTCGGCGGCACGATGCTGTACGCGAAAGCGTTGCGCGAGGGACTGAGCGCGCTGCCTTCGGCGGATCGCGAAGTGCGCGCACGGATCGAAGCGCGCGCGAAGGAGATCGGCTGGCCCGGGCTGCACGCGGAACTGGCGCGTGTCGATCCGGCGACCGCACAGCGGCTGCCACCGAACGACAGCCAGCGCATCCAGCGCGCGCTCGAAGTGTTCGAGCTGACCGGCGTGCCGATGTCGGCGCTTCTGGCCGCGACGGATCGCCCGCCGCTGGCGCTCGCAACGATCGCGCTGCTGCCGCACGATCGGGCTGAGTTGCACCGGCGCATCGAACAGCGCTTCGACGCGATGCTCGCCGCCGGCTTTCTCGACGAGGTGCGGGCGCTGATGGCGCGCGGCGACCTGAACCCGGACCTGCCGGCGCTGCGCGCGGTCGGCTACCGGCAAGCGTGGGAGCACCTGGCGCGCGCCACGCCGTTCGCGCAGTTTCACGCCGCGGCGATCGCCGCGACGCGCCAGTTGGCCAAGCGCCAGATCACGTGGCTGCGGTCGATGAAGGACGCGGCCGTCGTCGATCCGTTCGCACCGGATGCGTTCGCGCGCGTCAGAGCGCTCGTGGACGAACGACGCTGACTGGCGGTCCCGAGCGTGGTCGGTAGCTATCTGCTCGTCGAGCGGTCAAGACGGTTGTCGCCCACCAGCGCAAGCGCGTTATAGCGACCGCGCACGCAGTCGTATGCACATTGGGCAGCCCGAAGCCCGCCTGTGGCGGCAGAGCTATTTTCTTTGGACGTCAACAGGCAAGTCATGGCGCGACCACGACATCTAGCGCCGGCACGGCGCCGAGAAACGCCTGTTGTTTCTGCGCCTGAACTTCGCGGAGATCGCCCGGCAGCCCGAGCTGCCTGCCCATTTCATCGCGTCGCCTCCTCGGTCTGGGTCTGTTCCGGAGCCCGCGTCCGTCCGCCTCTATTCGGGTGGACTGCAACCACTCGGAACTGGCGGGTCTTCGCTGGAGTCCTCGTCCGTTCCGCCTGTCCGGCCGCCGAACTCGTCGGGATGTTTCCACGACAAATTCGCGGTGCAAGTTCATGCTGCGGTCGTGCGGCGCTGAGAGCTGAACTCGGCGAAAATCCGGGCGGCGTTCAGCGATGCGCGCCGCTTATTGTTTCTCATGAACGCGACCTTGCGCCCCCCAACGCCCGCCGATCTGCCGCAGATCAGCGCGATCTACGCGCATCACGTGTTGCACGGGCTGGCGAGCTTCGAGATCGAACCGCCCGACGAAGCCGAGATGCGCAGGCGCTTCGACGCGATCGTCGCAGGCGGCTTTCCCTACTTCGTCGCCGTAGCCGACGGCCGCGTTCTGGGCTACGCGTACGCCGGCCCGTATCGAACTCGGCCGGCGTACCGCTACTCGGTCGAGGACTCGATCTACGTGGCGCCCGACGTCATCGGCCGCGGGTTGGGCAAACGGCTTCTGCGCGAGCTGATCGCCGCGTGCGAGCAGCGCGGCTTCCGCCAGATGGTCGCCGTGATCGGCGATTCGGGCAACGCGCCTTCGATCGAGCTGCACCGCGCGTGCGGTTTCGCGCAGGTGGGTTTGCTGCGGTCGGTCGGCTTCAAGTTCGGTCGCTGGGTCGACAGCGTGCTGATGCAGCGCGCGCTCGGCGACGGCGACCTGACAGCGCCCGATACGCGACCGCCGCGCGCCTGAGTGCGCCGCCGCTCACAAAGCGCGCACGACGCGCACCGTGCTCCGATCCTCTGGATCGTGCTCCAGGCGGAACCCGAGCTGGCGCATGAATTTCAACATCCGCGTGTTGGTCGCGAGCACGCTGCCCTCCATCGTCGCGAGGCCGCGGGCGCGAGCCACGTCGATCAACGCCTTCATCAGGATGCCGGCCAGACCGGTCCCCTGCCACGCGTCGTCGACCGCGATTGCGAACTCACACGCCCTGCCGGACGCATCGACGACGTAGCGCACCGCGCCCACCAGCACCTCGCGCCCGTCCTGCTCGATCGTCGCCCCCAGCGCGACATGGCGCACTTGGTCGACGTCGGTCAGGTACCTCAACTTCGACTCGGGCAGGTCCCGCACCGTGACCATGAACCGCTTGTAGCGCGCTTCCGTCGACAGATGCCGCACGAACTCGGCCTCGAGCGCCGTGTCGGCGGCGCGCAATGGCCGCACGGTCACCCGCTTGCCTCCGATCGCGTGATGCACCGTCGGCAGCGTCGCCGCGCCGTGCGCACGCGCGCCTCGCGCCTGGCACGCTGCGAGATACGCGACGATGGCGTCCAGGGTCGTGAGGCCCGCGTAGTCGGCTTCGGGTATATCGACCGCGAACCGCTCGCAGACTGCGGCGACGACGTTCAGCCAGTCGATCGAGTCGAGATCGATCTGCTCGCGCAGCGGTCGGTCGGATCGGAGCTGTCGAAGATCCGCCTCCGGAGCGATCGAGGCGATCACGGCCAGGACGTGGCTACGGATTTCTTCGGGACTCATGCGCCGCGCTCTCTGGCAGCCACGCTCAGCCGGGCGTGGCGTGATGGTAGGCGTGGACGCACCGGGGCGTTGGCGGTGACGGCCCTGTCCAGTTTGGACGCCCGAAGCGCATCGAGCCACTCGCAGCCACCTACGCTCATCGTTTTTCTCCGCGCCCGCGCCGCGCAACGAGTCTCCCCCGTCGACTCTAGCCGCGCCCTGCGGTTGCGCAAGATTGCGCAGCATCGACCCGGCAAATCATGCGTTCCGGACGCCGCAGATCATGCGTTCGTATGCTTGCCCGGCGACCGGTTTCGGCGCGATAGTGGGTTCGTCGTCATCGCTGCGCTGATCTGTATGCGCCCCCGCCGGTTCTCGCTCGGATTCCAGCCTTTCTCCAGCCTCGCCGGTCTTGCGCTGCTGGGGCTGCCGCTGGCCACAGGCGCCCAGTTGAAAGCGCCGTCCGGCTCCGACCCGCTGATGCCGCAGCGCTTCGCATACGCCGCAGCCGCCGACCCCGCTGGACCCCGGATCAGCACTTATGCGCTGACGCCCGCCCAGGACGACCGCGATGCGTTGGCGCTGCGCGCGAAGCGCTGGAGTTCTGCGACGCTCGTCGAGTTGCCCCGCGATGCGGCACCCGGCACATACCAGCGCCCGCGCTACGCGCTGGGCTTCCGCTCGGAAGTGCTGCGAAGCTGGCTTAAGGAAGCGGGCGTCGACGCGCACACCTGTATCGCGCCGGTGCTTCGACTACGTACCAAACTGTCGAGCGAGGGCGATCTCAGCGGTGCGCTCTGGCTGTACGCACGCTGCTCGTTCAACTGACCTCACCGTGCGCCCCGACGTGCCCGACGGGCGAGCTGCCCCGCATCGAGGGCATCCCGGCTGGGTTGAGACCGTCGCGTGCTGATGTAGAGTGCAGGCGCCATGGTCCGGTTGCGGCTCTCGTCTGGTTCGATCGTCGGCGTGCTGCTTGGCGCCGGGGTCGGACTCGCGACCGCCGAAGCATCCGAGCGCCTGCCCGACCCGCCGATCTACACGGCACCGCACGTCGATCCCTCGGTCGTGCACGGCGCCACCCAGGCCGACTCGCACGACGCCGCCAGTGCATTCCCGCTGCGTCGCCCGTTCGCGGACCGCGCCTCGAGCATGGCGCTGATGGAACTGCCGCGCGAAGGCCCGCCCGGTACCGGGTACCAGCGGCCCCACCATGCGTTGGGATTCCGTTCCTCGGCCGCCGAGTCATGGCTGCACGAGCATGGCATCGACGCGAGCAACTGTTATCTGCCGCTCGTTCGGCTCCACACCAAGCTGTCCAGTTCGGGCGCTGCCAGCGGGTCGTTCTGGATCTACGCGCGCTGCGCGCTGCGCTGACGAGCGACCGGCCTCTAGAATTCCCGCTTTCGACGAAGCGGAGAGGCCATGGAAATCAAGAACAACGCGTTCATCGTCACTGGCGGCGCGTCGGGGCTCGGCGGCGCGACCTCGCGCGCGCTCGCGGCGCTCGGAGGCAAGGTCGTCATCGCCGACGTACAGGCGGACAAGGGCGAGGCGCTGGCGAAGGAGCTGGGCAACGCGACCTTCGTCAAGTGCGACGTGACCAGCGAGGCGGATGGGAAAGCCGCCGTCGCGGCGGCGCTCGCGCTCGGGCCGTTGCGCGGACTGGTCAACTGCGCCGGAATCGCCATCGGCGAAAAGACGGTCGGCAAGGATGGACCGCACCGGCTCGACACTTTCATGCGCGTGATCAACGTCAACCTGATCGGCACCTTCAACATGATCCGTCTCGCAGCCGACGCGATGGCCAAGCAGGATGCCGTCGCCGACGGCGAGCGCGGCGTGCTGATCAACACCGCTTCGGTCGCCGCGTTCGACGGCCAGATCGGGCAGGCGGCTTATTCGGCTTCGAAGGGCGGCATCGTCGGCATGACGCTGCCGATCGCGCGCGACCTGTCACGCGCCGGCATCCGCTGCATGACGATTGCGCCCGGAATCTTCGAGACGCCGATGCTGCTCGGCATGCCGCCCGAGGTGCAGGAGTCGCTCGGCAAGATGGTGCCGTTCCCGCAGCGCCTCGGCAGACCCGCCGAGTACGCTGCTCTCGTCCGCCACATCATCGAGAACGTGATGTTGAACGGCGAGGTGATCCGGCTCGACGGCGCGATCCGCATGCAGCCGAAGTGACCGCGGAGTCCGCGCGACCGCGCGTGGGTCGCTCGCGGTGACGCGAAACCGCATCGCGTCGCCGGTTCAACCTGAGCGCGCTTCGACGAAGGGCGATCCGCGTACGCGCGGTTCGCGTGTCGTGTTGACGGGGCCGCACGCGGCGAGTCAGTTGCGCGCGCGTTCCGGTCCAGGTCCAAGCGTTGGAGCAACGACATGAAGCGATCGCGCACGCTCCGCTTCGCCGCCTATGCCGCTGCGCTGGCCGTCGCCGTCGCCGGCTGCGCGACGCGGCCGACCTCGAGCCCCGGATCGGCGCCGGGCCAGCCCGAAGCGCCATCCGGATTTCGAACCGGACTGGGTACCGCCACCGCCACGCGGCACATGGCCGCTGCGGCGAACCCGCTCGCGACGGAAGCCGGGCGCGAGATCCTGCGCGCGGGGGGTTCGGCGATCGACGCCGCGATCGCGATGCAGATGGTCCTGACGCTGGTCGAGCCGCAGAGCTCCGGCATCGGCGGTGGTGCGTTCCTGCTGCACTTCAACGGGCAGCGCGTGCAGTCGTTCGACGGCCGCGAGACCGCGCCGCTGGCGGCCGACGAGAACCTGTTCTTGACGCCACAAGGCCGAGCGATGGGGTTCTTCGACGCGGTCGTCGGCGGACGATCCGTCGGCACGCCGGGGTTGCTGCGCATGCTCGAGCTCGCGCACCGGCAGCACGGCAAGCTGCCGTGGGCCCGTCTGTTCGAGCCCGCCATCCGTCTCGCCGAAGCGGGCTTTCCGGTATCGCCGCGGCTGCATACGCTGCTCGCCGGCGAGAAGCACCTTTCGAAGAACGACGCTGCACGCGCGTACTTCTACAACGCCGACGGCACGCCGAAAGCGGTCGGCACGCTGCTGCGCAACACCGAGCTCGCCGCCACGCTGCGCGCGATCGCGCAAGGTGGTGCCGATGCGTTTTACCGCGGGCCGATCGCTGCCGACATCGTCGCTGCCGTTCGCGGCCACGCGACCAACCCGGGGCAACTCGCCGAAGCCGATCTCGCCGGCTACCGGGCCAAGGAGCGCGCACCGCTGTGCACCGACTACAAGCGATGGCGGATCTGCGGCATGGGCCCGCCGTCGTCGGGCGGCATCGCGGTCGCGCAGATGCTGGGCGTACTGAACTTGCGCAACATCGCGGTCGTACCGCCCGTCGAAGTCGATGGCCGGCTCGAGCCGCAGGCGGACGCGGTCCACCTGTTCAGCGAGGCCGGGCGGCTCGCTTTCGCCGACCGCAACCAGTACGTGGCGGACAGCGACTTCGTTCCGGTCGACGCGGCCGCGCTGACGAGCCCGGCGTACCTCGCCGAACGTGCGAAGCTCATCGGCGATCGCAGCATGGGACGCGCATCGCCCGGCACGCCGCCGGGTGTGAGTGCCGCGTGGGCCGACGACGTGTCGTCCGACCGGATCGCAACTTCTCACATCTCCGCGGTCGACGGCTTCGGCAACGCCGTGTCGATGACGACGTCGATCGAAGACGCGTTCGGCGCGCGCCTGATGGTGCGGGGCTTTCTGCTGAACAACCAGCTCACCGACTTCTCGTTCCTGCCGCGCGAGTCCGACGGCAAAGGCGGGATGAAGCCCGACGGCGCGCCCGTCGCCAATCGGGTGCAGCCGGGCAAGCGACCGCGCTCCTCGATGGCACCGACGCTCGTGTTCGACCGCCGGACGAACGAGCTCGTCGCGACGCTGGGTTCGCCGGGCGGCTCGCTGATCATCAACTACGTCGCCAAGACGCTCGTCGGGCTGCTCGACTGGCGGCTCGACGTGCAGCAGGCGATCGCACTGCCGAACTTCGGCAGCCGCAACGGACCGACCGAGGTCGAGGAAGGACGGGTCAGCGCGCGGCTGATCGATGCGCTGAAGGCGCGCGGACACGACGTGCGCGCGATCCCGATGACGAGCGGGCTGCAGGCCATCGTTCGCGCGCGGCTGCCCGATGCACGCAGCGGTTGGGCCGGCGGCGCCGATCCCCGGCGCGAGGGCGTCGCGCTCGGCGATTGATAGACTTGCCGCTCATCGGCGAAGGAGGCAAGGACCCATGACGATCAAGATCGGAGACCGGTTGCCCGAGGGGCAACTGCAGGAGTACATCGAGGTCGAAACGGCGGGCTGCTCGGTCGGCCCGAACACTTTCAACGTGGCCGATCTGGTCAAGGGCAAGAAGATCGTGATCTTCGGGCTGCCGGGGGCTTACACGCCGACCTGCTCGGCCAAGCACGTTCCCGGCTATCTGCAGCACTACGACGCGCTGAAGAAAAGAGGGGTGGACGAGATCTGGTGCCTGGCGGTCAACGACGCGTTCGTGATGGGCGCATGGGGCCGCGACCAGAAGACGGGCGGCAAGATCCGCATGATGGCCGACGGCTCTGCCGCGTACACGAAAAAACTCGGGCTCGAGCTGGATCTCACCGCTCGTGGCATGGGCGTTCGCTGCCAGCGCTTTTCGATGCTGATCGAGGACGGCGTGGTCAAATCGCTGAACATCGAAGCCCCGGGCAAGTTCGAGGTCAGCGACGCCGAGACGATGCTCAAACAGCTCTGAGAGACGCGGCGGGCGCGTCCGCCCGCCTCAGTTCAGGCGCTTCGCGGCATCCCACAGCGCCGCCAGCCGCGGGCGCAATTGCCGTGCGTCGGCCGGTTCGGGACGCGCGGCGAGGTAGGCGCTCAAGTCCTGCGCAGCAGCCCTCGGGCACTGTAGACGCTCGAACACGAATGCCCGGTCGCGGCGCTCTTCCGGCACGTCCGGCAGCAGCGCGACGAGCCGATGCTGGATCTCGAGCAGCGCGGGCCAGTCCTCGTTCTCCGCGTGGATCGCCTTGAGGTTGCGCAGCAGGCGAGCGAGGACCTCGCGCTCGCTCGCCGCACGCAGGTACGGCGCCAGCGGCGGTTCGTCGCTCCCGCGCAGCACCGCTTTGAGCCGCGCGCGAAGCGCCTCGGCCGACAGCGTCTGCCCTCGGCCGAAGACATCGATGAACAACGCTCCTTCGCTCATCGCGAGCTTCACCAGGAAGTGACCCGGGAAGCCGACCCCGGCGAGTTTCAGCCCGATCGCCCGCCCGATTTCGATGTACAGCAGCGACAGCGTGATCGGAATGCCGGCGCGCCGCTCGACCACCCGGTGCAGATAGCTGTTGTCGACGCAGTAGTAGTCGTCCTCGTCCGGACCGAAACCCAGTTCGTCGAAGTAGAAGTGGTTAAGCATGCGCAGCCGGCTGACGCTCGAAGCGTCTGGGGCGATGCGAGCGCGCAACCGCTCGCCCCACGTCCGGACCGTCTGCACGACCTGTGCCGGATCGAAGTCCTGCCGGGCATACAGCGCAACGCTGGCGGCGGCTTCGAGCAGCGGCAGCGGCGCCTCGCAGCGCGCGCCGATGAGCCGCTCGAAAGACTCCAGCGCGTTCACTTGAACCGGAGCTGGAAGTCGCGCGGGCGGAAACCCATCAGCCACAGCGCGCCGAAATACACGGCCACCGCCCCCGCGATCACCGCCGCGAGCAGACCCGCGCGCACGGGCCATTGCGCGTTCAGAGCGATCCAGTCGATGCGCCGATCCACGGCCCAAAGTAGCACCGCGAGCAGCGCCAGCGCAACGGCGAGCCGGGCGGCGAAAGCGCCCCAGCCCGGGCGCGGGCGGTAGATCCCGCGTCGCTTCAGCCCGACGAGCAGCATCGTCGCGTTGGCGAGCGCACCGAGGCTGATCGCGAGCGCCAACCCGGCGTGCGCGAGCCAGGGCACCAACACCACGTTGGCGAGCTGCGTGGCGACCAGCACGACCAGCGCGATCTTCACCGGCGTCTTGATGTCCTGCTGCGCGTAGAAGCCCGGCGCGAGGATCTTCACCGCGATCAGCCCGAACAGGCCGACCGCGTAGCCGACGAGCGCCGCCGCAGTCTGCGCTACGTCCTGCGCGCCGAAGCGCCCGCCCTGGAACAGCACGGCGATCAGGCCTTCGGCCAGCACACCGAGCCCGAGCGATGCAGGCAGCGCGATCAGGCAGGTGAGCCGTAGCCCCCAGTCGAGCAGACTGCTGTAGTCGTCGGCGCGCTGCTCGGCGTTGGCGCGTGCCAGATTCGGCAGCAGCACCGTGCCGAGCGCGACCCCCAGCAGCGCGGTCGGAAACTCCATCAACCGGTCGGCATACGCGAGCCACGAGACGCTGCCGGTAGCCAGATGCGACGCGATGTTCGTGTTGATGATCAGGCTCACCTGGGCGACCGATACCGCGAAGATCGCGGGCAGCATCAGCCGCAGGATTCGGCGCACCGCGTCGTCGCGCAGCGCGGCGCGCAGTCCCGTCAACCGCGGCAGTCTGCCGATGCGCGCGAGCGCCGGAAGCTGTACGGCAAGCTGCAGCACGCCGCCGACGACCACCGCCGCGGCGAGCGCGAAGACCGGCGGATCGAAGCGCTGCGCGAGCAGCCCCGCGAAGACGATGAAACTCAGGTTCAGCAGAACCGGCGTCAGCGCCGGCACCGCGTAGCGGTTGAACGTGTTCAGCACGCCCGCGGCGAAGGCCACCAGCGACATGAACAGGATGTACGGGAACATCCACCGCGTCATCGCGGTGGCCAGATCGAACGCTGTTGGGTTCTTCGAGAATCCGCTGGCGATCAGCCACACGAGCACGGGCGCGCCGACGGCGCCGGCGATCGACACCGCGAGCAGCGTCCAGAACAGCGCCGAAGCCACGTGTGACAGCAGGCTCTGCGTTCTTTCGTCACCGTGCCGGCTGCGCACCTCGGCGAGGATCGGCACGAAGGCCTGCGAAAACGCGCCCTCGGCGAACATCCGCCGCAGCAGGTTCGGCAGCCGGAACGCCACGTTGAACGCGTCCATCTCGGCGCCGGCGCCGAAAACGCGCGCGACGATCAACTCGCGCACGAGGCCCGTGATGCGCGACAGCAGCGTCATGCTGCTCACCGTCGCCGCTGCGCGTAGGAGGTTCACCGGACGGAAAGGGCTTCGCAGAGGGAGAAAGACGAGGCCGCGCGTTTGTTCGCGCAGGCGCGTTTTGCTATAGTTCGCCGCCTTTCGGCGCCCCATTGTCTCATCGACGGCACCGCCACAGGATTCGAACCATGGCAAACACCAAACAAGCCCGCAAGCGCGCCCGCCAGGCCAACGCGCGCAATGCGCTCGCGTCGTCGCAGCGCTCGAAAGTGCGCACCGCGATCAAGTCTGTGCGTAAAGCGGTCGCCGCGGGCGACAAGAAGGCCGCGGCCGAGATCTTCCGCAAAGCGACCAGCGTGATCGACTCGATCGCCGACAAGAAGGTCATCCACAAGAACACCGCCGCGCGCAACAAGAGCCGGCTCGCCGCCGCGATCAAGGCGATGGCGTAAGCCGCGTCCGGGCGATGTCATGCACCTGCGGGCCCGCTGAAGCGGGCCCGCGCCTTTTCTACGTCTGCTCCGGTTCGGGCAAAGAGCAGCCTTCGTACACGGGCAAGTCGTTGTCGCGGGCGAAATTGATCACGAAGTTGAACGCCATCGCGTCGATGTCCTTGAGGCGTTCGTCGACGACGACGCACTTGACACCGCCGATGGTCACCGGCCGCGCGTACGGCGAAAAGCCGATCAGTGCGTCGCGCCCCGCGCCGACGCCGCCGGGTCGGTAGCACGACAGCACGCCGCACAGACGCTCGGCCCAGTCGCTCGGACGGAACGCTCTGCCCTGAGCGGTGATGCCGTGGATGAAGAACTCCCTGGGTTTGGCCTTCGGATCGGCCACGACGAGTGACTCCGCAGTGGCTCGCGCGGGGCTCGGAGGCGGTGCGGCTCTTGCGCCCGGTGGTTCGGCGCGCCGCTGCGAGCAAAGGCGTATCTTATATAAGACTTGGCGACCTCTCCCGCGCCGCCGTCTTCGCCGACTGACGCACGTCAAGCAAGGGGGCACGGGCCGCACCGGGTGCCGCGCCGGTCAACCGCGACACCGCTCGGTCCGTTGCGTGCGCTTGCGTTCACCTCGCAATTCACGCATAAATCCGGTCGCGCACGAGTCTGACCCCCATAACAACGCTGCCCGAGCCCCCGACTGCATGTCCAAACCCACATCGAAAGTGCTCGTCATCAACGACGAGCCGTTGATCCTGAAGGATCTGCTCAAAGGACTGAACGCGGCGGCGCGGACACTCGACAATCCCTTCGGCCTCACGTTCATCGGCGCGCTGACCGCGCGCGAGGGCCTGCAATTGATCGAGAAAGACGGCGACATCCAGACCGTCGTCGTCGACGACAAGCTGTACGCGGTGCAGGAGGGTCCGCGCAAGACGCCGGTGGTGCGCAACGGCGGCAAGGAGCCGCCGCGCAGCCTGCAGGTCAGCGCGCTGAAGCTCGTGCAGAAGATCACCGCGTTGCGCCCCGAACTCGACATCTACATCCTGATCGAGAAAGAGAAGGAGGATCAGGTCGTCGACGTGCTGTTCGCCGAGGCGGTCGACGGCTACTTTTATCGCGAGGAGCGCGACTACCGCGGCATGTACCGGATCCTGAACGCGCAGATCGCCGAGCGTGCGCGCACGCCGTTCTACGACGCGCTGCGCGCGTACGTGCTGTCGGCCAAGGATGCGTGGCACACGCCGGGGCACTCGTCGGGCGACTCGCTGCGCGGCAGCCCGTGGGTCAACGAGTTCTACGAGTTCATGGGCGAACACGTGTTCGACGCCGATCTGTCGGTGTCGGTCAAGGCGCTCGACTCGCTGCTGGAACCGACCGGCGTGATCGCCGAAGCGCAGCAGATGGCGGCCAAGGCGTTCGGCGCCAGAAAGACCTTCTTCGCCACCAACGGCACGTCCACCGCCAACAAGGTGATCCTGCAGACGCTGATCGCGCCAGGCGAGAAACTGCTGCTCGACCGCAACTGCCACAAGAGCGTGCATCACGGCGTCGTGCTGTCGGGCGCGCGGCCGGTATATCTCGACTCCAGCGTCAATCGCAAGTACGGCGTGTTCGGTCCGGTGCCGAAGAAGACGCTGCTGCGCGCGATCGAGGAGCATCCCGACGCGCAGTTGCTGGTGCTGACCTCGTGCACCTACGACGGCCTGCGATACGACCTGAAACCGATCATTGACGCCGCGCACGCGCGCAACATCAAGGTGCTGATCGACGAGGCGTGGTTCTCGCACGCGCGCTTTCACCCCGATCTGCGCCCGACCGCGCTGGAGTCGGGCGCCGACTATGCGACGCAGTCGGCGCACAAGACGCTGTCGGCGTTCTCGCAGGCCGCCTTCATCCATGTCAACGACCCGACGTTCAAGGAGCACCTGTTCCGCGAGAACTTCAACATGCACACGTCGACGAGCCCGATGTACAGCATGATCGCGAGCCTCGACGTGAGCCGCAAGCAGATGATGATGGAGGGCTACAAGCTGCTCGAGCGCACGCTGATGCTCGCGGGCGAGCTGCGCCAGCACATCAATTCGACCGGCGCGTTCCGCGTGCTCGAGCTGGACGATCTGCTGCCCGACGAGGTCAAGAACGACGACATCCGCCTCGACCCGACCAAGATCACGGTCGATATCTCGTCGTGCGGCATGACGGTCGACGAGCTGCAGGCGGAGCTGTACTCGCGTTTCAACATCACGATCGAGAAGTCGACCTTCAACACGATCACGCTGCTGCTGACGGTCGGAACCACGCGCTCGAAGTGCTCGCGGCTGTACGACGCGCTGATGCGGATCGCGCGCGAGAAGCGCGCGCCGCGGCGGCTGTACCGAACGCCCGACCTGCCGCCGTTCACCGAGCTCGTCTATCTGCCGCGCGACGCGTACTACTGCGGCGGCGAGCTGGTACCGCTGCTCGACGAAAACGATCAGGCCAACGCGTCGCTCGCCGGCCGCATCTGCGCCGACCAGATCGTGCCCTACCCGCCCGGCATCCCGGTGCTCGTGCCGGGCCAGTTGATCACCGAGAACATCGTCGAGTACCTGATCCGCTACCTGCGCGTGCAGAACAAGGTCGAACTGCACGGCGTCGCCTACCAGGGCTACTTCCCGAGCATCCGCGTGCTCAGCGCGGCCGAGGAGCGGCGTCTCGCGTCGCTGCGCGAGCTGCCGCGCCAGAAGGCGGCTTAGCCCGCCGCAACGCAGCCGGCGCGCACCGGAGCATCGGCCGGCGCCGGTGGCGGCGCGCCTTTCTATAATCCGGCCATCGCGGCGCGTTTCGCGCCGCGATTTCGTTTTTCGTACCGGAGCCGTCATGTCGTCGCACCTGATGAACACCTACAACCGTCTGCCCGTCGCGTTCACGCACGGCAAAGGGGCATGGCTGTACGACGAGCGCGGCGACGCGTACCTCGACGCGCTCGCGGGTATCGCCGTCAACGGGCTCGGCCACGCGCACCCGCGACTCGTCCGCGCGCTCGCCGATCAGGTCGGCAGGCTGATTCATACGTCGAACGTCTATCGCGTCCTCGAGCAGGAAGCGCTCGCGGACCGCATCTGCGCGCTGGCGGACATGGACGAGGTGTTCTTCGCCAACTCCGGGTCCGAAGCGAACGAAGGCGCGCTGAAGCTCGTTCGCTTCTACGGCCACCTGCACGGCAACCCCGAGGCGCAGACGATCGTGATGGAGCACGCGTGGCACGGCCGCACGCTCGCCACGCTCGCCGCCACCGGCAGCGAGAAAGCGCGCAAGGGCTTCGACCCGCTGCCGTCGGGCTTCATCCGCGTGCCGTACAACGATCTCGCGGCGATCGAGCGCGCTGCCGCGCGCGATGCGCGCGTGCAGGCGGTGTGGCTCGAGGTGCTGCAGGGCGAGGGCGGAATCCGCGTGGCCGATCGCGACTACGTCCGCGCGCTGCGCCGCCTGTGCGACGAGCGCGGTTGGCTTCTGATGATCGACGAAGTGCAGTCCGGCATCGGCCGGACCGGCAAGTGGTTCGGCTACCAGTGGGCGGACATCCGGCCCGACGTGATCACGCTCGCGAAGGGGCTGGGGTCGGGCGTGCCGATCGGCGCGCTCGTGGCGCGGGGGCGCGCCGCGGGTGTGCTCGGCCCCGGCAACCACGGATCGACGTTCGGTGGCGGGCCGCTCGCGTGCCGCGCGGGGCTCGAGACGCTGGCGATCATCGAGGACGAGAATCTGATGGCCAATGCCGCCGCGCAGGGCGAGCGGATTCGCGCGGGGTTCGCGCGCGAGCTGGGCGGTGTGCCGGGCGTGGTCGCGATCCGCGGCGAAGGGCTGATGATCGGAATCGAACTGGACCGGCCATGCGGCGACCTTGCCCGACGCGCGCTCGACGCGCGGCTGCTGATCAACGTCACCCGGGAACGCGTGATCCGGCTGCTGCCGCCGCTGGTAATCGACGCGAAAGAAGCCGACGAGATCGTCGGGCGGCTGGCGCCGCTGGTGCGCGCGTTCCTGACCGAAGCGGCGCCGAAAGCCGCCTAGGAGTCGCCATGGCGGAAACGTCGATCAGGCACTTCCTGCAGCTCGCCGACTTCACGCGCGACGAGATCGAGCACGTGTTCGAACGCTCGCGCGTGATCAAGGACCGTTTCAAGCGCTACGAGTTCTACCAGCCGCTGCGCGACCGTACGCTCGCGATGGTCTTCGAGAAGGCGAGCACGCGCACGCGTGTGAGCTTCGAAGCCGGCATGTACCAGATGGGCGGATCGGTCATCCACATCACGACCGGCGACTCGCAGCTCGGGCGCGCCGAGCCGATCGAAGATACGGCGCGCGTGATCTCGCGGATGGTCGACCTCGTGATGATCCGGACGTACGAGCAGTCGAAGATCGAGCGCTTCGCCGCGTATTCGCGCGTGCCGGTCATCAACGGGCTGACCAACGAGTACCACCCGTGCCAGATCCTCGCCGACATCTTCACTTTCATCGAGCATCGCGGTCCGATCGCCGGTCGAACGGTGGCGTGGATCGGCGACGCCAACAACATGGCGTACACCTGGCTGCAAGCCGCGAAGCTGCTCGGCTTCACCGTGCACGTGTCGACGCCGCCCGCCTACGCGCTCGACGCGAAGCTCGCGCCGCCGGGACCGCACTTCAAGGTGTTCGACAACCCGCGCGACGCGGCGCGCGGGGCGCACCTGGTCACCACCGACGTGTGGACCAGCATGGGTTACGAGGCCGAGAACGAAGTGCGCCGGCAAGCGTTCACGCACTGGCGCGTCGACGCCGCGCTGATGAAGTTCGCCGAACCGGATGCGCTGTTCATGCACTGCCTTCCTGCGCACCGCGGCGAGGAAGTCACCGAAGAGGTGCTCGAAGGGCCGCAGTCGGTCGTCTGGGACGAAGCGGAAAACAGGCTGCACGTGCAAAAGGCGCTCATGGAGTACCTGCTCCTGGGTCGAGAGGTTCATTGACGGAGAGGCACGCCAGCCGAATCCGTCGAAGGCTGACTTCCCGTCAGCGAACTCAGAATTCGTAGCGCGGTTGAAGACACGACAGAGCGCACACACCGAACCACTGCGATGGCATCCACACGACGAACCGTTCTCGCACTCGCCGGCAGTCTCGCGCTGCTCGGTTCTACGCGCCTGGCAAAGGCACAGGCCTGGCCCGGCAAGCCGATCCGAATGATCCTGACCGCACCGCCCGGATCGTCGATCGACGTGCTCGGTCGTCTGATCGCCGAGCAACTGCGCGATCGCCTCGGCCAGCCGGTCGTCCCGGACAATCGGCCGCAAGCCGGCGGGACCGTCGGCACCGACGCGGTTGCGAAGGCCGAGCGCGACGGCTACACGATCGGGCTGTCGTTCACCGGACCGCTCGCGCTCGCGCCGCTGCTGTACGCCAAGCTGCCGTACGACCCCGAGCGCGATCTCGCGCCCATCGTGATGGTCGGCTCGGCGCCCAACCTGCTCGCCGTCAACAGCGCCCTGCCCGTGCAGAACGCGCGCGAGTTCATCGAGTACGTCCGGCGCCGCCCGGGACAGTTGAACTACGCATCGGTCGGTAACGGCAGCAGTTCGCACCTCGCGATGGAGATGCTGAAGGCGCAGGCAGGGTTGTACCTCGTGCACATCCCGTACAACGGAGCGCCGCCGGCGGTGCAGGCGACCGCGGCCGGCGACGTACAGGCGATCATGTCGAACCCGACCTCGCTGATGCCCTTGATCCGCGCAGGCCGCATCCGGCCGCTCGCCGTGACGAGCGCGCAGCGCTGGCACGGCATGAAGGATCTGCCGACGATCGCCGAACTCGGCTACCCGGGATTCGAAGCGATCGCGTGGAACGGCTTCGTCGCGCCCGCAGGTACGCCGCGCGAAGCGATCGAGCGCTTGAATCGCGAGATCAACGCGATCCTGCAGGCGTCCGAAGTGCGACAGCGCATCGAAGCGGCCGGCTGGGATCCGGTCGGCGGTACGCCCGAGCAGTTCGCCGCTTACCTCAAAGCGGAGCGCGCGCGGTGGGCGCCGATCGTCAAGCGCGCCGGTGCTCGGATCGACTGAAGCGGGCTCGCGAACGCACTGCGCCGCGTAATCTCGATCCGGGTCTTCCTCGCTCGTCTTGGCGGCCGACCATGACATTCGTGCGCGGCGGATGTGCGGCATGGATCGTCTGCGGATCTCTCTGGGCGACGCACCCCGCCGCCGGCGCCCGGACGCTCGCCCTACCGCCGGAAGCCGAAGCGCTCGTCGGATCGACGACGACCGTGTCGGCGCGGTACGAAGACACGCTGCCGGATATCGCCCGGGCGCACGAGGTCGGCTACGAAGCGATCGTCGCGGCCAATCCTGGCGTGGATCCGTGGTTGCCCGGTGCCGGCACCCCGATCGTCGTCCCGACCGAGCACATCCTGCCCGACGCGCCGCGCACCGGCGTCGTGCTGAACCTGCCGGAATTTCGCCTCTACCACTACCACGCACCTGCACCCGGTGCGCCGGCGCGGGTATCGACGTATCCGGTGAGCATCGGTGACGTGGATTGGCGTACCCCGTTGGGGCTCACCCGTGTCGTGTCCAAAGTGAAACGTCCCTCGTGGTATCCGCCCGCGTCGATCCGAGCCGAACATGCCCGTGACGGCAACGTACTGCCCGCGGTCGTCCCGCCCGGCCCGGACAATCCGCTCGGCGAGTATGCGCTTCGTCTGGCAGTCCCAGGCGGGTACCTCATTCACGGGACGAACAAGCCGTATGGCATCGGGATGCGGGTCACGCACGGTTGCGTGCGCCTGTATCCGGAACACATCGCGCGGTTGTACCGCGAACTGCCGGTCGGCACGCCCGTTCGCATCGTCGATCAGCCGATCAAGGCTGGCTGGAAAGACGGCGTGCTCTACCTCGAGGTCCACGCGCCGTTGGCGGAAAGCCGGACCGAGTCCGGCGCCACGGCGGCGGTGCGCGCGGTGATCGCGGCCACAAAGCGCCGCGACGCGGCGATCGACTGGGACGCCGTCACGCGCGCGGCGCGGGAGCGCCGCGGCGTGCCGGTTCCCGTTTCGCGCTGATCTGGACTACTTCTTCTGCGACCGCTTGAAGGCGCGGTCGAGCTTCTCGTTGAGCGCCTGCGTGGCGGCCTTGGCTTCGTCGGCGGCACGCTTGGCCTCGTCCGCCGCGCGCTTGGCCTCCTGCGCGGCGGCTTTCGCTTCGTCGGCTGCGCGTTGCGCTGCCGAAGCGGCATCTCGTGCGGCACGAGCGTCGGTGGCAGCGGCACTCGCCGTGCCACCCGCCTGATCGGCTGCGGACTTCGCCTCTTGCGCAAGTTTTCTGGCTGCCGCCGCTTCGCCCTGCACCCGCTCGACATCGGCGGTCGTGGCGCAACCTGCCGCGAGAACGACCGCGGACAGGATCATCGACAGGCCGAGGAAACGATTGTGATTGTTGGTCATTGAGCCATCTCCTTGCTGTTAGGAAATGCAATTTAAGTCTGCTTTTCCTTGCGCGCAACCGACGCGGCGCCTCGCCTTGATACGGGTCAGACCGTACGAGAGCGGCCGCGGTTCGACGACAGCCACGCTGTGGGCTGCCGGTGACTGTCGGCAGGCGCTCGGACGCAGGTCAGAAAGCGAGCTGCGCGAGCAGCGGCAGATGGTCCGACGTCCCCTTGCCGGTCTTGCGGTCGAAAGCCCGCGGCCGGCCGCTGCGCGTCGCAACCGTCGCGTCGCTCATGTAGTGCACGGAGTCTTCGATCAGCCGCAGGCCGGTCGGCTTGAGCAGTCCACGGCTCACGACGAGCTGGTCAAGCGCCTGGTGACGGTTGGTCGCGCGGCCGGAGTCGCCTCCTTCGAAGAAGTACGACCCCGTGCTCTGCGCGCCCAAGCGCGCCGTCGCGTTGAACACGAAGATATCGCGCGCCCGGTAGTCGGCGACTTCGGGCGCGAAGCGGTCGAGATCGTTCGTGTCGCCGGCCACGCGCTCGCGCTCGCGCGAGGCCTTCAGGTGCTCGACGACGCTGCGATCGGCGGGCTCGTCGTTGAAGTCTCCGCACACGAGCAGCGGCGTGTCCCAGCGCGACTGCAGCATTGGCAGATCGTTCGCGGCGCGCAGCGCCTCGTAGCGCACCGCGTCGAACTTGAGCTGACCCTCGATCAGATACGCGATGTTCTCCGCGACGGTGATCCGCGCCGGCTCGCTCTCCCACCGCCCCTGCGACCGGGACGGCCAGTGCGACGCGATCACGACGAGCGGTTCCCCGCTGGCGCGCACGAGGAATTCGGCTTCGAGGATGTCGCGCGTGCGGTAGCGCAGGTGCACGACGTGCGAGCGGATCGCGCGCAGTTCGAGCGCGGCTTCGTTGAACGCCAACGCGACGTCGATGCCGCGCAGGTCCGACGTGCCCATCGGATCGTTTGCGACGGTGAGGTGACGCTGCCTCGCCGTCGTGCGCAGCAGCCGTGCCAGCAGCGACTCCTTTTCGATCTCGCACACCGCGAGCAGGTCGAGCGGCTGCCCGCCATGCAGCGCATCGAGCGCGGCCGCCAGATTGGCGAGCTTGGCGGCGAGCGCAGCGTCGGTCCAGCCATGCGCGGGGGTGTACTCGAAATCGCGCGAAATCGCATCGTCGTCCGTGTCGAACAGGTTCTGCAGATTCCACCAAGCGAAGTTCAGCGTTCCCATCGGCGTTCCGGCTTCCGCACGCGACACGCCCACGGTGACACGCCCGGCCGGATGCGAGCAATCGACCATTCGCGCGACGCGGCGGATCGGCTCGCGGTGCGCCCGTATAATTCGCGCACCCCCGCAAAGTCGCCTGCATCGGCGCGGACGCTCGCCTGCCGAGCACGATGCGGGCGTCGGAATCCCGATCCAGCGCGCGCGTCGCGAACGCCGCCCTCAGCCCATCATGGCAACGATCCTGCAAAACCTCCCCGTCGGCCAGAAGGTCGGCATCGCCTTTTCCGGCGGACTCGACACGAGCGCCGCGCTGTTGTGGATGCGCAAGAAAGGCGCGATTCCCTACGCATACACCGCGAACCTCGGACAGCCGGACGAGCCGGATTACGAGGACATTCCGCGCCGCGCGTTGCAATACGGCGCCGAACGCGCGCGGCTGATCGACTGCCGCGCGCAACTCGTCGCCGAAGGCATCTCCGCCCTGCAATGCGGGGCGTTCCACATTTCGACCGCGGGGCTGACCTACTTCAACACCACGCCGATCGGCCGCGCGGTCACCGGCACGATGCTCGTCGCCGCGATGAAGGAAGACGACGTCAACATCTGGGGCGACGGCAGCACGTTCAAGGGCAACGACATCGAACGCTTCTACCGCTACGGGCTGCTCGCCAACCCGGCGCTGAAGATCTACAAGCCGTGGCTCGACCAGGCGTTCATCGACGAGCTGGGCGGCCGCAAGGAAATGAGCGAGTTCCTGATCGCCAACGGCTTCGACTACAAGATGAGCGTGGAGAAGGCGTACTCGACCGACTCCAACATGCTCGGCGCGACGCACGAAGCGAAGGATCTCGAGCTGCTGTCGAGCAGCGTTCACATCGTGGAGCCCATCATGGGCGTGGCGTTCTGGCGCGACGACGTGCCGATCCGGCGCGAGGAAGTGACGGTGCGCTTCGAGGAAGGTCAGCCGGTGGCGCTGAACGGCGTGACTTTCGCCAGCCAGGTCGAACTGATGGCTGAAGCCAACCGCATCGGCGGCCGGCACGGGCTCGGCATGTCGGACCAGATCGAGAACCGCATCATCGAAGCCAAGAGCCGCGGCATCTACGAGGCGCCAGGGATGGCGCTGCTGTTCATCGCGTACGAGCGGCTGGTCACCGGCATCCACAATGAGGACACGATCGAGCTGTACCGCGATAACGGCCGCAAGCTCGGCCGCCTGCTCTACCAGGGCCGCTGGTTCGACCCGCAGGCGATCCTGCTGCGCGACAGCGCGCAACGCTGGGTCGCGCGCGCGATCACCGGCGAAGTCACGATCGAGCTCAGACGCGGCAACGACTACTCGATCCTCGACACGCGTTCGCCGAACCTCACGTACAAGCCCGAGCGGCTGACGATGGAAAAGGGGGAGGCGTTCTTCACGCCGCAGGACCGCATCGGCCAGTTGACGATGCGCAATCTGGACATCGCCGACACGCGCGAGAAGTTGCTCGTGTACGCGAAAGCCGGACTGCTTTCGACCGGTAAAGAAGCGCTGCCGCAACTCGAAGGCAGTTCGGGCGACCGCTGACGCCGGACAGCCGGCGGTCCGGCCGCTTGAATACTTCACGCCACCTCGCTACGCAGTCGCGCGCCGGCGCCACCGCGTGGCGCCGCCCCCTTTGACCGTATCGCGCAGCGCGCGCGCCGAAGCGCGCCGACGGCGCCCTCAGGTTGCCGCGCGCCGCCAAGCCGCCGCCGCCGCGCGCAGGCGTTGCGACAGATGGCGTGCGAGGTTCCAGTGCAGCCGCGCCGCGAGCGCGGGATGCTCGTGCGACAAGGCCGTCAGGTCGTTCACGGACAGACGCCAAACCCGGCTCGGCATGTCGGCCAGTGCGCCGGCCGAGCGGCCGAGACCGTCGAGCACGGCCGTCTCGCCGAAGCACATGCCGGGCGAGAAGGTCACGAAGCGCTGACGGCGCGCGCCGTCGACGATACTGATCGAGCCCTCGCCGAGCAGGTAGATGGCGTCGCCCGGATCGCCTTCGGCGAACAGCAGCTCGCCGGCGGCGAGCTGCCGCTCGGTTAGTCGGTAGCGCAGGTGGCGCAAGCCATCGGCGTCGATTCCGGCCAGCAGGTCGTTGTCTTGCAGCGGCACTGCCTGCCCCAACGGCGGGACACCCGCGGCGGCGAGCAGCGCGCGCTCGGCGACCTCGATCGCGTGGTCGGCATCGGCATGCACTTCGCGCCCGGGGCCGCGCGGCGGCACCCCCTGCGCGGCCAGCGCGCGGCCGTGGCGGTTGTGCTCGTCGACACCCGCCAGATGCAGCGCCACGCCGTGCGCGGCCAGTCGCTCGCCGAGCTGCGCCAGCGCCACCGCGCCGGTGGCGTCGATGGTGCTGACCCGGCGCAGGTCGACGACCAAGTGCGCAAGCGCAGCCCCGCGTTCGGCCGCGCAAGTCTCGGCGGCGGCCACCAGCCGGTGCGCGCTGCCGAAGAACAACGCCCCTTCGAGCTCGAACACCTCGATGCGCTCGCGCAGGGGTGCCAACTGCCGTTCGATGCGCTGCGGGTAAATGCGCCGGCTCGGGATCTCGCTGGCGCGGTAGCGCAGCCGTACCACCGAGCGGTCCAGGGCGCGCACAAAGATCACGGCGGCAACCAGCACTCCGGCCAGCACGCCGGCCGCCGAGCCCCATACCAGCGTCACGCCGCAGACGACGCCGACCACGATCATGCTCGATGCGAGCTCGGGCGAGCGCTCGCCGCGCCACCACTGCGCGAGGAGCCGGCGTGTCCAGCGGTCCACCAGCGTCCACGCCAGCATCAGCACGATGCCGGCGACCACCGCCAGCGGCACCTCGCGCACCAGCGGCAGCCCGAGGGTGAAGACCAGAGCGATCGCGGCGCTCGACAGCAACGCCGCGCGCGGCGTGCGGCCGCCGGCGCCGAGCGCGGCGAGCGCCCGCAGCCGCAGATAGACCACGAACAAACCGCCGAACAGCCCGAGGACCAGGTTGGCGACGCCGGTGGCGCGCAGCTCGCGGTCGGGGTCGGGCCGGGCGTCGAGTTGCGGAGCCACCGATGCCAGCGCCAGCACTGTCTCCAGCGAGCCGATCAGCGTCAGCAGCGCCGCCGTGGTCAGGATCGCGCGGCCGTGGCGCTGCAGCAGCGCTGCCGCGTCCGCGCCCAGCCAGGGCGCCAGCGCGTCGGGACGCGGCCACTCGGTGACGATGCCGCCGACACGCGCCAGCGCGGCGCCGGCGTCGGGAAACGCCGTCTGCAGGGCCCACACCGCACCGGTGGCGACGACCAGCGCCAGCATCGGTGCCGGCAGCGAAGGCCATCGCCACGCGATGGCTGCCGCCAGCGCCGTCGTCAGCGCCGCCACCGCGAACGGCAGCAGGCTGCCGCCGCCGAGCGCCGCCAACCCGTCGCGTGCCCACGCGTCGGCCGGAACGCCGAACAGCGTGGGCAGCTGCGAGCCGACGATCAACAGCGCCACACCGTTCATGAAGCCGGCCAGCACCGGTTGCGGCACATAGCGCACCAAGCTGCCGGCGCGCAGCACACCGAGGACAACCATCGCTGCGCCCGCCAGCGCCACCGCGGCCGAGGTGCAGGCCACGAGCTGCGCAGCGCCGTCCGCGCTGCCGGCGGCCAACGCGGGGTCGCGCATCAACTGCACGACCAGCCCCCCGAGGATCAGCGAGGTCGACGCGCTCGGCGCCAGCGCCGGCAGGCGCACGCGCCCGACAGGCATGGCGACGACGAGGCCGCAGACCACCGCCAATACCGACGCCGTAAGGCCGATCGGAGCGGCCGCGACGCCCGCGCTGCCGTAAACGATAAGACCGAAGGTGAGCACGAAAGGCAGCATCGCCGCCGTTGCCGCGAGCGCACCCGAGATCTCACCGCGCCAGGTCCAGCGCGTCGGCGGCTTGCGCTGCGCCGGGGGCGAAGACGCTGACTCCTGCGCGCGGCTCACCGGAACAGCGGCTTGCGGTGCAACAGCGAGCGGGCGCCCGCATGGCAAGGCCGCCAGCGGGTTGCCGAGCCGGCTACCCGACGCATCAAGAGATCCCGGTCGCTGCGAAGCGCCAGTGCGGTACCGCCTGCACAACGCGCGCGCGTGCCGCCTCGTCCGGCGCCTGCGCGAGTTGCTCGTCAAGGCGGCGGCGCAGCTCGGCCATCAGCGGCGCGGCACGTTCGCCGTAGCCGGCGCACTGAAGCGCCTGCGCGGCGCGCGCCAGCAGCTTCGGCGAAGCCCGCGGCCAGCGCACCGCGGCCGCTTCCGTCGAGTCGCCATCCGCTTCGGCGAGCAGCGCCTCGACCTCTCCGAGCGTGTGCGCTCGCGCGGCAGTGTCCGATCCCGCCAGACAGGCGCTCGCCAGCACGCGGCCTGCCTGCGCGTCCAAGCGTTGCGTCGGCACGTCGAGCGTGGCGTACAACGCGGCGACCTCGGCCCACAGCGCACACGCCGTCGAGAACTGCCCCGCGGCCTGCGCGGCTTCCGCGCGTTGCGCGACCGCGCTGGCGATGCCGGCCGCGTAGTCGCAGCTTCGGGCCAGCGTCTCGGCGGCCTCGGCCAGCCGTTCCTGCTCGGTCACCGCCCCGAGCAGGCCGTGCACCGCGGCCACCTGCGACGCGCTGTCGGCGCGCAGGCGGGTGATCTCGATCTGCTCGGCCAGCTCGGCCGACCGGCGCGCGGCATCCATTGCCGCGCCGAGATCGCCGCAGCCGATCTGCGTGCGCGCCAGTTGCAGCAACAGATGCACTCGGTCGCGCAGGCGGCTCGGCGCTAGGCTGTCGAGCGCGACCTGCACCGCGCGCGCCGCCTCGAAGAAGCGCTGGCGCAGCAGCAGCGACTCGATGCCGATGGCGCGCAGTTGCACCTCGTAGTCGGGGTAGCCGCCTTCGCGCCAGCTGCGCGCCGCGGCGCGCCGAGCCCAGGGCACGCCGCGCTCCAGGTGCCGCTCGGCCGCCGCGTGGTCGCCGCGCTGCACCGCGAGCCAGGCCAGCTCGCCGTGTGCGAGCGCGGCGGGGCCCGGAGCGTTGGCCGCTTCGGCGCGCCTCACCGCCTGCCGCGCCAGCCGCTCGGCTTCGACGACGTCGCCGGCGCGGTCGGCGGCGAGCATCAGCGTCACGTCGCAGTCGGCCCGCATCGCATCGTCGTCCACGGCTTCGGCGTAGTCCCGCAGGGCGTCGAGGGCGCGCTGCGCGTCTTCCACTCGCCCCATCGATTCGAGCGTGTTGTGACGGGCCGCGAGCAACTGGAAGCGCCACATCGGCGAGCGCAGCGCCGGCTGGGCGAGCGCGCGCTCGCAGTGCGCGAGTTGCGCCTCGTGCGCGTATCGGCGCTGGGCGTCGGCGCGCGCGCGGTCGTAGTGCTCGAGCGCCTGCGCGCTGTCGCCGGCGCGCTCGAAATGGGCGGCGGCGACCGCGAGGAACTCGCCCGGCCGCTCGGCAACACGGGCCGCGAACCAGTGTGCGACCCGCCCGTGCCCGGCGCGCCGTTCGGGCTCCACCACGATGTCGTAGATCACCTCGTGCAGGATCTGGTGCCCGAACGCGTACTCGGTGGCATCGGCAAACGCGCTGCCGCGGCGCGGCTGCACCAGCCCACGCGCGGTCAACGCCGGCAGCGCCCGCGGCGCGGCGTCGCGCACGGCGGCGAGCGCGGTGTCCCAGAACACCGGGCCGACGATCGCCGCGCACTGCAGTGCCGCGCGCTCGGCAGCCGGCAGCGCGTCCAGCCGCGCCTGCAGCACGCCCACCAGGGTCCCCGGCACGCGAGCCACATCCAGCGTATCGCGCGCGAGACGCCAAGGGCGACGACGCGCATCGATGACGCCGTCGTCGATCAGCATGCGCAGCAGTTCCTCCATGTAGAAGGGGTTGCCGCCGGAGCGCTCGACCAGCAGCCGGTGCAGCGCGGACGGCGCATCGGGCAGCGGCGCGAGCAGCGCGGCGGCCAGCGTCGGCGCGCTGCTGTGGTCCAGCGGGCGCAGCTCGATCGTCGCGGCCGCGGCCTCGCCTTCGGCCAGCGGCTCGGGATGGAGCTCGCGCAGCACCGGGCGCGCGAACAGGGCGACGAACATCGGCACCGGCGCCGCGCGCGCGAGCTGCCGCACGAAGGCGAGCGACCCGGCGTCGGCCCAGTGCAGGTCGTCGAGCACGATCGCCAGCACGCCGCTGCCGTCACCGTCCCCTGTGCCCGCGGCGCGGGCCAGCGCCTGCAGCGCCTCGGCCAGCGCGTCGAAGGCCAGTTGGCGCAGCTCGCGCGGCTGCAGCGCCTGTAGCGCCGGCAGTTCGCCGAAGTCCATGCCGATCAGCTGGCCGACCGCCTGCGCGCGCAGTTCGGCGCGCTCGCGCAGCCACGGCGCCAGCCCGGCCACGAGGCGCGTGCGCGCCGTGGCGGCGTCCAGATCGTCGGCGATGCCGAGCCAGCGCGCCACCAGCCGCCGCAGCAGGCCGTACGGCTGCAGCGCGGAGTCCGGGTGCGCGCGCGCCTGCAGCAACTGCCGACTGTTCTCGCGCAGCCCCAGGCGTGCCAGCAGCTCCAGCCGCAGCCGCGTCTTGCCGACACCGGCGTCGGCCAGCACCGTCGCCACGCGCACGCATCGGCTCTCGCGCGCGGCAGCGTAGGCGGCAGCCAGCGCAGCCAGTTCGGTGTCGCGGCCGACCATCGGCGTCATCAGGCCGGCGATGCCGCGCTGCACGCCGAAGTGCGCATCGGCCGCCTCGCCTTCGACGAGGAAGGTCTCCAGCGGCTCGTCCAGCCCCTTGAGTGCGAGCGGCGGCTGAGCCTGGACGCGGAACAGGCCGCGCACCTGCGCGTGGGTGTCGCGGCTGATGCGCAGACGGCCCACCGGTGCACTCTGCTCCAGCCGCGCCGCCAGATGCACCGCGGCGCCGAGCGCCGTGCGATCGGCTTCGGCGCCGCCGCCGAGCACCACGGCGCCGGTGTGGATGCCGGCGCGCACTGCGAACTCGACCGCCGGATGGCGCTCGCGCAGGGCGCGCGCGTGCGCGGCGGCAGCCTCGAGGATCGCCAGCCCGGCGCGCACCGCGTGCTCGGCTTCGTTCTCGCGCAGGCCGTGCGTGCCAAAGACGGCCTTCAAGCCGTCGCCGGTGAAGCGCAGCACCTCGCCGCCATGCGAACGCACCAGAGCGGCAAAGCGCGTCAGCGCGGCGTCCAACGCGGCCGGCGCCTCATGCACCGGTAGCGCACGGAGCAGCTTCGTTGACTCGACGACGTCGACGAAAAGCACGCTGACCTGGCGCAGCCGCTGCGGCTCGTGCCCGGAGGCGTCCTTCTCCGCATCGGCACGCAGCGCGGCAATTGCGCGCTCGACCGCCGCGTCGCCCAGCGTCGCCCGCTGCGCCTGCAGGGCGGCGATCACCGCAGCGTGAGTTTCCGTACCCATCGTTGGGCTGCGATCCTAGCCCGGATATTTCACGAGGTCGCCCCCGAATGCGGGGTGTCGCCAGCTTTGGCGAGGACTGACCGCGTCCGAGGCGCGCAGCCACTTTGGATCGCCGGGATGACGCGGGTTTGCGCGGCACCCGGTCGGCCGCTTTGCGCTCAAACGTCCGCCGACCTGTGATTGACTGCGTTCCGCGGCGGCTTCGTCAGACGATCACCGGCTCCGGCTCCAGCCAGACGCCGAACTTCTCGCGCACCTTCTCCTGCACCTCGCGCGCGAGCGCGAGGATCTCGGCGCCGGTCGCGCCGCCGCGGTTGACCAGCACGAGCGCCTGCTTCTCGTAGACGCCGGCGCGGCCGCGCGTGGCGCCCTTCAGCCCGGCCGCTTCGATCAGCCAGCCGGCGGCGAGCTTGAAGCGGCCGCCCGGCATCGGGTAGCTGACGAGCGAGGGATGGTGCGCGAGCAGATGGTGATGCTGGTCGCGCGAGACGATCGGGTTCTTGAAGAAACTGCCGGCATTGCCGATCGACACCGGGTCCGGCAGCTTGCGGCGCCGGATCGTGCACACCGCGTCGAAGATGTCGCGTGCGGTCGGCGACGCAATGCCGCGCGCTTTAAGTTCGTTGGCGAGTTCGGCGTAGCCGGTAACGGGCATCCACCGCTTCGGCAACGCGAGCGTCACCGACAGGATCACGCGGCGACCGGAAAGCGCGGTCTTGAACGCGCTGTCGCGATAGCCGAAGTTGCAGTCGTCCGAGGACATCGTCACCACGTCGCGCGCATCGATGTCCCACGCCGAGAGCGCATGAAAACGCTCGGCCAGTTCGAGGCCATAGGCGCCGATGTTCTGGATCGGCGCCGCGCCCGCCTGCCCGGGGATCAACGCGAGGTTTTCGAGGCCGGGTCGGCCCGCTTCGAGCAACCGCTGCACGGTCGCATGCCAGTTCTCGCCGGCGCCGACTTCGACGAACCACGCTCGCTCGTCCTCGCCGACCTCGCGCAAGCCAGGCACATCCACCTTAACGACGACGCCGTCGACATCGCGCGTGAACAGGATGTTGCTGCCGCCGCCGAGGATCAGCCGCGGGACCCCGCGCAGCCGCGGATCGTCCTCGAGCAGCGCGAGGTCGGCGGCGCTGCGCACGTGGGCGAAGTAGCGCGCCCGCGCGTCGACCCCGAAGGTATTGAGCGCGCGGAGCGCAACGTTCTCTTCGAGCTCGATGGGCACGCGCCGATTATAGGAAGCGCCTCTCGGCGCCCTTCGGCGCGGTCGCGTCATCGCCGGCGAAGCGCGTCAACGGCCGATCGTCGGGCGACAGGCGCCAAAGCGACGAATTGCCTGGCTTGTTCGTTGCTATTCAAAAAGCCTACCGTTAACATGGGATGTGGACGACGAGAAAAAAGAGCCATGAAGCCGCGCCTTCGTTCGTACGACCCGTTCGCGCGCCTGCCGACGCTTTCACCGCCGGCGCGGACGGCTACGCCAACCGCACCCGGCCGCCGTTCAAGCGATGCTCGCGACCGATCGGTGCTCGAAACGCGTTATCCCGGCATCGCGCACGCGATCACGCTGCTCTGGGGCCACCCGGAGATGAACGAGTACTTCCGCAAACTCTGGCTCGCGGACGGCAACCAGACGCCGATCGAGCCGGACGCGATGTCGGAGCTGATGCTGCTCGCGCAGGTGCATCTGCACATCGTTCCGGACAAGCCGCAGCGCACGCTCGCGTCGATCTACGGGACGGCTTACAACACGCCGGCCAAGCGCGACGTTTGGGAGGATGTGAGCTGGCGCCGCTGAGACCTCAGCGACGCGGCGCAGTCGCGAGGCCCTTGCGCCAACGGTCGTAGAGGCGCGCCGCCAGCGCATTCATTCGCGTCGTTCGCGCCTGAACGTCGCGCAGCATTTCGGCGGCGTCCTGCACCGCCGGCCCGCCGTTGGTCCGCCGCTCCTGTTCGACTTCGGCGATCCACGTCTCGTCGGCAAGCCATGAGCGCACGAGCGCGGGCGTCATCTCGCAATGAAACTGCATGCCGAGGTGGGCATAGCCGCCGCGGTCGATCGCATAGGCCTGATGTTCGCAGTACGCGCTCGAAAGAAAGTTTCGCGCGCCGGGTGGCAGCGCGAACGCGTCGCCGTGCCACTGGAAGAACTCGACCCCTTCGACCGACTCGACGCCGAGCCACTCCGCAGCCAGGCGGGCGTCGGTGACGCGAAGCGCGCCCCAGCCGATCTCCTTGACCGGACTGCGCGTCACCCGCGCGCCGAGCGCCTTCGCGAGGAGCTGTCCGCCCAGGCAGTGCCCGATCACCGGCACACCGGCCGCGTCGGCCGCGCGAATCAGCGCGCAGGCAGGCTCGATCCAGGGAAGCGGATCGTTGACGCTCATCGGGCCGCCCATGAAGCACAGCCCGGCGAACTCGCGCGGGTCGGCGGGAACCGGATCGCCGCGGTCGATGCGGATCAGCGCGTACGGCAGCGCGCGCTCGCGCAGCCAGGTTTCGAAGTAACCCGGACCGACATCGCGATCGTGCTGGAAGATCGCGACCGGCCGCGCGCCGCCGTTCATCGCTGCAGTCACGCGGCTGGACGAACCCGGCGCGTCTCGCGCAACAGCTCGCCGAAGCGCGCGCGGATCGACGCCTCGATACCCGCGGCGTCGAGCCCGACGGATGCGAGCAGCCTCGCCGGATCACCGTGATCGACGAAGCGATCCGGCAGCCCCAGATGCAACATCGGGCGCTCGACGCCCAGCTCGTCGAGCACTTCGCGGCAGGCGCTGCCGGCGCCCCCGAGAACCACGTTTTCCTCGATCGTGACGAGCGCGTCATGCGAACGCGCCAGCTTCTCGATCAGTTCGCGGTCGATCGGCTTGACGAAGCGCATGTCCGCGACCGTCGCGTCGATCGCTTCGGCCGCTGCCAGCGCGGGCTGGACCATCGAGCCGAACGCGAGGATCGCGATCTGGGCGCCGGGACGCGCGCCCGACTCGCGGCGAATGACGCCCTGCCCGATCGGCAGCGTCTCCAGGGTGCGCTCGATCGCGGTGCCCGGCCCGGTACCGCGCGGATAGCGCACGGCGGCCGGTCCGTCGTGGCGAAACGCGGTCGTCAGCATCCTGCGGCATTCGCTCTCGTCGCTCGGCGCCATCACGACCAGGTTCGGAATGCAGCGCAGATACGAAAGGTCGAACGCGCCGTGATGCGTGGCGCCGTCGGCGCCGACCAGCCCGCCGCGATCGAGTGCGAAGACGACCGGAAGGTTCTGGATCGCCACGTCGTGGATCAACTGGTCGTACGCGCGCTGCAGAAAGGTCGAATAGATCGCGACCACCGGCTTCATGCCCTCGCACGCCAACCCCGCGGCGAAGGTCACCGCGTGCTGCTCGGCGATTCCGACATCGAAGTAGCGGTTCGGGAACTCCTGCTCGAAGCGGACCAGCCCGGAGCCCTCCCGCATCGCCGGCGTGATGCCGACGAGGCGAGGATCGGCGGCGGCCATGTCGCACAGCCAGTCGCCGAAGACCTGTGTGTACGTCGGTTTGCCGGGCGCGGACTTCTTGATGCCCTCCCTGGGATCGAACTTGCCGGGGCCGTGATAGAGCACGGGGTCGGCTTCGGCGAGCTTGTAGCCCTGCCCCTTCTTCGTCACGACGTGCAGGAACTGCGGGCCATCGAGCGCGCGCAGGTTCGCGAGCGTCGGGATCAGCGAGTCGAGATCGTGCCCGTCGATCGGCCCGATGTAGTTGAAGCCGAACTCCTCGAACAGCGTTCCGGGAACGACCATGCCCTTGGCGTGCTCCTCGATCTTGCGGGCGAGTTCGAACAGCGGCGGCACGGGCTTGAGCATCTGCTTGCCGACGTTCTTGGCCGCCGCGTAGAACTTGCCGCTCATCAGCCGCGCCAGATATCGATTCAGCGCGCCGACCGGCGGCGAGATCGACATGTCGTTGTCGTTCAGGATCACCAGCAGCCGGATGTTCTCGACCACGCCGGCGTTGTTCAGCGCCTCGAACGCCTGGCCCGCGGTCATCGCGCCGTCGCCGATCACGGCGATCGCGTGCCGCTTCTCGCCGAGGTTGCGCGCCGCGACCGCCATGCCGAGCGCAGCCGAGATCGACGTCGACGAATGCGCGGTGCCGAATGTGTCGTACTCGGATTCGCTCCGGCGCGGGAACCCCGAGATGCCGCCGAACTGGCGCAGCGTCTTCATCGCGTCGCGCCGGCCGGTCAGGATCTTGTGCGGGTAGGTCTGGTGGCCGACGTCCCAGACGATTCGGTCGTTCGGCGTATCGAAGACGTAGTGCAGCGCGATCGCGAGCTCGACCGTCCCCAGATTCGACGACAGGTGCCCTCCGGTCTGCGACACCGATTCGAGCACGAACGCACGCAGCTCGTCGGCGAGCTGCTTCAGTTGCGCGCGATCGAGCCGCCGCAGGTCGGCGGGCGATTCGATCGTCGGCAGGAGCGCTTCCATCGCTGGACCCCGCACGGCGCTCAATGCGAGCGCAGCACGATGAAGTCGGCCAATTGTCGCAGACGCAGCGCCCGCTCACCCAGAACCGAGATCGCGGCAAGGGCTTCGCCGCGCAGACGCTCGGCGCGCGACTTCGCCTCGGCGAGCCCGAGCACCGACACGTAGGTCGGCTTGGCCTGCCGCGCGTCCTTGCCCGCCGTCTTGCCGAGCACCTCGGAAGAGCCCTCGACGTCGAGCACGTCGTCGACGATCTGGAACGCGAGCCCGATCGCCCGTCCGTACGCGTCGACCGCGGCGAGCGTCGGCTCGTCGCAGCGGCCGGCGAGCGCGCCCATGCGGACCGAAGCGCGCAGCAGCGCGCCGGTCTTCATCCGGTGCATCCGTTCGAGCGCTTCGGCGCTCATCGTCTGCCCGACCGCGGCCAGGTCGATCGCCTGCCCGCCGCACATGCCCTCGGTGCCAGCCGCGTGCGCCAGCTCGCGCATCAGCAGTGCGCGCTCGTCGGCGGGCAGCGGCGCGTCGGCGAGCACCTTGAATGCCTCCGCCTGCAGCGCGTCGCCGGCGAGCATCGCGGTCGCTTCGTCGAAGGCGATATGCACGGTCGGCTTGCCGCGGCGGAGCACGTCGTCGTCCATGCACGGCAGATCGTCGTGGATCAGGGAATACGCGTGCACGTACTCGACGGCGAGCGCCGCGCAGTCGAGTGCGGCCGCGTCGGCGTCGCTCACGTCTCCCGCGGCGTAGACGAGCAGCGGCCGCACGCGCTTGCCGCCGTCGAGCACCGCGTAACGCATCGCCTCGTGCAGCCGCGCCGGAACGCGGCTCGGCGCAGGCAGTTGCAGATCGGCGGCGCGTTCGAAGCGCGCGAGCATCGACTGCACCCACGCTTCGAAGGAAAGCGGCTCGGCGGCGTGCCGCACCGCCGTGGCTGCGCTCACTGGCCCCCGCCCCTCAGTTCGGACGGCTCGAGCGGCTTGAGCAGTTCTCCATCGAGCTTCTTGATCTCCTGCTCGGCCGCGGCGAGCTTGCCCTGGCAGTAGCGCGCCAGCTCGGCGCCGCGCCGATACGCGGCGATCGATTCGTCGAGGCTCAGATCGCCCGATTCCATCCGGCGCACGAGCGTGTCGAGTTCGTCGAGCGCCTGCTCGAAGGTCAGTTCCGTGACCGGTTTGGGGGAGGACGCGCGCGCCATCGGCGGGAGTTCGCGGAGCGAGAAACGGCACGATTGTAGAGCAGCGTCGCGCGGCCACCGGAGGCGATCCATTAGACTGCCGCCGCCTATGCAGTCGCTCTGGATGGTGTTCGCATCGGCCCTGTTCTCGGTGATGGGGGCGTGCGTCAAGCTGGCTTCCCAGCACTACAGCGTCGCCGAGATCGTCTTTTACCGTTCAGCGATCGGCGCGGTGATCCTGTTTGCTTTCGTCCGCGCCCGCGGTGGCTCGCTGCGCACGCCGGTGCCGTGGATGCATGTGAGCCGCGGCGCGGTCGGCACGCTGGCGCTGGCGCTGTGGTTCTTCGCGACCACGGTGCTGCCGCTCGGAACGGCGATGACGCTGAACTTCTCGTCGCCGTTGTTCCTCGCAGCGTTCACCGTGGTGGCGTCGCTGGTGGCGGGCCGGCACGTACGCTGGCCGCTCGCGGTCGCGGTGGCCGCGGGCTTCGTCGGCGTCGTCCTCGTGCTGCAGCCCAGTTTCCGCACCGACCAGACGGTCGCCGGCATCGCGGGCCTCGTCTCCGGCGTGCTGTCGGCGGCCGCCTATTGGCACGTCAGGGAACTCGGGCGTCTCGGCGAGCCCGAATGGCGTACGGTGTTCTATTTCTCGCTGTCGGGTGTCGCGCTGGGGCTCGCCGGCTCGGTCGTCACGGGCTTCTCGTCGCATTCGTGGCGCGGCGCCGCGCTGCTTGCCGCCGTCGGCATCACCGCGACCGCCGCGCAGCTCGCGATGACACGCGCGTACGGCAGGGGGCGAACGCTGCTCACCGCGAACCTGCAGTTCTCCGCGGTCGTGTTCGCGGCGCTGCTCGGAGAAATCGTGTTCGCCGACCGGATTCCGACGGTCGGCTACATTGGCATCGCCGTGATCGTCGCCAGCGGTGTGCTGGCAACAATCGTCTCGGCGCGACCGGCGCCGCGCGTACCCCTCGCCGAACCGAGCACTGAAAAATGAGCGCGACGCTCGTCACCGTCGAAGAGCTTCAACCGCACCGGTCCGACCGCGACTGGTGCATCGTCGACTGCCGGCACGACCTGATGGACTTCGCGGCGGGACGGCGCGCGTACCAGGCAGGGCACATCCCGGGCGCGATCTTCGCGAACCTCGAAGACGATCTGTCCGGCGAAAAAACCGGCGGCAATGGCCGTCACCCGCTGCCGAAGCGCGAAGATCTGGTCGAGGTATTTCGCCGTTGGGGAATCGGCAACGACACCCAGATCGTCGCGTACGACGCGCACGGCGGGCAGTTTGCGGTGCGGCTGTGGTGGCTCGCGCGCTGGCTCGGCCACGCACGAGTCGCCGTGCTCGACGGCGGATGGCAGGCGTGGCTTGCGGCGACCGACGAATCGAGCACGACGCCGCCGGAACGCACGCGCGGCACGTTCGAGGCGCGCGCGCCGCTGGTCGCGGTGGCCACTGCCGACGACGTGCTCGCAGCGCGCAGCGATCCGGCGACGCTGCTCGTCGACGCGCGCGCGCCCGAGCGGTTCGAAGGGCGCGTCGAGCCGATCGACCCGGTGGCCGGACACATTCCGGGCGCAGTCAACCGCTTCTGGCAGGCGAACCTCGCCGATCCGGCCAGCGGCCGACTCAAACCGCCGCAGCAGTTGCGCGCCGAGTTCGAGCGGCTGCTCGCCGGCAGGGCCCCTGGGCAGATGATCGTCTACTGCGGCTCGGGCGTGACGAGCTGCCACCATCTGCTTGCGCTCGAGCACGCGGGGCTGCCCGGCGCGCGCCTGTACGCGGGTTCGTGGAGCGAATGGATCGCGGACCCGTCCAGGCCGGTGGCCACGGGTCGCTAGCCTGACCGCGGTCAGGCGCCGCGGGTTCAGCCCGCGTGCAGCGCACCGGTGACGATGGCCGCGACCGCCACGCCGACCAGCACGAGTGCCACTTCGGGAAGCGAGCGCGCCAGCGACTGGCGGCGCATCATTTCGGGCAGCAAGTCCGACAGCGCGATGTACATGAAGCTCGCCGCGGCGATCGCCAGCGCGAACGGCAGCAGCGACTGAGCCGCGTCGAGCACGAAGTAGCCGACCACGCCGCCGACCACCGCCGAAGCGCCGGACAGAAGCTGAAAGACGAACGCGCGCCGCTTGGTGAAGCCGGCGTTCAGCAGGATCATGAAGTCGCCGACCTCGTGCGGGATCTCGTGCGCGAGCACCGCGAGCGTGGCGAGCACCCCGGCCGCGGGGTCGAGCAGGAACGCGGCGGCGATCACGACGCCGTCCGCGAAGTTGTGGAACGCGTCGCCGACGAGGATCGGCAGCCCACCGCGGCGCGCCTCGTGCGCGTCATAACCGTGGACGTGATCGTGCGCGTCGCCTTCGTGATGGTGCGTGTGATGGATCAGCGCCATCTTCTCGAGGAGAAAGAAGCCGAGCACGGCCACGAGCAGCGCCCACCCGAGCGCCGCGGGGTCGGCGCCGCTGTGGAAAGACTCGGGCAGCAGATGCGTCGTCGCCACCGTCAGCAGCAGCCCGGCGGATACGCACACGAGCTTGTCGACCAGCGACGACAGCAGCCGGAAGCTCAGCGCCGCGGCCAGCGCGATCGAAAAGACGGTCGACAGGACGTTGGCAATGACGATGTAGGCGAGCGTGTGCATGGTTTGAGACCGCCGCGGCCCGCGCGGCAAAACAAAGGGGGCGCGGCGAATGCCGCACCCCCGATGCAGCTGCGAAAAGTGTAGCGAGGCCGTCGAGCCCCGCGCCGTTCAAGCCAAACCGTGCTGCTTGAACCAGGCGAGCAGCCGCTTCCAGCCGTCCTCGGCCGCTTGCTTGCGGTAGCTCGGCCGATAGTCCGCGTGGAACGCATGCGGCGTGTCCGGATAGATGACGAACTCGCACTTGGTGTTGCCGGCAGCCTTCAGCGCGTCGCGCATCTTCTCGACGGTGTCGTTCGGGATGCCGCTGTCGGCGCCGCCGTACAGGCCGAGGATCGGCGCCTTGATCTGCGCGACGACATCGAGCGGCGTCTTGTCGCCGGCGTGATACGCGCGTGCGACCGGCCCGTACCAGGCCACGCCGGCCGTGAGCTGCGGGTTGTGCGCGGCGTACATCCAGACGATCCGCCCGCCCCAGCAAAAACCGGTGATGCCGAGCTTGCCGGCCGCACCGCCGTTTTTGGCCGCCCACGCCGCGGCCGCATCCAGGTCGCCCATCACCTGCGCGTCCGACACCTTGGAGACGATCTCGCTCACCAGTTTGGGGATATCCGTGTACTTCGACGGATCGCCCTGGCGCGCGTACAGCTCGGGGGCGACCGCGAGATAGCCCTGCTTCGCGAGACGGCGGCACACGTCCTTGATGTGCTCGTGGACGCCGAAGATCTCCTGCACGACGAGCACCGTCGCGAGCCCGGTCTTGCCGGCAGGCATCGCGCGGTACGCGGGCATGTCGCCGTCCTTGGTCGGGATCTTCACTTCACCTGCGGTCAGGCCTTGCGTGTCGGTGGTAATCATGGTCTGGGCAACAACGGGGGTGACGGCGGCGGCGAATCCGGCTGCGAGCGAAGTCTTGACGAACCCGCGCCGGGTCAGTTCGAGCGCGGGGTTCAGGCTGTCGAGTTCTTCGCGAGCATCGCGCACGGGCGTCTTTGCGTCGTCCATGAAGCCTCCTGGCAGTCAGCGGGTGTTATTGGGAAGGGGCGCGGCAGTATGCCAGCACGCGAACACCGCGCCGAACCCCGGGAATCCCGAGATCCCATGAACGAGGGGCGCGCACGAACGAAGACGCGGAGCCGGTGCGTCGATCGCTCGACGCTGCGGCTCCGCGTGTTCGGGTTTTCCCGGTGCGGCTACTTCAGCGCCTGCAGCTTGTCGTAGGTCGCCTTGTCCCAGGTCGCGTCCGGCCCGTTGTGCAGCTTGACCACCGCCGCGCGGAACGGCGCGCGGTCGACGCGAATGACGGTCTTGCCGCGTTTCTCGAACTCGGCGCCGAGCTTCTTCTCGATCTCGATGATCTCGCTCGTCGCGCGCGCCGCGGCCTCCTTCAGCACGGCCTCGAAGATCTTCTTGTCGCCGTCGGCGAGCTTGTTCCACGTCGGGCCGCCGACGATCGTGATCAGCGCGTCGGTGATGTGGCCGGTGAGCACGATGTACTTCTGCACTTCGTAGAACTTCTTCGCTTCGATCGTCGGCAGCGGATTCTCCTGCGCATCGACCGTGCCGTTTTGCAGCGCCAGGTACACCTCGGCGAAGGCGATCGGCGTCGGATTGGCACCGACCGCGCGCGGGAACATCGTGTACAGCGGCGCGTCGGGAACGCGGATCTTCAGGCCCTTCATGTCCTCGGGCTTGTTGATCGGCTTGTTCGACGTCACGTGCCGCTCGCCGTAGTAGGTGATCGCGACGACCTTGTGCCCGCTCTTCTTCTGATAGCCGTCGGCCAGTTCGGCGAACAGCGGGCTCGTCGAAAAGGCCTTCCAATGGTTGAAGTCGCGGAACATGTACGGCGCGCCGCCGATGGCTATCGGCCCGTACGTACGTCCGGCGAAAAGCTGCCCCGTGTAGATGATGTCGACCGTGCCGAGCGTGAGCCCCTGGTTGATGTCGGTCTCCTTGCCGAGCGTCGACGCGGGGAACACCTCGATCTGGTAGCGGTTGTTCGTGCGCTTGGCGATTTCGCCCGCGGCCCATAGCGCGGCCGTGTGATACGGCTCGGACACTTCGTAGACGTGCGCGAACTTGAGCTTCGTCTGCGCCTGCGCGATGCCGGCGGCAAGCGCCAGCGCGGCGAACGTCGTCAACAGCTTGGCTTTCATCGGATGTCTCCTCCTGTGTGGCCTGCAAAAAGTCCTTCCGACCGCTCCCCGCCGACGGCGGGAAGCCGAATCACATCACTGCGCCCACCTGCCACGGCACGAACTCCTGCTGGCCGTAGCCGTGCACCTCGCTCTTGCTCCTGCGGCCCGACGCCGTCTCGAGGATCAGGTCGAAGATCCGCGCGCCCACCTCCTCGATCGTCGCCCGCCCGTCGGCGATTTCACCGCAGTTGATGTCGATGTCGTCCTCCTGCCGGCGCCACAGATCGCTGTTGGTCGCGAGTTTCAGAGACGGCGCCGGCGCGCAGCCGTAGGCCGAGCCGCGGCCGGTCGTGAACACGATCATGTTCGCGCCGCCCGCGACCTGGCCGGTGGCGGACACCGGGTCGTAGCCGGGCGTGTCCATGTAGACGAATCCCTTCGCGGTCACGGGCTGCGCGTACTCGTACACCTCGACGAGGTTGGTCGTCCCGCCCTTGGCCACCGCGCCGAGCGACTTCTCCAGGATCGTGGTCAGTCCGCCGGCCTTGTTGCCGGGCGACGGGTTGTTGTTCATCTCGCCGCGGTTGCGCGCACAGTAGTCCTCCCACCACTTGATCCGCGCGATGAGCTTCTCGCCGACCTCGCGCGTGACCGCGCGCCGCGTCAGAAGATGCTCGGCGCCGTAGATCTCGGGGGTCTCCGAGAGGATCGCGGTGCCGCCATGCGCGACCAGCCGGTCGACCGCATTGCCGAGCGCGGGGTTCGCGGTGATGCCGGAGTAACCGTCCGAACCGCCGCATTGCAGACCGAGCGTCAGATGGCTCGCGGCAACGGGCTGCCGGCGAACGCGATTCACGGCCGGAAGCATCTCGCGCACGAGCGCGACGCCGCGCGCGATGGCGCTCGCGGTGCCGCCGACGTCCTGCAGGTTGTACGTGCGCAGCGTCTCGCCTTCGCGCAGGTTCTCCGCGCCGAGCAGCGCGCTGACCTGGTTGGCTTCGCAGCCGAGCCCGACGACGAGGACCGCGCCGAAATTGGCATGCCGCGCGTAGCCGCCGAGCGTACGGCGCAGGATCGTCATCGCCTCGTCCATGTCCATGCCGCAGCCCGTGCCGTGCGTGAGCGCGACCACGCCGTCGACGTTCGGAAAATCCGCGAGCGCCTGAGGAAACACGTCGCGACGGAAGCGGTCCGCGATCGCGCGCGCGACGGTGGCCGAGCAATTGACCGTCGAAAGAATGCCGATGTAGTTGCGCGTGGCCACCCGACCGTCGGCGCGCACGATGCCTTCGAACGTCGCGGGCCGCTCGACGTACCGCGTCGGCTTGACGTCGGCGCAGAACGCATAGTCGCGTTCGAAGGCGCCGTGCTGCTCGCCGATGCCGAGGTTGTGCAGGTGGACATGCTCGCCGGCGCGGATGTCGCGCGTGGCGAAACCGATGATCTGGTTGTAGCGCCTCACGGCGGCCCCAACGCGGATCGGCCGCGCCGCCACCTTGTGCCCCGCCGGCACCAGCCCGATCACGGTCACGCCTTCGTCCGGCAGCGGCGTTCCGGACACGAGCTGCCGGCGCGCGATCACGACGTCGTCGTTCGGATGAAGGCGAAGGACGGGCGAGATTCCAGGGTCGGCGACGACTGCGGACATGTTCACACCTCCGAACTCCCTCTCCCCAGGCATTACGAGAGGGAGAAATTCTTCACATCAACACCCTCGGCAGCCACAGGCTGATCGACGGCACGTAGGTCACGAGGATCAGGCTCGCCAGCAGCGGCAGCAGCCACGGCAGGATCGCCATCGTCGTTCGCTCGAACGACAGCTTCGACACGCGCGCGAGCACGAACAGCACGAGCCCCATCGGCGGGTGCAGCAGCCCGATCATCAGGTTCAGCACCATGATCAGCCCGAAGTGCACCGGGTCGATCCCGAGCTGATGCACGATCGGCAGCAGCACCGGCACCAGGATCGTGATCGCGGCCGTGGGTTCGAGGAAGCAGCCGACGAACAGCATCAGCAGGTTCGCGAGCAGCAGGAACATCCACGGATCGCTGGTGAACGCCAGCACCCATGCGGCGATCGACTCGGTCGTCCGCGTGACCGTCAGCATCCAGCCGAAGATCGACGCCGCGGCGACGATCAGCAGCACGGTCGCCGTCGTCTCGATCGTGTCCATCGACACCTTGACGAGCGTGCGCGGGCTCATCGTGCGGTACCACACCAGCCCGAGGAACAGCGCCCACACGCACGCGGCGATCGCGCCTTCGGTCGCGGTGAAAACGCCCGAGGTCATCCCGCCGATCAGCAGCACCGGCGTGAGGATCGGCAGCACCGCGTTGAAGCGGAACTTCCAGTCGGCCACCAGCAGCAGCCCCAGCGCGACCGCGACCGCGGCCGTGGGCATCGCGCCGGCCTGGGTGGCGGCCCAGATCGCCACCGGAAACGCCGCGACGATCGCGAGTTCAAGCACCGCCTTGCCGAGCTTCGTCCATTGGAACTGAGTGTCGCTGCCGAACCCGCGCTTGTGCGCGTAGTACGCGACGGTGGCCATCATCAGCAACGCCATCACGAGCCCGGGAAGCAGGCCCGCCAGAAACAGCGCGCCGACCGACACGTTGGCGAACATCGCGTAGATCACGAACGGCAGCGACGGCGGGATGATCGGGCCGAGCGTGGCCGACGCGGCGGTCACGCCGACCGCGAATTCGGTCGAGTAGCCGTGATCGCGCATCGCCTTGATCTCGATCGTTCCGAGCCCCGCCGCGTCGGCGATCGCCGTGCCGGACATGCCGGCGAACACCATCGAGCCGACGACGTTGACATGGCCGAGTCCGCCCTTGAGCCAGCCGACGAGTGCGAGCGCGAAGTTGTAGATCCGGTTGGTGATGCCGGCCGAGTTCATCAGGTTGCCGGCCAGCACGAAGAACGGCACCGCCAGCAGCGGAAACGAATCGATGCCGTTGACCATCCGGTGGATCACGACGAAGTCGGGCACGTTGCCCGAGACCAGCACGTAGATCAGCGACGAACCCGCCATCGCGATCGCGACCGGAACGCCCGCACCCATCAGCGCGAGAAAGGTGAGCTTGAACCCGGCCGGTGTCATCGTTGCGTCCGTCCTTCGCGCGCCGTCATGCGGTCGCCTCGGGGGTCTCGTGCAGCTCGGGGCGTTCGAGCACCGACGCGCCGCGCCTCCAGTTGGCGAGCGCGACCTGCACCGCGCGCCAGGTCATCAGTGCGAAGCCGAACAGTACGACGGCATAGACCACTCCGATCGGCCAGTCGACGATCGACATCGGCTGCCCGCCGATGCGCATCATCAGCGCCGCGGTCAGATACACCGCGTACGCGAAGAAGGCGATCCGGACGAGGTCGACGAGCGTGGCCAGCACGCGCGTCAGCGGTTTCGGCAGCACGCGGTAGAAGAAGTCGACCTGCACGTGGTTGTTCTTGCGCACCGCGATCGCCGCACCGACGAACACCGTGCAGATCAGCAGATAGCGCGCGATCTCCTCGGTCCACGACGCCGAATCGTTCAGCGCGTAGCGCGTGAAGAATTGCAGGAACACGACGACGGCGAGCAGCCAGAACAACGCGAGCGCGATCCAGTCCTCGAAGCGGTAGATCCGCAGATCGACCGGCTGGTCGTGAACGTCGAACGTGCCGTCGGCCGCCAGCACGTGCTCGTCGGTCGCGCCCGTCTTCTGACTCACCTCATCCCTCCTCCGTGCGGCGGCCCGCAAATCCGGCCTTCAGTTTCGATTGAAACTCACCTTGAAGCGCTTCGCGGCCATGTCGAGGTGCCTGCGCATCGCCGCGCGCGCCGCGGCCGGGTCGCCCGACTCGATCGCCGCGAGGATCGCCTCGTGTTCCGCGATCGCCGACCGCCACAGCGCAGGCGTGTCGAAATGGCGCTCGAGCCTGAGGAACAGCGGGCCCGTGCGCTGCGCCCACAGCGTGCGCACCAGCATCGCCAGCGCGCTGTTGCCGCTCGCGTCGGCGACGCATTCGTGGAAGCGTTGATCGCCTTCGAGCGGAACGACGTTGCGCCGGCCGTCGGTGCGCATCGACGCGAGCGCCGCCTTCATCTGCCGCACCTGCGCGGCGCTCGCGTGCCGCGCCGCCTGCGCCGCGCACTCGGATTCGACGAGCCTGCGCGCCTCGATCAGTTCGAACGGCCCCGAGTCGGGCGGCAGCGCCACCTTGCCGACGCGGCCTCCGGAGCGGCGCGACTCCGCGCTCGTCACGTACACGCCCGATCCGATACGGACCTCGACGAAACCCTCGACCTCGAGCGCGATCAGCGCCTCGCGCACCGACGGACGGCTGACGCCGAGTTGCTTGGCCAGATCGCGTTCGGGCGGCAGCCGCGATCCCGGCTTGAATTCGCCGCGCCGGATCAGCGCCGCGATCTGATCGGCGATCTGGCGGTACAGACGGCGCGGTTCGAGGGCCTGGATCGGCATGCGGTTCGTTGGATCGACTTCGCTTCGACTGCGGGACTCTTCGGCCGGGTTCGCGCCGATTTCTGGACAAGTGTCGGACGCAACCCTTACACTGGCCGCGCCTCGCATTGGTAAAGTGGTCAGGCCAATTGGCGGGCAGCTTCACACACGCGGCCGTGCGGTGTCAAGGTCGCGTCACGACGAGAAGGCGAAAGGGGGAGCTTCATGGCAGGTCGACTCGCAGGCAAGACCGCACTCGTGACTGCGGCGGGACAGGGGATGGGGCGCGCCGGCGTGCTCGCGTTCGCGCGCGAAGGCGCGCGCGTGATCGCGACCGACGTCAAGCCCGACCTGCTGAAGTCGCTGCGCGACGCGGCGGCAACGATGCCGGTATCGACGCGCGTGCTCGACGTGCTCGACGACCGCGCGGTCCAGGCCTGCGTCGAAGAAGTCGGCGCGGTCGACATCCTGTTCAACTGCGCCGGCTACGTGCACCAGGGAACGATCCTCGACTGCCGCGTCGAGGACTGGGACTACAGCTTCGATCTGAACGTCCGCAGCATGTTCGTGATGACCAAGGCGATGCTGCCGAAGATGATCGCCGCAGGCGGCGGCGTGATCCTGAACATGGCCTCGGTGCTCGGCGCGCAGAAAGCGGCGCCGAACCGGCTCGCGTACGCGGCGAGCAAGGCCGCGGTCGCGGGATTCACCCGCGCGCTCGCGATCGACCACGTCAAGCAGGGGATCCGCGTCAACTGCGTCTGCCCCGGCACCGTCGACACGCCTTCGCTCGAAGAGCGGATCCAGGCCTTCGCCGATCCGGTGCAGGCGCGCAAGGACTTCATCGCGCGCCAGCCGATGGGACGGCTCGCCACCGCCGAGGAAATCGCCGAGACCTTCGTCTACCTCGTCTCCGACGAGTCGTCGTTCATGACCGGACAGGCGATCTTCGTCGACGGCGGGATGAGCCTCTAGCACCCCCTCTTTCCCGACCCTCTCGCCTTTCCCGGCGAGGGGGAATTCAACTGCGAGGAATTGCGAATGAAACTGCTCCGCTACGGCCCGAACGGCTACGAGAAGCCCGGACTGCTCGACGCCGACGGCAACATCCGCGACCTGTCGGGCATCGTCAGCGACATCGATTCGTCCGTGCTCGCGCCCAAGCGCCTTGCGCACCTGCGCAAGTTCGATCCGGCGAAGCTGCCGCTGGTCCGGGGCAAGCCGCGGCTCGGCGTGCCCTATGTCGGCATCGGCAAGTTCGTCGCGATCGGGCTGAACTACTCCGACCACGCGGCCGAAAGCAACATGCCGATCCCGAGCGAGCCGATCGTCTTCAACAAGTGGACGACCTGCATCACGGGGCCGAACGACGGCATCGTGATCCCGAAGAACTCGCACAAGACCGACTGGGAGGTCGAACTCGGCGTGGTCATCGGAACGAAAGCGCAATACGTCGAAGAGCGCGATGCGCTGAAGCATGTTGCCGGTTACTGCGTCGTCAACGACGTCTCCGAGCGCAACTTCCAGCTCGAGCGCGGCAGCCAGTGGGACCGCGGCAAGGGCTGCGACACCTTCGGCCCGATCGGCCCGTACCTGGTCACCTCCGACGAGATCGCCGATCCGCAGAACCTCGACATGTGGCTCGACGTCAACGGCGAGCGGATGCAGACCGGCAACACGCGGACGATGATCTTCGGCGTCGCGCATCTGGTCTCGTATCTGAGCCAGTTCATGACGCTGCTGCCCGGCGACATCATCACGACGGGCACGCCGCCCGGCGTCGGCATGGCGATGAAGCCGCCGCGCTTCCTGCGCCCCGGCGACGAGGTGCGTCTGGGCATCGCCGGGCTCGGCGAGCAGCGGCAGAAGGTGACTGCATACGCGGGATAGCGTGCGGAACGATCGCAACGGTCCGCCGTTCGGGCCCCCCTTTCGTAAAGGGGGGTGAGCGATGCGCACCGCCGAACACGTCGATCACGCATCGCTCGCGAACTGGGGCGCAGCCTGCCTGCGCGCGGTCGGCTGCAGCGACGACGACGCGCGCACGGTCGCCGACGCGCTGGTGCAGACGAGTCTGTGGGGGATCGACTCGCACGGCATCGCGCGGCTGCCGCACTACCTCGCGCGCATCCGCGCCGGATCGATCGAGCCGCGGCCCCGCTACACCGTCACCCGAACCGCACCGGGCACCGCGCAGTTCGACGGCGGCCACGGGCTCGGCATCGCCGCGGCGTTCGCCGCGATGGCGCTGGCGCAGACGCTCGCGCGCGAAGCGGGCATCGGCGCGGTCGGCTTGTGCGAGTCGACGCACTGCGGCGCGATCGGCCTGTACACGCGGCAGGCGGCGCGCGACGGTCTCGTCGGGATCGCGTTCACGCACGCCGATTCGATCGTCGCGCCCGCGCGCGGCACGCGCAAGTTTCTGGGCACCAATCCGATCTCGATCGCTTTCCCGCGCGCGGGCGGCGCGCCGCTGTGCCTGGACATGGCCACCAGCGCGATCCCGTGGAACCGCGTGATGAACGCGCGGCGCGAAGGCCATCGCCTGCCTCCGGATGTCGCGCTCGACGAGCACGGCCGTCCGACGCAGGACGCGCACGCGGCAACGGCGCTCGTTCCGCTCGGCGGCGTGTCGTACGGCCACAAGGGCTACGCCCTCGCGCTGATGATCGATCTGCTGTGCGGGCCGCTGAACGGGATGGCCTTCGCCGACCGGATCGCGCCGATGTTCGGCGATCTGACGCGGCGGCGCCGCTTGGGCGGCCTGATGATCGCGCTCGACCCTGCGCGGTTCGCCGGCGGCGCAATGCTCGCGCAGCGCGTCGCCGAGGTGGTCGACGCCATCCGCCGCCAGCCCGGCGACGTGCTCTACCCGGGCGAGCCCGAGGAACGCGCCGAAGCGCAGCGGCGCCGCGAAGGTATTCCGGTCGAACCCGGTTTGCGCGCCGAGTTCGACGATTGGACGCGACGCCTCGGCGTCGCGCCGCTGCGATGAAGCCCGCGCTGCTGCTGGTCGCGCCGATTCACGCGCCGACGCAGGCGCGGCTCGAGAGCGACTACCGCGTGATGCGGTGGTACGACGCGCCGGACCGCGCCGCGCTGATCGAGCGGGCGGCGACCGAGGCGCGGGTGGCGGTCACGAGCGGCGGCGCCGGGATGAAGGCCGAGCTGATCGATGCGCTGCCGCGGCTCGAGCTGATCGCCTGCTTCGGGGTCGGTGTGGACGCGATCGACCTCGCCGCCGCGCGCGCACGCGGTATCCGCGTGACCAACACGCCCGACGTGCTGACCGACGACGTCGCCGACCTCGCGCTCGGACTGATCCTCGCGACCGTCCGGCGCATCGTCGCCGCCGACCGCTATGTGCGCGAAGGACGCTGGCTGAAGGGTCCGATGCCGCTGACCGGCCGCATGAAAGGCACCCGGCTCGGCATCGTCGGCATGGGCCGCATCGGGCAGGCGATCGCACACCGCGCGGCGGCCTTCGGCATGGATATCGCCTACTTCGGCCCGCATCCGAAGCCCGTGCCGTGGCGCTACGAACCCGATCTGGTGGCGCTCGCGCGCGAGTCCGGCGTGCTGGCGGTCGCGTGCCCCGGCGGCGAATCGACCCGCGGGCTGATCGACCGCACCGTGCTCGACGCGCTCGGTCCGGCCGGCATCCTTGTCAACATCGCGCGCGGCTCGGTCGTCGACGAGGACGCGCTCGTGGCCGCGCTCACGAGCGGGCGTCTGGGCGGCGCCGGACTCGACGTGTTCGCCGACGAGCCGCGCGTGCCGGCCGCGCTGCTCGCGCTCGATAACGTCGTGCTGCAGCCGCATCAGGGCAGCGCCACGCACGCCACGCGAGGCGCGATGGGACAGCTCGTCCTCGACAACGTCGAGGCCTTTTTCGCCGGACGGCCGCTGCCGACGCCGGTGACCTGAACACAAAGAGGAGGTGCGATGTTCGACGATCTGAAAGGCAAGGTCGTGCTGATCACGGGTGCCAGCACCGGCATCGGCGCGGCCGCGGCGCGCGCATTCGGCGGCGCCGGCGCACGGGTCGCAGTGCACTATCACGCGAGCGAAGCGCAGGCGCGCCAGGTCGCCGCCGACATCGCCGCCGCGGGCGGCGAAGCGGCGCTGTTTCGCGCCAACGCCATGAAGCGCGACGAACTGGTCGGGTTGGTCGACCAGGTGCTTCGGCACTTCGGCCGCATCGACGTGCTGATCAACAACGCCGGCAACGTGTTCGGGCGCAAGCCCTTCGTCGACTGCGACGAGACCTTCGTCGACGAGATCCTGCAACTGAACGTGCGCTCGGTCGTCACGCTGTGCCGCGCGATCGTCCCGGTGTTCCGCAAGCAAAGGAGCGGCAACATCATCAACGTCACGTCGATCGCTGCACGCAACGGCGGCGGGCCGGGAGTGGCGCTATACGCGGCGACGAAGGGGTTCGTCAGCACGCTGACGCGCGGGCTCGCCAAGGAGTTGGTCGGCGACAACGTCCGGGTCAACGGCGTTGCGCCCGGCGTGATCATCACGCCGCTGCACGACCGGCACACACCGCAGGCTACGCTCGACGCGCTGCGCGCGACGATCCCGATGGGCCGGCTGGGCACGCCCGAGGAGTGCGCCGGCGCGTTCCTGTATCTCGCGTCGGATGCGGCGAGCAGCTACGTGACCGGACAGATCATCGAGGTCAACGGCGGGCAGTTGATGCCGTAGCTGGCGCGATCGCGCTGCGGCGCTTCGAACTCGGAGGGCACCGGGTCCTCATTGAGTTTCTCCGTGCCCTCCGTGTCTCGGTGGTGAGACCTTCGGCCTTCGAAGGCTGCGACGGTCACCACAGAGACACAGAGGACACAGAGAAAAGAAGGGCTCGTCCCGGGCGCTCTCCGCGCCGAGATGGCGGCGCCGCTCGCGTTGCCGCCGAGGCGCCTGGCTGACCAGTGGCGAAACCTAGCCGCGCCCCACGAAAGGCATCTTGGTCGCCATCACGGTCATCGAGAAGACGTTCGCCTCGGGTGGCAGGCTCGCCATGTGCAGCACGGCGTCGGCGACGATCTGAACGTCGATGACCGGCTCGGGCGCGAGCCGGCCGTCGGCCTGAGGAACGCCCTGGGTCATTCGCGCGGCCATCGGCGTCAGCGCATTGCCGATGTCGATCTGGCCGACGGCGATGTCGTACTTGCGCCCGTCGAGCGAAGCGGCCTTCGTCAGCCCGAGGATCGCGTGCTTGCTCGCGGTATAAGGCGCCGAGTTGGGCCGCGGCGCGTGCGCCGAGATCGAACCGTTGTTGATGATGCGCCCGCCGCGCGGCGACTGATCCTTCATCACCCGGAACGCCTGCTGCACGCAGAAGAACGCGCCGGTCAGGTTCACGTCGATCACCTTCCGCCACTCGTCGACGGACAGATCCTCGAGCGGGATGCCCGGCGCATTCGCACCCGCGTTGTTGAACAGCAGGTCGACCCGGCCGAAACGCGCGACCGTCGCGTCGAACAGCGCACGCACCGAATCGGCGCGGGTCACGTCGGCCGGCACCGCCAATGCGCGCCCCGCGTGCTCGCCGGCGAGCCGGATCGTCTCGTCGAGCGCGTCGGCGCGACGGCCCGCGAGCGCGACCCGCCAGCCCGCGCGCAACAGCGTCAGCGCGACCGCGCGGCCGATGCCGCTGCCCGCGCCGGTGACGATCGCAACGCCGGCCGGCATCGCCGCGGCCTATTCCTTGACCGCGCCGGTCAGCCCGGACACGTAGTACTCGACGAAGAACGAATACAGGATCGCCACCGGCAGCGAGCCGAGCAGCGCGCCCGCCATCAGCGAACCCCAGTGATAGACGTCGCCCTCGACGAGTTCCGTCACCACGCCGACCGGCACCGTTTTCACCTCCGACGAAGAGATGAACGTCAGCGCGTAGATGAACTCGTTCCACGACAGCGTGAACGCGAAGATGCCCGCCGAGATCAGCCCGGGTACCGCGAGCGGCAGCACGATCTTCGTGAGGATCTGCCAGCGCGACGCGCCGTCGATCAGCGCGCATTCCTCCAGCTCGAACGGGATCGAGCGGAAATAGCCCATCAGCAGCCACGTGCAGAAAGGGATCAGAAAGGTCGGATACGTGAGGATCAGCGCGAACCGGGTGTCGAACAGCCCCAGTTCGAACACCACCTTCGCGAGCGGGATGAACAGGATCGAAGGCGGCACGAGGTAAGCGAGGAACACGCTGACGCCGACGTAGCGCGAGCCACGGAACCGAAGCCGCTCGATCGCGTAAGCGGCGAGCAGGCTGCACACGAGCGACAGGAAGGTCGAAACGACGGCGACCAGCATCGTGTTCCACAGCCAGTCCGGATAGGCCGTGTCGAACAGCAGCTTCCGGATGTGCGCGAGCGTCGGGCTCGACACCCAGAACGGATTGCCCTCGCGCGACAGCAGTTCCTCGTTCGGTTTGAACGTCGTGATGCCCATCCAGTAGAAGGGAAACAGCAGCACGAACAGGAACAGCGCGAGCGGCGCGTAGACGGTGACGACGCGCCGCGGCACCGACTCGAGGTAGCGCATGCCCTGCGTGTCGACGACCTGCTCCGTGCTCGCCTGTGCGCTCATGGACTCAGTCCTTTCCGCCCTGCTGCCATGCGCGCCGCTGCAGGCCGAAGTACGAGAAAAGGATCGCGGCGAGCAGGAACGGCACCATCGCGACCGCGAGCGCCGCGCCCTCGCCGAGCGCGCCCCCGGGGATCGCGCGCTGGAACGACAGCGTGGCCATCAGATGCGTGGCGTTCAGCGGACCGCCGCGCGTCAGCACGTAGATCAACTGGAAGTCGGTGAACGTGAACAGCACCGAGAAGGTCATCACGACCGCGATGATCGGCGTCAGCAGCGGCAGCGTCACGTAGCGGAACTGCTGCCAAGGGGTCGCGCCGTCGAGGCTCGCCGCTTCGTAGTACGAAGGCGAGATCGTCTGCAACCCGGCGAGCAGGCAGATCGCGATGAACGGCACGCCGCGCCAGATGTTGGCGGCGATCGTCGAAAAGCGTGCGTTCCACGGATCGCCTAGGAAATCGATGTAGCGGTCGATCAGCCCGAGCTTGGTCAGGGTCCAGCTGATCACCGAGAACTGCGCGTCGTAGATCCACCAGAACGCGATCGCGCTCAATGCCGTCGGCACGATGAACGGCAGCAGCACGACGGCGCGGATGAACGCCTTGAATGGCAGGTGCTTGTTCAGCAGCAGCGCCAGCCACAGGCCGAGCGCGAATTTGATGACGCTCGCGACGACCGTATAAAAAAGCGTGTTGAACAGCGACAACCGCGCGACCGAATCGCCGAACAGGAAGACGTAGTTCTCCAGCCCGACCCAGTGGCCGCCGCGGCCGACCTTCGTGTCGGTGAAGCCGAGCCATACGCCCAGGCCGAGCGGATACGTCAGAAAGAACAGCAGCAGCGCGCCGGCCGGCAGGATGAACAGCAGGCCGAGCGCATTGCGGTTGTTCTGTAGGCGGTTGAGAAGCGCGTGCACGAGTCTTGCCACGGTTGCATGGTGAAGCGTCCCCTCCCCCCGGAATCGGGGAGAGGGGAATCCGATCACACCTTGTAGTAGCGCTCGGCCCGCTTCTGCGCGCGCTCAGCGGCTTCCTGCGGTGTACGCGCGCCCGATGCGGCCTCGGCCACCATGTTGACGACGATGAAGTCCGCCGCCGCGCCGGCCGAGGCGTACCCGAGCCGGCCCGCGTAGCCGATCGGCCGCATGATCTTCATCGCGTCCCGGTACGGCGTGTGTTTCGGATCGACGGTCCAGATCGGGTTCTTCTCGTACGCGACGAGCGGCTGCGTGACGTAGCCGATCGCGGCCTGCATCCACGGCCCGTACTGCTCCTCCTCCATCATGAAGCGGATGAACTCCTTGGCCGCCTTCGGGTACTTCGTGTGCTTGAAGATCATCTGGTTGAAGAACAGGTTCAGCTCCGTGGGCACACCGGCCGGGCCGATCGGCATGTTGGCGTGGTTGATGTCGGCCGCCATCTCCTGCAGCTTCGGATCCTTCGACGTCTTGGCCGCGTAGTAGATCGAGATGCCGTTGGCGGTGACGCTGCACTGCCCGTCGAGGAACGCCTTGTTGTTGTTCGGGTCGAGCCACGACAGCGTTCCAGGCACGAAGGTCTGATACAGCTCGCGCGCGTATTCGAGCGCCTTGATCGTCTGCGGGCTGTTGATCACGACGTTGTTCTTCTCGTCGACGAGCTTCGCGCCGTGCGACCAGATCAGCCAGTGCGTCCAGACGTTGCCGTCGCCCGTGGCGTTGCCGAGCGCGAACCCGCCGGGCGTGCCCTTCTCCTTCAACGCCTTCATCAGCTTCAGGAAGCCGTCGGTATCGCGCGGGAACTTGTCGAAACCGGCCGCCTTGACCTGGCTCTCGCGATAAACGAGCGTGTTGCCCGCGCAGCCGAGCGGCACGCCGATCCAGTTCTTGCCGTTCGGCCGCAGATACGCCTCGCACACCGGGTACCAGCCGCCGTATTTCTTGCCCAGATACGTGCACAGGTCGGTGACGTCGACCAGTTTCTCCGGGTACAGATTGGCGTCGTCGTGCGTGGACAGGATGATGTCGGGACCGGCACCGGTGTTGGCCGCCACGGCCGCTTTCGGCCGCACGTCCTCCCAGCTCTCGTTGTCGATGCGCACCTCGATGCCGTACTTCGCCGAGAACGCCTGCACGTTCTTCATGTACTGGTCGATGTCGCCCTGCACGAACCGGCTCCAGCGCAGCACGCGCAGCTTGGCGCCCTTCTCCGGCTGATTGCTCCACTGCGCTTCGGCGTCCTTGATCCAGATCATCGGGCCGACGGTCGCCGCCGCCGCCACGCCCGCCGTGGTCTTCAGGAAATCGCGCCGCTTGGTCGTGCGGATGGATCTGCTCATGTCTCCTCCTTTGGGTGGGTGTGAGCCGTCGGGGGTTCAGGCCGCGAGGCGTCTGCCGCTCGCGGCATCGAAAACGTGGGCGCGCGCCCGATCGGGCACGAGCACGATGCGGTCGCCGGGGCGCACGTTCGTGCGATCGCGGATGGTCGCGGTGATTTCCTGGTCGTTGCAGCGGCAATAGATCTGCGTGTCGGCGCCGGTCGGCTCGACGACGACGACCTCGGCCGCGAGCCCCTCGCCGCTGCCGATCGACAGGTGCTCGGGCCGGATTCCGTACAGCACCGGCTGGCCTTCCGACGCCGGGACGTCGCCGGCCAGCGCAACGCGCCCGCCGTCGGCGAACGCGATCGAAACGGCGCCGCCATTGCGCTGCACGTTGCCCGGCAACAGGTTCATCGCGGGCGAGCCGATGAAGCCGGCGACGAAGGTGTTGACGGGCCGGTCGTACAGCTCGAGCGGGCCGCCGGTCTGCTCGACGATGCCGTCGCGCATGACGACGATCTTGTCGGCCATCGTCATCGCCTCGATCTGGTCGTGCGTGACGTAGATCGACGTCGTCTTGAGCCGCTGGTGCAGCTCCTTGATCTCGGTGCGCATCTGCACGCGCAGCTTGGCGTCGAGGTTCGACAGCGGTTCGTCGAACAGGAACACCTGCGGATCGCGCACGATCGCGCGCCCCATCGCGACGCGCTGGCGCTGCCCGCCGGAGAGCTGGCGCGGATAGCGGTCGAGCAGCTTGCCGAGCCCGAGGATCTCGGCCGCGCGGCCCACCTGCGCGTCGATCTTCGCGCGGTCCGCGCCCGCTAGCCGCAGCGCGAACGACATGTTGTCGCGCACCGTCATGTGCGGATACAGCGCGTAGTTCTGGAACACCATCGCGATGTCGCGTTCCTTGGGCGGGACCCGGTTGACGACGCGCTCGCCGATGGCGATCTCGCCGCCGGAGATCTCCTCCAGCCCGGCGATCATGCGCAGCAGCGTGGTCTTGCCGCAACCCGACGGGCCGACGAGCACCGCGAACTCGCCGTCGGCGATGTCGACGTCCACGCCATGGATCACGGTCGTTGCGCCGAAACGCTTTACGACGCCGCGTATCGCGACCTTGGCCATCTACTTCTGTCTCCTCTGCCGGCGCTGCGCGCGCCGTGCCTGTCGTTCAGCACTTCTACCGCTTCGGGCTCTTCGTCCCTTCGATCACAGGATACATGGGGCGGCCCGCCTTCGCCCACTGCACGATGTTCATCACGGCCTTGCGCCGCAGCTCGACCTCGGCTTCGTCCGAATAGAACGCGCTGTGGGGTGTCAGCAGCACGCGCGGATGCCGCGCGAGCGGATGATCCGTCGCCAGCGGCTCGACCGGCAACACGTCGAGCGCGGCGCCGTCGAGCGTGCCTTCGTCGAGCGCGGCGAGCAGCGCATCGACGTCGACGACCGCGCCGCGTGCGGTGTTGACCAGCACGCTGCCGCGCCTCATCCGGCCGAGCAGCCGCGCGCCGACCAGCCCGCGCGTCTCTTGTGTCAGCGGCACGTGCAGCGAAACGACGTCGCTGCGCTCGAACAGCTCGTCGAGCCCGGCACGCTCGACGTACGCCGGAAAGTCGCCGTCGATGATGTACGGATCGCACGCGAGCACGCGCGCGAAGCAGTTGCGCGCGAGGTGCGCGAAGCGCTTGCCGATGCGTCCGAGCCCGAGGATGCCGACGGTCAGGTTCGACGCGCGCCGGATCGTCCCCGGCGACAGGTAGCTCCAGCGGCCCGCGCGGACATCCCGGTCGTAGATCGTCAGATGCCGCAGCAGTGCGAGCGCCATCGCCAGCGCATGCGTGGCGACTTCGCCGACGCCGTAGTCGGGCGAATTGGCGAGCCACACCCCGTGCCGGGCGCACGCCGCGGGGTCGACCGTGTCGTAGCCGGCGCCGTACCGGCTGACAATGCCCAGCCGGGGCAGCGCCGCGAGCACGCGGTCGGTCACCGGCGCGTACTGCACGAGCAGCGCGTCACAGTCGCGCGCTGCCGCGATGACGTCGTCCTCGGTTCTGCACTGCGCCGACCGCAGCGTCCAGCCCGCCTCGGCGAACAGCGACTGTTCGAGCGCGAGCGACGGGAAGTCGGAGTCGGTGATCAGCGCGTTCATCGATCGGAAGCGAAGGAAGATGGCGAATTCACCGCAGAGACACGGAGCGCACAGAGAAAGGACGACTCAATCGGTTCCCGGTGTTCTCTGTGTCTCGGTGGTGGATCAATCAGTGCCGCAATGTCGTGAGACACCGTGCCATGAAGTTTCAGTGGTTGTCCTTCGGCACGTCCGCACCGCTCGCGCCCACCAGAAAGTCGAGATCGGCGCCGCGGTTGGCCTGCTGCACGTGATCGAAGTACAGCTTCACGTAGCCGCGGCTCATCGGCGCCTGCGGCGGTTTCCATGCCGCGCGGCGGCGCGCGAGTTCTTCGTCGCTCACTTCGAGGTGCAGCCTGCGCCGCTCGACGTCCAGCTCGATCATGTCGCCGTTTTTCACCAGCGCGAGATTGCCGCCGGCCGACGCCTCCGGCGCGATGTGCAGCACGACGGTGCCGTACGCGGTGCCGCTCATCCGCGCGTCGGAGATCCGCACCATGTCAGTGACGCCCTGGCGGACGAGCTTCTTCGGAATCGGCATGTTGCCGACCTCGGCCATGCCCGGGTAGCCCTTCGGCCCGCAGTTCTTCAGCACGAGGATGTCGTCGGGCTTCACGTCGAGATGTTCGTCTTCGACCTTCGCGTGCATGTCGTCGCTCGTCTCGAAAACGACCGCACGGCCGCGGTGCTTCATCAGCGCGGGCGTGGCCGCCGACGGCTTGATCACCGCGCCATCCGGACAGAGATTGCCGCGCAGCACCGCGATGCCCGCCTGTTCCTTGAACGGATCCGACAGCGTCCGGATCACGCGCCGCGTGCCGTCCAGATCCCAGCGCGGCGCGTCCTTGTTGTTGTCCCAGAGCGTCCTGCCGTTGACCGTGAGCGCGTCCCTGTTCAGCAACGGGCCCAGTTCGCGGATCACCGCAGGTAGGCCACCCGCGTAATAGAAGTCCTCCATCAGGTACTTGCCCGACGGTTGCAGGTCCACGAGGCAAGGCAGGTCGTGACCGAGCGCGTCCCAGTCGTCGAGCGAAAGCCGCACGCCGACGCGGCCGGCCAGCGCAAGAAGATGGATCACGGCATTGGTCGAACCGCCGATTGCCGCGTTGACGCGGATCGCGTTCTCGAAAGCCGCTCGGGTCAGGATCTTCGACATCACGAGACCCTCTTCGACCATCTGCACGATGCGGCGTCCCGCCATCCGTGCGAGCACGTTGCGCCGCGCATCGACCGCGGGAATCGCCGCGTTGCCGGGCAGCCCCATGCCGAGCGCCTCGACCATCGACGCCATCGTCGACGCCGTGCCCATCGTCATGCAGTGGCCGTGCGACCGATGCATGCAGCTCTCGGCCTCGAAGAAGTCCGCCTGCGACATCGCGCCGGCGCGAACCGCTTCGCTCATCTGCCACACGCCGGTGCCCGAGCCCAGTTCGCCGCCGCGGTACTTGCCGGACAGCATCGGCCCGCCCGAGACGCCGATCGTCGGAAGGTCCACGCTCGCAGCGCCCATCAGCAGCGCGGGTGTGGTCTTGTCGCACCCCATCAGCAGCACGACGCCGTCGAGCGGATTCGCGCGGATCGACTCCTCGACGTCCATGCTGACCAGGTTGCGGAACAGCATCGTCGTCGGCCGCATCAAGGTCTCGCCGAGCGACATCACCGGAAACTCGAGCGGGAATCCGCCCGCTTCGAGCACGCCGTGCTTGACGTGCTCCGCCAGCACGCGGAAGTGCGTGTTGCACGGCGTCAGCTCGGACCACGTATTGCAGATGCCGATGACCGGTCGGCCGTCGAACTGGTCGTGCGGCACCCCGCGGTTCTTCATCCACGAGCGATAGATGAATCCGTCGCGGTCGAGCCGGCCGAACCAGGCCTGGCTGCGGCGCGGTTTCGCGCCTTTGCGATTCGAACCCCCGCCGTTCGAGTCCGATCCTCCGGACATCGCGCTGTCTCCTCGTGTTGTCGTGATGTTGTCGCCGTATCGCGCGGCGCGCACGCACTGTAGCGTGCGGCCGCCGCGCGGGTCAAGGCTCGGCGGTCAAGTGGTCAGGCCAATTTGGCGCCCTCTGCGTGGATGCCCGGTATAGTCGCGCCCGTCGGACTCTGGGACAGGAGGAAGCGTGAATCGACTCGACATGCAAGGTCGCGGCGCGGTCGTCACCGGCGGCGCCGCAGGCATCGGACTGGCCATCGCGCGACGACTTGCCGATTCGGGCGCGCGCGTGTCCATCTGGGACCGCGACGCCGGCGCGCTCGACCGCGCACTGAAGGAACTCGGCAGCGGCCATCACGGGCACGTCGTCGACGTGACCGACGAGGCCGCCGTCGGCGCCGCCCGCGACGCGAGCATCGCCGCGCTCGGCCGCGTCGATGCGCTGGTCTGCAGCGCGGGAATCACCGGACCGAACACGACGGTCGAGAGCTATCCGCTCGCGGCGTGGCGGCAGGTGATCGACATCAACCTCACGGGTGTGTTCCTTTGCAATCGCGCGTTCGTCGCGCACATGCGCTCGCACGATGGCGGCAAGGGCTACGGCCGCATCGTCAACATCGCGTCGATCGCGGGCAAGGAGGGTAATCCAAACGCGAGCGCGTACAGTGCATCGAAGGCCGCGGTCATCGCGCTCACCAAGTCGCTCGGCAAGGAGCTCGCGACCACCGGCATCCGCGTGAACTGCGTGACGCCCGCGGCGGTGAAGACGGGCATGTTCAGCCAGATGACGCAGTCGCACATCGACTACATGCTGTCGAAGATCCCGATGGGCCGCTTCGGCGAGGTCGACGAGATCGCGGCGATGGTCGGCTGGCTGTGCACCGACGAGTGCTCGTTCTCGACGGGCGCCGTGTTCGATCTGTCCGGCGGGCGTGCGGTGTACTGAGCGATTCCTGGACGACTCCGCGCACGGCGGCGAATTTGCTCCTCCTTTCGTCAAGCGGATCGGAGGGGGATTTCTCGGTTTTCACGGATTCGCGACACCGTTGAAACGCCCCCTGCGCCCTACTTCAAAGGGGTCCTTGGTCCGGGATCACGACACCAAGTCACCATGGCTTTCTGATGCAGCCATCGAACGCAACGACAGAGCGCACACCGCGCTACGCAGCGAGTGCGCTGCTCGACTGCGCGCGGCAGTTGCTCGTGCGCGCGGGCTTGGCCGAGCCGCTCGCCGGCGATGTCGCCGACGTGCTGCTCGAAGGCGACCTTCTCGGTCATGACACGCACGGCCTCGCGCTGCTCGCGCCGTATCTCGGCGAGATCGAGCGCGGCGCGATGCGGCGCGAAGGCAGCCATCTCGTGGTCAGCGAGCGCGCCGCCGTCGCGACCTGGGACGGGCGGCGGCTGCCCGGCCAGTGGCTCACGCGCCGCGCGGTCGACACGGCGATCGAGCGCGCTCGGGCCTACGGCACCGGAACCGTCGTCGTCCGGCGCAGTCACCACATCGGCTGCCTCGCTGCGTACCTGCCTCGCGCGACCGAGCAAGGGCTGGTCGTGCTGCTCGCGTGCTCGGACCCGAACGCGGCGAGCGTGGCGCCTTTCGGCGGAACGCGCGCCTTCGTCACGCCAAATCCGATCGCTTTCGGCTTTCCAACGGCGGCCGATCCGGTGCTGATCGACATCTCCGCCTCGGTCACGACCAACGGAATGAGCGCACGGCTGCACCGGGAGGGCCGCAGGTTCGCGCACCCATGGCTGATCGATGCGATGGGCGACGCAACCGACGACCCAGCCGTGCTGTTCGCCGATCCGCCCGGCACGATCCTGCCGCTCGGCGGCCTCGAGGCCGGGCACAAAGGCTACGGGCTCGCGCTGATCATCGAGGCGCTGACCGCGGGGCTCTCCGGCTTCGGCCGCGCCGATCCCAAGGAAGGCTGGGGTGCAACGGTGTTCGTGCAGGCGCTCGATCCCGCCGCGTTCGGCGGCGCGAGCGACTTCATTCGCCAGGCGGAGTGGCTGCGCGAAGCGTGCCGCTCGAATCCGCCGCGGCCAGGCATCGATCGCGTCCGGATGCCCGGCGAACGCGGGCTCGCGCGCCGACGCGAGCAGCTCGCGAACGGCGTCGCGCTGAACGCCGACATCGTGACTGCGCTGGCACCGTGGGCGGAGAAGTTCGGCGTTGCGCTGCCAGCTGCGCTCTAGCTGCGTCGCGGAAGTGGCGAGCGACGCGGCGAGCGACGCGGCGCGCGAAATGCAACGAGCATTTCACCACCGAGACACGGAGAACACGGAGAAACCCCTCTGCACTTCTCGGTGCGCTCCGTGTCTCGGTGGTGAATCCATCAGCATTCCAATCCATCAGCGTTCCCGGACTGAGGGTTTGACCCCAGCGTGCAAAGGGACGACGCCCTTCTGCGGATTCTCTCCGTGGCTCTGTGTTGAAATTCGCCCTTTCGCACGATCACCGAAACCCGAATGGAAGCACTCGTCAACCGATTCAGAGCGCTCGCGCCGGCGGTCGATTACTGCTCGATCCGCGTCGTCGACGAAGACACCGAGATCGTCTCGGTGCGGCAGGATGTGCCCGAGCCGGTACAGGCCTCCCGCGATCGCGGCGCGATGGTCACGGTCGTCGACGGCGACGGCATCGGGTACGCGGCGACGAGCGATCTGTCGGACGCGGGGCTGAAGGACGCAATGGCGCGTGCGCGCGAGTGGGCTCGGCTCGCACGCGGCCGCTCGGTTTTCGAGGGCGCGCCGCCCGAACTGCCGCGGCCGAATGGGCGCTACGCCACACCGGTCGCCAAGCCGCTGCGCATGAGCAAAGCCGAGCGGCTCGATCTGCTGATGCGCGAATCGGCTGCGTGCAGGATCGACGGCCGCATCGTCGACTGGGCCGCGATGCTGTGGACGACGCGCACCCGCCAGCTCCTCGCCACGGCCGACGGCGGCGAGACGATTCAGGAATGGGAGTTCACCGTCCCTGGGCTGCACGTCACCGCGCACTCCGGCGGCGTCACGCAGACGCGGTCGTGGGGCGGCCGCTACAACGGCTACTGCCAGCAGGGCGGCTTCGAGATCGTCGAGCGCTCGGGCTTCGTCGGCAGCGGGCGGCTCACCGCCGAAGAAGCGCTGCAGCTCGTCGCCGCGCCCAACTGCCCGGGCGGCACGATGGACGTCGTGCTGATGCCCGACCAGATGATGCTGCAGATTCACGAGTCGATCGGGCACCCGCTCGAGCTCGACCGCATTCTCGGCGACGAACGCAACTACGCGGGCACGAGCTTCGTCACGCTCGACATGTTCGGCAGCTATCGATACGGATCTGCGCTGCTGAACGTGACCTACGATCCCACGCGCAGCGAGGAGTTCGCGACTTTCGCCTTCGACGACGAAGGAACACCCGCGCGGCGCGAGTACCTGATCAAGGACGGCGTACTGCTTCGTCCGCTCGGCGGGACGAGTTCGCAGCAGCGCGCCCGACGCCGCCGCGCCGACGTCGGCGGTGTGGCGACCACGCGCGCGTGCGGCTGGAACCGCCCGCCGATCGACCGGATGAGCAACGTCAACGTCGAACCCGGCACGAGCACCCTCGACGAGATGATCGCCGCCACCGAGCTCGGCGTGCTGATGAAGACCAACCGATCGTGGTCGATCGACGATTCGCGCAACAAGTTCCAGTTCGGCTGCGAGTGGGGGCGGATGATCCGCAACGGCCGGCTCGCCGAAGTCGTTCGCGATCCGAACTACCGCGGCATCAGCGCCACGTTCTGGCGCTCGCTCGCGATGGTCGGACGCCCGGAGACGGTCGAGGTGATGGGCACGCCGTATTGCGGCAAAGGCGAACCCAACCAGGCGATCCGGGTCGGCCACGCGAGCCCGGTGTGCCGGTTCACCAACGTGGACGTGTTCGGCGCGGAGCGGTGACGATCGTTCTTCGGCACCGCGATACGGAGATCACCGGGACAAACGCTGTGTGCTTCCCGGTGATCCCGGTGTCCCGGTGGCGCAAACCCATCCCTCGACGACCCGATGAAACAGATCTTCCTTGAACTCGCCGACCACGCGATCGCGCAGCTTCGCGGCGGCGAGGTGCTGCTCGTCAACTTCGCGGGCGAGGAAACGGACTTCGTGCGCTTCAACCGCGCGCAGGTGCGGCAGCCGATGAGCGTGCGTCAGGCGCAGCTCACGCTGTCGCTGATCGAGTCCGGCCGGCGCAACAACGTGACGGTCACGCTCAGCGGCGACCCGTCGCAGGACCGTGCGCGCGTCGCCGACGCGATCGGCGCGCTGCGCGCCGAACTCGACGCGCTGCCCGCGGATCCGTATCTGCTCTATGCGACCGAGGCGACGGCATCCGACCGCGAGGACCGCGGCCGCCTGCCCTCGCCCGCCGAAGCGGTCGAGCAGATCACCGCCGCCGCACGCGGCACCGACCTCGTCGGGCTGCTCGCGAGCGGACCGATCTACCGCGGCTTCGCCAATTCGTTCGGCAGCCGGCACTGGCACGCGGTCGACGCGTCGCTGCTCGACTGGTCGCTGTATCACGCGGCGGACAAGGCGGTGAAGTGCGCGTGGGCAACGAGCCGCTGGGACGCCGCCGAACTCGCGCGCCGCATCGACGAAGGACGCGCGCAGCTCGTGCACCTGGCCAAGCCGGCGCGAACGATCGATCCCGGCGAGTACCGCGTCTATCTGGCGCCCGCCGCGGTCGACGAGCTGACACAGATGCTGAACTGGGGCGGCGTGTCGGCCAAGGCGCAGCGGACGAAGCAGAGCTGCCTGCAGAAACTCGTCGACGGCGAAGCGACGCTGTCGCCGCTCGTCTCGGTGCGCGAAGACACCGCCGGCGGACTCGCGCCCGCGTTCGACGAAGCCGGCTTCACGCGTCCACCGTCGGTCGCGCTGATCGAACAGGGGCGCCATGCCGGCAGCCTCGTCAGCCCGCGAACCGCCAAGGAGTACGGCATCGAAACCAACGGCGCAGGCGAGGACGAAGCGATGCAGTCGATGGCGATGGACGGCGGGCTGTTGCCCGAGTCGCACGCGCTGTCGGCGCTCGACACGGGTCTGGCGATCGGCAACCTGCACTACCTGAACTTCTCCGACCGTCCGGGTGGCCGCATCACGGGACTGACACGCTTCGCGACGTTCTGGGTCGAGCAAGGCAAGATCGTCGCGCCGGTGAACGTGATGCGCTTCGACGACACGCTGTATCGGATGCTCGGCTCCAACCTCGAAGCGCTGACACGCGAGCCGCAGTGGACGATGGATACGCGCACCTACGGCGCGCGCTCGGTGCAGACCAGCCGCGTTCCCGGCGCGCTGCTGGCGCGAATGGCGTTCACGCTGTGAGCCCATCCGCTCGGACATCCAAGGCGCCGATGATCGTCCGCAACGAAAACGCGAGCGATCGCGCCGGCGTCCGTTCGGTGAATCTCGCCGCATTCGGCAGGTCCGCCGAGGCCGATCTCGTCGATGCGCTGCGCGAGCACGCGGATCCGATCGTGTCGCTCGTCGCGCAGGTCGAAGGCGCGGTCGTCGGCCACGTTCTGTTCTCGCCGGTCGCGCTGGACGGGCATCCCGAGCTGCGTCTGATGGGCCTGGGACCGATGGCCGTCGCGCCCGCGCACCAGCGCCGGGGCGTCGGCTCGGCGCTCGTGCGCGTCGGGCTCGAGCACTGCCGGCAACTCGGCGCCGGCGCGGTCGTCGTGCTGGGACACCCATGGTTCTACCCGCGCTTCGGATTCGCTCCGTCGGTCCGCTGGGGCATCCGCTCGGAGTACAGGGCGCCCGACGAGGCGTTCATGCTGATCGAGCTGCAGCCGGGGTACCTGCAGGGCGTGAGCGGGATCGTCCGCTATCACGCCGCGTTCAGGGGGGTCTGACCGTGCCGCCGAAGCGGCCCCTGCCTGCTCACGAAGAGGCGCGACGCACGCGCAGGCCAACCGCGCCGAGCCGCGCGCGCGCTTCGACGCGGGCGAACCGCCCGGACTCATCGGCTGCGTCGGCCGCAAGCCGCACCAGCCGGTGGTGCGGTTGCGCATGCGCTGAGCCGCCGATGCATCGTGTCGCTGACCGCGCCTGCTTCTGCTTCGTTTGGACTGCGATGCGTCAAGGAGCGGAGCGGTTCGCGGCGGCGGTTCATAACACACCCACACGGATGTCCAGCGACCGGATCGACCACCGTCGCCCGCGGCGGGGCGATCCCGTCGCAGCAAGGAAACGCGAGCTTCATGTCCACCCCCGCTCCCTCTGCCGAAGCACTGTCTGAATCAACGACCGCACCCGACGCCCGCCAGCGCGCCGCGCTGTTGCTCGCGCTCGGGTTGATCCTCGTCTGGGGCGCGAATTTCTCGGTGCAGAAGGCGGTGTTCACCGCGCTCGGCCCGGGCGGGTTTCTGTTCGCGCGCTATCTGATCATGCCGTTGTGCGCGGTCGCGCTGCTGTGGCAGCGTTTCGGCCGGCGCTGGCCGCGGCTGGCGCGCGATGAATGGTGGGCGCTCGCGCGGCTCGCGCTGCTCGGACACGTGATGCACGTGGGGCTGGTGACTTACGGCATCCACTGGTCCACCGCCTTCTCCAGCTCGCTGATCCTCGCGTGCGGCCCGGTGTTCACGCTGCTGATCCTGCGGGTCGCCGGCACCGAGCGGCTGACGCGCGCGCAGATCGCGGGCGTTGCGGTCGCGTGCGCGGGGGTGCTCGTTTTTCTCTCCGACAAGCTGCTCGGTGCGCAGTGGCGCGCGAGCGGCGGCGACCTCGTGCTGCTCGTCGCCGCCGCGTTCTTCTCCGCGTACACCGTCGCCGCCAAGCCCGTGTTCGAGCGCCACGGCGGCGTCGTCGTGATGGCGTACACGACGCTGATCGGTTCGGTACCGCTGGTGCTGCTGTCGGCACCGGCGGGTCTGACGGTCGACTGGTCGGCGGTGACGCCGGCGATCTGGGCCGGACTGCTGTGGGCGGTGATCGTGTCGGCCTTCGTCGGCTGGATCGTCTGGGGTTGGGTCAACGGCGTGCGCGGCGTGGCGCGCACCGCGCCGCTGATGTATCTGATGCCGCCGGTCGCGGGCGTGGTCGCGTGGCTCGCCACCGGCGAGGGTTACACGCCGATCAAACTCTTCGGCGCGGCGGTCACCCTCGGCGGCGTGGCGCTCGCGCAGTTCGCTCCGCGCGAGAAGCGCGCGGCACCGCCGGAGAGCGTGACGGTCGTCGATTGACGGTTTCGGCGTCGGTGCCACACCGATCGGATCTCCCGGAGCAAAATGCGCCCCGCGTTTGAACCCGCAAGCTTCAACGGAGGAAACATGAACGACGCGCCTGCGCGCGCCGAGCGCCTGCTGGCGCTGTATCGCACGATGGCGCGCATCCGCGCATTCGAAGACGCCGCCGAAGAGGCGAGCCAGGGCGGCGTGCAGGTCTGGGGCATGGAGGCATCGAAGACGCCTGCGCGGGTGCGCGGCCCGCTGCATCTTTCGACCGGGCAGGAAGCGGTGGCCGCCGGCGTGTGCATCCACCTGCAGCGCGACGACCTGCTCACCTCGACGCATCGCGGACACGGCCACACGCTCGCGAAGGGCGCGGACATGACACGGATGATGTGCGAGCTGTTCGGCCGCGCCACCGGCTACAACAAGGGCAAGGGCGGGTCGATGCACATCGCCGACTTCTCGGTCGGCATGCTCGGCGCCAACGGCGTCGTGGCCGCGGGCATTCCGATCGCCACCGGCGCTGCGCACGCGCTGAAGATCCAACGCAGGCCGGGCGTCGTCGCCTGCTTCTTCGGCGACGGCGCGATCAACCGCGGGCCGTTTCTCGAAGGGCTGAACTGGGCGCAGGTCTACGGGCTGCCGGTGCTGTTCGTCTGCGAGGACAACCGCATCGCCGCGACCACGCCGACGCACGCGATGACCGCGGGTGAAGGTGCCGCCGCTCGCGCCCGCGCGCTCGGCATCGAAGCGCAGGTCGTCGACGGCAACGACGTCGAGGCGGTCGACCGCGCCGCCGGCGCGCTCGTCGCGCAGGTGCGCGCCGGCCGGCCCGCGCTGCTGCACGCGATCACGTATCGGATCAAAGGACACGTGTCGGTCGATCCGGGTGCGTACCGCGACGCCGCCGAGGTCGAGCGCGCCCGGCAGGACGATCCGCTCGTGCGCGCGCGCAGCACGCTCGCCGGGCTGGGATTCGCCGAGCGCGCGGCCGCGATCGACGCCGAGGTGCGCGCGGAGATCGCGCGCGCGCTCGCGGTCGCCGAGGCCGCGCCGTGGCCCGAGCCCGCCGAGGCCTACCGCGACGTGCTCGACGTCGGAGCGGGCATATGGCGCTGATGAACTACGCACAGGCGGCTGCCGAGGCGTTGGCCGCCGCGATGCGCGCCGACGAGCGCATCGTCGCCCTCGGCGAGGACCTCGGCCGGGGCGGCGTCTTCGGCCAGTACCGCGCCGCCGCGCCCGACGGCACGCTGCGCCCGCTGCAGCGAGAGTTCGGCGCCGAGCGCGTGATCGACACGCCGATCTCCGAGGCGAACATCATGGGCGCGGCGGTGGGGATGGCGCTCGCGGGGCTCAAGCCCGTCGTCGAGATGCGCGTGATCGACTTCGCGCTGTGCGCGATGGACGAGCTCGTCAACCAGGCCGCGAAGAACCGCTACATGTTCGGCGGCCAGGGCCGCGTGCCGCTCGTCGCGCGAATGCCGATCGGCATCTGGTCGGCGTCGGCCGCGCAGCATTCGCAGAGCCTCGAAGCGTGGTTCGCGCATCTGCCGGGGCTCGCGGTCGTCTGCCCCGCCACGCCCCAGGACAACCACGGGCTGCTCGCCGCCGCGCTCGCGAGCGGCGATCCCATCGTCTACCTGGAGCACAAGGAGCTGTGGAGCGTGCAGGGCGAGGTCGATGCGGCGCGCGAGGTTCCGCTCGGCAAGGCACGCGTCGCGCGCACCGGCCGCGATCTCACCCTGGTCACGTGGTCGAGGACGCTGCACGAATCGCTCGCCGCGGCAGAGCAGCTCGCGCGTGAAGGCATCGACGTCGAGGTGATCGACCTGCGCACGCTGTGGCCGTGGGACCGCGCGACGGTGTTCGGCTCCTGCGCGAAGACCAAGCGGCTGTTCGTCGCGCACGAGGCCGTGCAGGTCGCGGGCTTCGGCGCCGAGATCGCGGCCGCCGTGGCCGAGGAGATCGGCTGTCCGGTCAAGCGGCTCGGCGCGCCGCGCATCCCCGTCGGCTACGCGCCCACGCTCGAAGCCGAGGCGCGCGTCGACGCGGCGAAGATCGCCGGCGCGGTCCGCGCCTGGCTGCGCGCCGCGCGATGAACGCAGCGGGCGCGCCACTACAATCGCGCCCGCGCCGCGACTGCGGCATGCGCGAACCGAATCCATAGGACACGGTCATGGCGGGCCACGACGGCACCGAGGGCGAATCCGCGCCGGCGAGCGGCGCGCACGGCGCACAGTCCGCACCGCCGGACCCGCGCAACACGCCGCGGGTTCCGATCCAGATCGAAGAGGCCGCCGCCGCGGCCGCGATGGCGCTGATCTGCCTGATCACGTTCGCCAACGTGGTCGTGCGGTATCTGACCAACGCATCGTTCGCATTCACCGAGGAGATCTCGGTGTTCCTGCTCGTCGTGCTGACGCTCGTCGGCGCGGCGGCCGCGTTCGCGCGCGATCTGAACATCCGCGTCACGTTCTTCGCCGAGATGCTGCCGGCGCGGCCGCGCCGCGCGCTCGAGCTCGCCGGCATGGCGCTGTCGGCGCTGCTGTTCACGCTGGTCGGGTGGTACGGCTGGCGCTTCTTCCTCGACGACTGGAACTACGGCACGACGAGCCCCGGCCTCGGCATCCCGCAGTGGATGTACTCGATCTGGCTCGTCGTCCTGTCGGCGGCGATCGTCGCGCGCGTGGCGGGGCGGCTCTGGCGCGTGTGGAGGCGCGGTTGAGCTGGCTGCTGTTCGGCGGATTTCTCGTGCTGCTGGTCGCCGGCGTGCCGCTGGCGACCGCGCTCGGCGCGACCGGCGCGCTCGTGGTCCTGAGCGCGAACCTCGGCGCGATGTCGATCGCGTCCAACGTGTACTCGAGCCTCGCCAAGTACCCCTTGCTCGCGCTGCCCGTGTTCATCCTCGCCGGCATGATCTTCGAGCGCGCCGGCGTGGCGGCCAAGCTCGTCGCCTTCGTCAGCGCGCTGGTCGGGCAGCGGCGCGGCGCGCAGGGCGTGGTCGCGATCCTCGTGTGCATGTTCCTCGGCGGCATCTCGGGTTCGGGGCCGGCCGACGCCGCGGCGGTGGCGATGGTGATGCTGCCTTCGATGACGCGCCAGGGTTATCCGCCGGCGTTTTCCGCGAGCATCATCGCGGCGGCGGGTTCGACCGCGATCCTGATCCCGCCGTCGATCGCGTTCGTGATCTTCACGGTGCTGGTGCCGCAGGTCTCGGTGCCCGCGCTGTTCGCCGCCGGTGTGGTGCCGGGGATCCTCGCCGGGCTGTCGCTGCTGGTGCCGACCTTCATTTTCGCGTGGAAGTACGGCTGGGGCGCCAACGACGTCGCCGAGCGGCGCGGCCTGCTGCGCGCGCTGAAGGAGGCGAGCTGGGGGATCGCCGCGCCGGTCATCATCCTCGGCGGGCTTCGCACCGGCGCTTTCACGCCGACCGAAGCCGCCGTCGTCGCCGTGTTCTACGGCTTCTTCGTCGGTACGGTCGTCTACCGCACGCTCGATGCGCGCTCGATCTATCGCGTGCTCGTCGACTCCGCCGAAATCTCGGCCGTCGTGATGCTGATCATCGCCTGCGCCGGCATCTTCGCGCACGCCGGCTCGACGCTCGGCGCGTTCGATGCGCTCGCCAAGGCGATGCTCGGCGTCACGAGCGAATCGCATCTGATGCTCGCGATGATCATGCTGCTGCTGCTGGTCGCCGGGATGATGTTGGATGCGGCTTCGATCTTCCTGATCTTCCTGCCGATCCTGGTGCCGATCGTCAATGCATTCGGCTGGGACATGACCTGGTTCGCGGTGCTGATGACGATGAACATGGCGATCGGCCAGTTCACGCCGCCGATGGCGGTCAACCTGCTCGTCACCACGCGCATCGCCGGTGTCGGCATGGAAAGCACGGTTCGATGGGTGCTGTGGATGGTCGTGTCGATGCTGGGCGCGCTCGCGCTGGTTGCCGCTTTCCCGCAGCTCGCGTTATGGTTGCCAGAGCGCCTGGGGTACTGATCGAGGAATCGGCCGTCCGCTCCGCGCCTTTCCGCGGGATCGTGACACGGCCCGTCGAGTCGGGAACCGCAAGGGCTTGACCCGCCACCCGGTCTTGTCGTTCAACGAGAGGAGAAAACATGCAACGCAGATCTTTGTTCGCCGCCGCCGCAGCGGCCATCGCGCTCGCCGCGACCGGCACCGTCCATGCGCAGAACTACAAGCCCGAGTACAAGGTCTCGACCGTCGTCGGTCCGGCCTTCCCGTGGGGCAAGGGTGCGGAGATCTGGATCGATCTCGTGAAACAGCGCACCAACGGCCGCATCAACATGAAGCTGTACCCCGGCGTGTCGCTGGTTCAGGGCGACCAGACGCGCGAGTTCACCGCGATCCGCCAAGGCATCATCGACATGGCGATCGGCTCGACGATCAACTGGTCGCCGCAGGTCAAGGAGCTCAATCTGTTCTCGCTGCCGTTCCTGATGCCCGACTACAAGGCGATCGACGCGCTGACGCAGGGCCCGGTCGGCAAGGAGCTGTTCGCGATCCTCGAGAAGCAGGGCGTCGTTCCGCTGGCGTGGGGCGAGAACGGCTACCGTGAGCTGACCAACTCCAAGCGCGAGATCCGCAAGCCGGACGACCTCAAGGGGCTGAAGATCCGCGTCGTCGGCTCGCCGCTGTTCCTCGACACGTTCCGCGCGCTCGGCGCCAACCCGACGCAGATGAGCTGGGCCGACGCGCAGCCTGCGTTCGCCTCCGGCGCGGTCGACGGCCAGGAGAACCCGATGTCGATCTTCACCGCCGCCAAGCTACATACGGTCGGCCAGAAGTTCGTGACGATGTGGGGCTACGTCGCCGACCCGCTGATCTTCGTCGTCAACAAGGAGGTCTGGGAGAGCTGGACGCCCGCCGATCGCGAGATCGTCCGCCAGGCCGCGATCGACGCCGGCAAGCAGGAGATCGCCATCGCGCGCAAGGGTCTCGACGAGCCCGGGCAGCCGCTGTTGAAGGAAATCGAAGCCCTCGGCGTCAAGGTCACGCGGTTGACGCCGGCCGAGCGCGAGGAGTTCGTCAAGGCCACGCGCGGGGTCTACGAGCAGTGGAAGAAGCAGATCGGCGCCGACCTCGTGACGAAGGCCGAGCAGTCGATCGCGGCGCGCAAGTAGCCGCGCCGTTCACGCGCAAACGCCGCGCGGCCGAAGGGCGCGCGGCGTTTTGCTTCTTGCGACGGCTCAGTGCGTGATCACCACGAGCACGTTGCAGTGCGCCCGCTCGATCAGCGCCGGCGACTGCGAGCCGCGCCACCAACGCGCGGCCCAGCCTTCCAGGTGCTTGTGGCCGACGACGATCAGATCGGCGCCGATGTCGCGCGCGTATTTGGTGATCGTCTCGACCTGGTCGCCGACCAGTACCTCGCCTCGAGCCGGGTAGCCGGCTTCCCTCAACCGGCGCAAGCCGTCGGCCAGGATCGACTCGTACCGCTTGCGCTCCTCGGCCTCCATCTCGGCGTCGTAGAACGCGCCTTCGATCGCCACCAGCGGCGCCGCGGGCGGCATCACGGCGATCAGGTGCAGTTCGGCGTGGCTCCACTGCGCGATGTCGAGCGCGTCGAGCAGCGCCTTCTGTCCGGCCTCCGATCCGTCATAGGCCAACAGCACGCGTTTGTACATGGCGCACCTCCCGCGTTGGTGTTCGATCGCGACAAGTCTGGCGCAAGCGGCGGGCGGGCGCCAGCGGGGCGGCGCCCGCACGTCGGCTGCGCGCCGGCATTGCGAGACCGCCCCAGTCGGGCATGAGGCGGTCGGCACCCGTAGGCGCCGTCCCGCGCCCCTTTCGACACGCGACCGCGCTCCGCTGCTTCAGCCGATCGATCCCATCGGCCCCGGATAGCTCACTTCCTCGAGCTTGCCGGTGTCCACGTCGTAGATGAAGCCGCGCACCGTCACCGCATCGGGTCCGGTCGTCGGTATCCACGGATGGTTCAGGATCGCCGACATGCCGCGCCGCACGTCCCACGACAAGCGCTCGAAGTTCCTGGCGTCGCGCGGCGCGTCGAGCGGCTCGATCGGGCCGCGAAACGCGTGGAATGCCGACGGTGAGGCCGAGCACTTCTTGCAGCTCATGAACGCGCGGCCAGTGGCCTGGCCGAGCAGCTTCTCGGCCGCGGGGTCGCCCTCCAGCCCGGCTTTGAGCAAATCGTCGGTGAACGCGAGCATTCCGCAGCGCGTGTGGTGGATCAGGATGATCTCGTTGGTGTTGAGCAGGTGATGCGAAATGATCAGGCAGCGGATCGCGTCATCGGTGACCACGCCGCCCGCGTTGCGGATGATGTGCGCGTCGCCCGTCTGCAGCCCGAGCAGGTCTTCCACGTCGAGCCGCGCGTCCATGCACGCCACGACCGCGACGCGCTTGGCCGGCTGGATCGGCTGCTTGCCCGGATACGCGGCCTTGTGCAGCGCCTCGCCCGCAGCGTACCGCCGGTTGTTCGCCACGTACTGGTCTGTCATCGAAGTTGCCATGCTGGTCCTCCTTTTCGAAGTCGACCGTGGTGCGATGTCACTTCACTTGCGCCGCCCTTTCGCCCGGACGGCTGGGGAATAACTCCGGAAAGCGGCCCGCGGTCGATTACAGCACGGTCGAGCGCGAGTCCGACGTGCGAACCGAGTCACACGGCGTTCGCCCCGCTATTGAGGAGCGCCAGTTTGACCGAGTGCGGAGGGAAGCACGCGCAGGCTGATGCGGCCGAAGGCCGAGTGCGGCACTTCCACCACCTCTTCCTGCCCTGTCGGCAGCGTCGTGACCAGGCCGGGCAGAATCATCGGCACAAAGCGGGGGACTCGGTGCTTCTGGGCCATCGCGAGCGCTTCCGCAGTCGTGTGAACGACCAGGTAGCGGGCGGCCGGATGTTCTATGGGCAGGTCCCATTCCAGCTTCAAGCCCAGCCCCCACCGGTTCTCTGTGGTGGCTTCGGTGAAGTCCGCAGTGCGCAGCGATACGCTCGGCGGCGGCACGTGCCGGGATAGCACAGCATGGCGTTCATCCAGGACCAGCACTGCCGGAAAGAAGATGTGGCTCTCCTTGATGTGGTCGCCAAGGGCGAAGCTCTTGATGCGGACCACATAGGGCGGTTTCAGCGGGGGTAACTCCACCGCCAGAACGAAGCTGCGCCCCGTATCGAACGCAAACAGCGGGGAGCGTTCGTCGATGTCGAACAGTGCCGGCCCTTGGGCCGGCAGTTTCTCGTAACGCAGTTGCGCCAGGGTTTCGCAGCACGGTTGTGCCGTTTCGTACGCCCTGCGAACCGCATCCCTGGAAACGGCGCAGCCGCCAACGGCAACCGCGAGACTGACCCATGCGATCCATGCCAGCCGCTGCATACCGATCATCATTGCAAGACACCGCTACAGCATACGCAGCGCGCGCGCATCGCCCTCAATGCGCCTCGTCCCAGTTGCTGCCGACGCCCACTTCCGCGACGAGCTTCACCTTCAGGTCGGCCACGCCCGACATCAGCTCGGGCACCTTGGTCTTCACCCGTTCGACCTCGGCCTCGGGCACTTCGAACACCAGTTCGTCGTGCACCTGCATGATCAGCTTGGTCGCGAGCTGCTCGCGGTGCAGCCAGTCGGACACCGCGATCATCGCGAGCTTGATCAGGTCGGCCGCGGTCCCCTGCATCGGCGCGTTGATCGCGGCGCGCTCGGCGGCGGCGCGGCGCGGGCCGTTGGGCGAGTTGATCTCGGGCAGCCACAACCGGCGGCCGAAGACCGTTTCGACGTAGCCCTGCCGTTTGGCGAGCGCGCGCGTCGTCTCCATGTAGCGCGCAACACCCGGATAACGCGTGAAGTAGCGGTCGATGTAGCTGCGCGCCGCGTCCTTGTCGATGCCCAGGTTCGCTGCCAGCCCGAACGCGCTCATGCCGTAGATCAGGCCGAAGTTGATGACCTTGGCGTAGCGGCGCTGCTCGCTCGTCACTTCGCTGACCGGAACGCCGAAGATCTCGCTCGCGGTCGCGCGGTGCACGTCCTCGCCGGCGGCGAACGCGGCGAGCAGCCCTTCGTCGCCGCTCAGATGCGCCATGATGCGCAGCTCGATCTGCGAGTAGTCGGCCGAGACGATGCGCGATCCGGGCGGCGCGATGAAGGCCTCGCGGATGCGGCGGCCCTCGGGCGTGCGGATCGGGATGTTCTGCAGGTTGGGCTCCGACGACGACAGCCGCCCCGTGACCGCGACCGCCTGCCCGTAGCTCGTGTGCACGCGCCCGGTGCGCGGATCGACGCTCGCGGGCAGCTTGTCGCAGTAGGTCGACTTGAGCTTGGCGAGCGCGCGGTATTCGAGCAGCGTCTTCGGCAGCGGGTAGTCGAGTGCGAGCTTTTCGAGCACTTCTTCGTCGGTCGACGGCGCGCCGCTCGCGGTGCGCTTGACGACCGGCAGCTTCAGCTTGCCGAACAGGATCTCGCCGATCTGCTTGGGGCTGCCGAGATTGAACGGCTGGCCCGCCAGCTCGTGCGCGCGCGCTTCGAGCTCGGCCATTCGCGCGGCGAGTTCGCGGCTCTGCGCCAGCAACTTCTCGCGGTCGATCAGCACGCCCGTGCGTTCCATCTCGAACAGCACGCGCGAGACGGGGATCTCGATCGCCTCGTACACGTAGCGCAGCCGCGCGTCGTCGGCGATCTGCGGCCACAGCGCGTGGTGAATCGCGAGCGTGACTTCCGCGTCCTCGGCCGCGTAGTCGGTCGCGCGTTCGATCGGCACTTCGTCGAAGCCGATCTGACTGGCGCCCCTGCCGCACACCTGCTCGTAGGTGATCGTCGTGCGGCCGAGGTGGCGCGAGGCCAGCGAATCCATGTCGTGGCTGCGGTGCGGCTCGAGCACGTAGCTTTCGAGCAGCGTGTCGTGCGCGACGCCTTCGAGCCGCAGGCCGTGGTTGGCGAAGACGTGCGCGTCGTACTTCAGGTGCTGGCCGAGCTTTCTGTGATGCACGCTCTGCAGCCAGGGTTTGAGCTTCGCGAGCGTGCCCTCCAGCGGCAACTGCGCCGGCGCGCCGGCATACCGGTGCGCGAGCGGGATGTAACACGCGCGATGCGGCTCGACCGCGAGCGAAATTCCGACGAGCTGCGCTGCCATCGGATCGAGCGACGTCGTCTCGGTGTCGATGCAGGTCAGTTCCGCGCCGTTGATCTTGGCGAGCCAGGCATCGAGCTGGGGTTCGGTGAGCACGGTTTCGTAATGGACCGAAGGCCTGTTCTCGTCGCGCGTCGCCTGCCGCTGCACGACGGCGGGGTCGGGATCGCCGGCCGGGTCGGCGGCGGGCGGGTCAGACGGCGCGGCCTCGGCAGGTTCGCCGAGTTCCTTCAGAAAGCTCTTGAACTCCCACCGCGTGTACAGTTCGCGCAGCTTGTTCTCGTCGGGCGGCTGCGCCTTGAGCGCTTCGAAGTCGGGGATGTGCGCCGCGATGTCGCCGTCGGTCTTCACGGTGACGAGCTTGCGCGCGGTCGGCAGCCACGGCAGCGCCTTGCGCAGGTTTTCGCCGGCGACGCCGCCGATCTTGTCGGCGTTGGCGATGATCGCGTCGAGCGACCCGTACTGCTGCAGCCACTTCGCGGCGGTCTTCGGCCCGACCTTGTCCACGCCGGGAACGTTGTCGACCGAGTCGCCGACCAGCGTCAGGTAGTCGACGATCTGCTCGGGCCGCACGCCGAACTTGGCAACTACGCCGGCAACGTCGAGCTTTTCGTTGCTCATCGTGTTGATCAGCGTGACATGCTCGTTGACGAGCTGCGCGAGGTCCTTGTCGCCGGTGGAGATCACCGTCTGGACGCCGCGGCTCTGGGCCTCGCGCGCGAGCGTGCCGATCACGTCGTCGGCTTCGATGCCTTCGACCTCGAGCACCGGCCAGCCGAGCGCGCGTGCGGCCTCGCGGATCGCGTCGAGCTGGCGCGCGAGATCGTCGGGCATCGGCGGGCGGTTGGCCTTGTACTCGGGATAGATTTCGTCGCGGAAGGTCTTGCCCTTGGCGTCGAACACGCACGCGAGATAGTCGGCCGGGATCTGCTGGCGCAACAACTTGAGCATCGACACGAATCCGCGGATCGCACCGGTGGGTTCGCCGGTCGAAGTCCTTAGATCGGGGAGTGCATGAAATGCGCGGTATAAGTAGCTCGAGCCGTCGACGAGCAATAGGGTCTTCACAGGAGAGCCGTATGTTGGACCGTCAGAAGAACATCCCGAGCCTGCGGGCCGTGACGATGCCCGAGCGCGCCACGAGCCAGAAGGCGCGCGAGTCCTGGCACCTGTGGGGGATTATCTCCGAGTTCGTCGAGGCGACCGAGCGCCTGTCGGAGATCCGGCCCGCGGTGTCGATCTTCGGCAGCGCGCGGCTGAAGCCGGAGTCGCCGATCTACCAGCAGACGGTCGAGATCGCGCGCAAGCTGTCGGATGCGGGCTTCGCGGTGATCAGCGGCGGCGGGCCGGGCGCGATGGAAGCGGCCAACCGCGGTGCGTTCGAGGGCCGCTCGCCTTCGGTGGGTCTGAACATCGAGCTGCCTTTCGAGCAGCACGGCAACGAGTATCAGGACATCTCGCTGCGGTTCAGGCACTTCTTTGCGCGCAAGGTGGCGTTCGTCAAGTACGCGGCGGCGTACGTCGTGATGCCGGGCGGCTTCGGCACGCTCGACGAGCTGACCGAGGCGCTGACGCTGATCCAGACGCACAAGGGCCGCACGATTCCGATCGTGCTGGTCGGATCGAGCTTCTGGCGCGGGCTGCTCGACTGGATGCGCGAGCAACTCGTCGGCGGAGGCATGATCGACGCGAAGGACCTGAGCCTGATGAAGCTCGTCGACGACAGCGACGCGGTCGTCGCGGCGATCTTCGACTTCTACGAAGCCCGCGGCTTCGCGCAGACTGCGGCCGAGCGCGAGCAGCTCCTTTACCTGTAGCCCGGACATTTCACGAGGTCGCCCCCGCACGCGTGCGATCTGTCTTGGTGAATAGGCACGGTCGGTCCGCAGGCCGCCGCGCCAATTTGTACCGCCGGGGCTACGCGGGTTTGCGCGGGCGCCTGCGGGCGCGGGCTTGCGCTCAAGTGCTCGCCAATGCCTCTGGGCATTGGACTGCGCCCCTCTCGCGCAATCCGCATCCCGCATGCATCCGCGCAACTCCCGCGTCCCCCGTGAAGTGTCCGAGCTAGCGCGGGAGGTCGCGGGCTACAATTCGGGCGGAATCTTCGCCATGAACGCGCCGCTCTGTCGCCCCGGTCGGACCTTGCTCGTCGCGCTGCTCGCGCTGGCGTCGGCCGTCGCGGCGCGCGCGCAGCCGCTCGATGCCCCGCCCCGGCTGCCCGCGGCGGACGCGAAAGATGCGCCGAAGCCGCGCCAGGTCATCCGCCTGCCGGAGTCCGAGCGCGCGCAGCCACCCGCGCGCGCGGAGGAGCCGCTGACCGAGCCGCCCCCCGAAGCGCAGCTTCCGCCGAGGGTGCAGACCTCGCCCGAGGTCAGGATCGAGCAGCGCCGCCAGGCCAACCGCGTCGTCGAACTGGTCGTCACGCCGGCCGGCTCGACGACGAGCTACGTGATCGTCAACCGCGAGGGCGCCCGCCCGCTGTCGCCGCAGGAGCTCGCCGCCGGCCTGTCGGTGCCGCGCTTCCTGCGACTGCACTTCTGATTCGCGCGATGGCGGTGTTCACCGCGCTGACGCGCGAAGACATCACGGGATTCCTGGCACACCACTCGCTCGGCGAGCTGGTCGCCTACGAAGGCATCGCCACGGGAATCGAGAACACCAACTATTTCGTCGACACGACCACCGGCCGCTTCGTGCTGACGGTGTTCGAGCGGCTCACCTTCCGCCAGCTTCCCTTCTACCTGGAGCTGATGCGCCACCTCGCGCGGCGCACGCTGCCGGTGCCCGAACCGCAGGAAAACCGCTCGGGTTCGCTGCTGTCGGAACTGCGCGGCAAGCCGGCGGCGATCGTCACGCGCGTCGAAGGTGTGGCGGTCGAGCGGCCGACGGTCGAGCAGTGCGCGCGCATCGGCGCGCTGCTGGCGCGGATGCACCTCGAAGCGCGCGACTTTCCGCACTTCCAGCCGAATCTGCGCGGCATCGGATGGTGGAAGACCGTGCTGCCGCAGCTCGAACGCTTCGTCGACGATGCGACCTATCACTTCCTCGCCGAGGAAGTGATCTTCCAGGACAGCTTTCATCGCAGCCCGGTCTACGAGACGCTGCCGCAGGGGCCCGTGCACGGCGACCTGTTCCGCGACAACGTGCTCTGGCAAGGGGGACCGGAGTCGACCCGCGTCGGCGGTGTCATCGACTTCTACTTCGCCGGCTGCACGACGTGGCTCTATGACCTCGCGGTCACGATCAATGACTGGGGCGTCGATCCGGCCGACGGCGCGTTCGACATGCCGCGCGCGCGCGCGCTGATGAACGCCTACCACGCCGTGCGCCCGCTGACGCCGCAGGAGCGCGAAGTCTGGCGCGCGACGCTGCGCGGCGCTGCGCTGCGCTTCTGGATCTCGCGGCTGTACGACCTGCACCTGCCGCGCCACGCGCACGTGCTCAAGCCGCACGATCCCAAGCGGTTCGAGCTGACGCTGCGCCGGCGCATCGCCGACCCGGAACTGCCGTGGCCCGACGCGTGACGCGGATCGCTCACTGATGCAGATCCGTACCGTCCCTCCCGCCTCGGGCGCGGCCTGGCTGCGCGACGGATGGCGGCTGTTCAGGCAGCAGCCGCTCGGACTGCCCGCGATGGTGGTCGTCTATCTGATGATGCTGTTTTTGCCGGCGCTGCTGCCCTTCATCGGCATCGCGATCTCGGGCGTGCTGGCGCCCTTCGCCACGGTCGGGCTGATGGCGGCCTGCCGCGACGTGGCGCACGGGCGGGCACCGAACCCTTCGGTGTTCGCGCAGCCGTTCCAGGAGGGAAATCCGAACCGGATCAAGCTGTTCCGGCTCGGGCTGATCAACGCGTCGCTGGTGCTGCTGCTGGCCACGCTGTTCGCGCTCGTCGACGGCGAAGGCCGCGCGCCGCCGCCGGACGGGCAGGCGACGCTCGCCGACGTACCGTGGGAGATGCTGTTGCTGCAACTGCTCGCGTACACGCCGGTGCTCGTGCTGATGTGGTTCGCTCCGCTGCTCGCCGGCTGGCACGGCCTCGGCCCCGCGAAGGCGATGTTCGGCAGCGTCGTCGCGTGCGGACGCAATGTCGGCGCGCTGTTCGTGTTCGGACTCGTCGCCGGCGCCGCTACGCTGGTGGCGAGCACGATCGTCGTCGGCGTGCTCGCGATGCTGATCTCTTCGCGCGAACTGCTGTCGCTGCTGCTCGCTCCGTTCGCCCTCGTGATGATGACGATCGTGCAGGCGAGCTTCTATCCGATGTACCGGTCGATCTTCGAGGATTAGCGCGCCGGCGGCGCGCGCACCTACGCCGCCTGCAGCTTCGCGACCGACAGCAGCAGTTCCTTGACGCCCTGCGGGCCGAAGTTGATCTTGGCTCGCGCGTCGTCGCCGCTGCCCTCGAGCTTGATGATCACGCCGTCGCCGAAGCGAGCGTGCCGCACGGACTGGCCGATGCGGAAGCCGTGCACGGTCTGCGGCTTGGGCGCGATGGCCGGCGCTGCCAACGCCGCGCCCGCGCCGTGCCATTGCCCGTAGCGCACGCCCGCGCTTTCGCGCAGCCGCGGCGTCAGCCACTTGACCGCGCCTTCGGGCAGCTCGTCGATGAAGCGCGACTTGACGCCGTAGCGCGTCTGTCCGTGCAGCATCCGCGACTGCGCGAAGCTCAGATACAGCCTGCGCCGCGCGCGCGTAATCGCGACGTACATCAGCCGCCGCTCCTCTTCCACGCCGTCAGGCTCGGTGACGCTGTTGTCGTGCGGGAACAGGCCTTCCTCCAGACCCGTGATGAACACCGCGTTGAACTCGAGCCCCTTGGCCGCGTGCACCGTCATCAATTGCAGCGCGTCCTGTCCCTCGCCGGCCTGGTTTTCGCCCGCCTCGAGCGACGCGTGCGACAGAAACGCCGCCAGCGGCGACGGGATGGCGTTGTCGGTTTCGGCCTGCGTGGCCGGCGCGTCGGCGGCGTAGCCCTCCTCGCCGACGAACGCCGCGGCGGCGTTGACCAGTTCGTTCAGGTTCTCGATGCGCTCCTGCCCTTCCCTTTCGGTCCGGTAGTGCGCGACGAGCCCGCTGCGCTCGATCACCGCGTCGACGATCTCCTGCAGCGGCAGATTGGCCGTCTCGAAGCGCAGGCTGTCGATCAGCTTGACGAACGCGGCGAGGTTGGCGCCCGCCTTGCCGCCGACGCCGCCGACGGCGGCGTACAGGCTCTGGTTCGCCGCGCGCGCCGCGTCCTGAAGCTGCTCGAGCGTGCGCGCGCCGATGCCGCGCGGCGGAAAATTCACGACCCGCAGGAACGCGGTGTCGTCGGCCGGGTTTTCGATCAGCCGCAGATAGGCGAGCGCGTGCTTGATCTCCGCCCGCTCGAAGAAGCGCAGTCCGCCGTAGACGCGGTACGCGATGCCGGCGTTGAAAAGCGCGTGCTCGATCACGCGCGACTGCGCGTTCGACCGGTACAGCACCGCGATCTCGCTGCGCGCCAGCCCGTCGCCGATCAGGTTCTTCACTTCGTCGACGAGCCACGCGGCCTCCAGCCCGTCTGAGCCCGCCTCGAAGATGCGAACCGGCTCGCCGTGGCCGGCGTCGGTCCACAGGTTCTTGCCGAGCCGCCGCGCGTTGTTGCGGATCAGCGCATTGGCGGCGTCGAGGATGTGCCCGTGCGAGCGGTAGTTCTGCTCGAGCTTGATGACGTTGCGCACCCGAAACTCGCGCTCGAAGTCGGCCATGTTGCCGACGTTTGCGCCGCGGAACGCGTAGATCGAGTTGTGCGTCAGCAGGCCGTTGGCGACGAAGTTGTGCGAGGCTTCGACGTCGATGTCGTAGACGGTGACGCTCGCGCGCGGCGCCGTCTCGACCGCGACGACGGTGTCGAAGGCGCCGTCGGCGGTGAAGATCGCCATGCCGGTGCGCACGTGTTCGGCCTGCGTCATCGGCAGCGTGCGGCGCCCGAGCCGCGCGCGCGTCAGGATGCGGCCGCCCAGAATCGCGCGGATCTTGCGCGCGTCGTCGGCGAGCTCGCCGTAATCGCGGCGGAACATCTGCACGCACCAGCCGCCCTTGCCGTCGTCGACGATCGTCGGCGAGTAGCCGGCTTCCCGAAGCTGCTGCGCCTGCCCCTGGTCGAGGGTGCGCGCGTACAGGCGGTGATTCGGCGCGCCGCGGCGCGTTTCCGCGCACAGCGTCAGCAGCACGTCGCCGGGCGCGCCGAAGCTCGGCCGCCGGCGATCGTCGGGGCGGTCGGCCGCGAGCTTCATGTCCTCGAGCAGCCAGCGCGCCGAACGCTCGGTGTTCAGCGCGCCGAACTCCGGCGGCGGCGCCCTGTTGCCGCGGACGGCGAAACCCCGCGTCGGCAGCCCGTACTTCAGCGACAGCACGCGCAGCCGCTGGTGCGCGCTGCGCTCGTCGTCGAACGACTCGAGCACCCAGACGGACTCCGCACCTTCGCGCCGCGCTCGGTGGCGGAAGCCCGGCACCGTCTTGCCGTCGATGTGCTCGTTGCGATGGCCCGAGACCGCGAGCCGGTAGCCCACGCCCGGCTTGTGCATCAGGCACAGGAAGTGTTTCGGCGGCAGATGGCCGACCGCGTAGCCGGCGAAGTGCGTGTGCTCCGGCGTGCTGGTCAAGGTCCGGCCGCCGGCGGTGCGGATCGTCACCAGCGACGCGTCGACGCCGCGCGCGTGCACGCCGATGACGCGCGCCGGCCCGAAGTGGCCGCCGCCGTAGGCCGAGCGCACGACGTCGCCGACGGCGATGCGCTCGATCGGCTTGACCGACCCGTCCTCCATCAGCACCTGCGTGCCCGCGGCGAGGCACTGGTCGTCGTCGCCGACCGCGAAGACCGCGTTGCGCGCGCCGCCGCCCTCGCCCTCGCCGTGGCCGGCGAGCAGCTTGAGCCACTTGTACTGCAGCACGTTGGTGTCCTGGAACTCGTCGACCAGGATGTGATTGAAGCGCTCCTGGTAGTGCGCGCGCAGCGGGTCGTTGCGCGCGAGCAGCTCGTAGCAGCGCAGCAGCAGCTCGGCGAAGTCGACCACGCCTTCGCGCTGGCACTGCGCGTCGTAGGCCGCGTACAGCTCGATGAACTTGCGGTTGTAGTCGTCGTTGACGACGACGTCCTTCGCGCGCAGACCGGCTTCCTTCGCGTTGTTGATGAACCACTGCAGGTTGCGCGGCGGATAGCGCTCGTCGTCGACGTTGTTGGCCTTGAGCAGCCGCTTGATCGCCGAGAGCTGGTCGGCCGAGTCGAGGATCTGGAAGGTCTGCGGCAGGCCCGCGTCGCGGTGATGCGCGCGCAGCATCCGGTTGCACAACCCGTGGAAGGTGCCGATCCACATGCCGCGCACGTTGATCGGCAGCATCGCGGCGAGCCGCGTCAGCATCTCCTTGGCGGCCTTGTTCGTGAAAGTCACCGCGAGAACGCCCTGCGGGCCGACCCGGCGCGTCTGAATCAGCCAGGCGATGCGCGTGGTCAGCACGCGCGTCTTTCCCGAGCCGGCGCCGGCGAGGATCAGTGCGGATTGATCGGGCAGCGTCACCGCCGCGAGCTGGCGGTCGTTCAGGTTTTCGAGCAGGTTCATCGCGGTCGCCAGTGTAGCGGCCCCTATAATCCTCGCCCTAAATCAAGCACTTGGACAACGCAATGCGCGACAAGTACGCACCGGCCGAGGTCGAAGCGGCCGCGCAATCGCACTGGCGCTCGATCGACGCCTATCGCGCGCGCGAGAACGACCCGCGCTTTCCCAAAGGCAAGTTCTACGCGTGCTCGATGCTGCCCTACCCCAGCGGCAAGCTGCACATGGGGCACGTGCGCAACTACACGATCAACGACGTGATGTACCGCCATCTGCGCATGAAGGGCTACAACGTCCTGATGCCGATGGGCTGGGACGCGTTCGGGCTGCCGGCGGAGAACGCGGCGATCAAGAACAGGGTCGCGCCCGCGAAGTGGACCTACGAGAACATCGCGTACATGAAGCGGCAGATGCAGGCGATGGGGCTCGCGATCGACTGGTCGCGCGAGATCGCCGCCTGCGATCCGGCCTACTACAAGTGGAACCAGTGGCTGTTCCTGAAGATGCTCGAAAAGGGCATCGCGTACCGCAAAACGCAGATCGTGAACTGGGACCCGGTCGACCAGACCGTGCTCGCCAACGAGCAGGTCATCGACGGGCGCGGCTGGCGCACCGGCGCGCTCGTCGAAAAGCGCGAAATCCCGGGCTACTACCTGGCGATCACGAAGTACGCCGAGGAACTGCTCGAGTACACGCGGAACAAGCTGCCCGGCTGGCCGGAGCGGGTTCGGCTGATGCAGGAGAACTGGATCGGCAAGAGCTACGGCGTGAACTTCGGCTTCCCGTACGAGCTCGACGGCAAGCGCGAACTGCTGCGCGTGTTCACCACGCGCGCCGACACGATCATGGGCGTGACTTTCGTCGCGATCGCCGCCGAGCACCCGCTCGCCGCGCGGCTGGCCCGCGGCGACCCGAAGGTCGCGGCCTTTGTCGAAGAGTGCAAGCGCGGCACCGTGATGGAAGCCGATCTCGCGACGATGGAAAAGAAGGGGGTGCCGACCGGCTTTTACGTCACGCACCCGTTGACCGGCGAGAAGATCGAGGTCTGGGTCGGCAACTACGTGCTGATGGGCTACGGCGAAGGCGCCGTGATGGGCGTTCCCGGCCATGACGAGCGCGACTTCGCGTTCGCGAAGAAGTACGGGCTGCCGATCAAGCAGGTGATCGACTGGCCGCACCGGAGAGCCGCCGCCGGCACGCACGGTGACGTGCCGTTCGACGCCGCATGGCAACCGTGGTACGCGGACAAGGACGGCGTTTGCGTCAACTCCGGCAAGTACGACGGCCTGACGTACGAGGCCGCGGTCGACGCGATCGCGGCCGATCTGAAGGCCAAGGGGCTCGGCGACAAGCAGGTGCAGTGGCGGCTGCGCGACTGGGGCATCTCGCGCCAGCGCTACTGGGGCACGCCGATCCCGATCATCCATTGCGCGGACTGCGGCCCGGTGCCGGTGCCCGAGAAGGATCTGCCGGTCGTGCTGCCGGAGGATCTGGTCCCCGACGGCAGCGGCAATCCGCTCGCGAAGGACGAGCGCTTCCTCGCCTGCACGTGTCCGAAGTGCGGCAAGCCGGCGCGGCGCGAGACCGACACGATGGACACTTTCGTCGACAGCGCGTGGTACTACATGCGCTACTGCTCGCCCGATGCGCCGACGATGGTCGATGCCCGCGTCGACTACTGGATGCCGATGGACCAGTACATCGGCGGCATCGAGCACGCGGTGCTGCACCTGCTGTACGCGCGCTTCTGGACGAAGGTGATGCGCGACATGGGGCTCGTCAAGTTCGACGAGCCGTTCGTGCGCCTGCTCACGCAGGGCATGGTGCTGAACCACATCTGGTTCCGTCGCACCGACAAGGGCGGAATCGAGTACTTCTGGCCGCAGGACGTCACGCCCGTGACCGATGCGTCGGGCCGCATCGTCGGCGGCAAGCTCGCCGATGGCACGCCGGTCGAGTACGGCGGCATCGGCACGATGTCGAAGAGCAAGAACAACGGCGTCGATCCGCAGGACCTGATCGACAAGTACGGCGCAGACACCGCGCGGCTGTTCGTGATGTTCGCCGCGCCGCCCGAGCAGACCCTCGAGTGGTCGGACACCGGCGTCGAGGGTGCGGCGCGCTTCCTGCGCAGGCTGTGGGCCTTCGCGCACGGCGTTCGCGACGCGGTCGCCGCAGGCCGCTCGAAGCCCGCGCCGCGCTCGCCGGCGCGGTTCGAGTTGCACCGGACGCTCGGCCAGATCAACTACGACTACGAGCGGCTGCAGTACAACACGGTGGTCTCGGGCGCGATGAAGATGCTCAACACGCTCGAGGCCGCGCCGCGCGACGACGCGTTTGCCGCGCTGGTCCACGAGGGGCTCGGCATCCTGCTGCGCGTGCTGTCGCCGGTCACGCCGCACATCGGCCACGCGCTGTGGACCGAGCTCGGCTACGCCGCGCAGTACGGCGACATCCTCGACGCGCCGTGGCCCGAGCCGGCGGCCGACGCGCTCGCACAGGACGAGATCGAGCTGGTCGTGCAGGTCAACGGCAAGCTGCGCGGCGCCGTGCGCGTTCCCGCGCAGGCGGACCGCGCGGCGATCGAAGCGGCGGCGCTCGCGGACGCCAACGTGCGCAAGTTCGTCGGATCCAGTCCGGTCAAGCGCGTCGTCGTCGTACCCGGCAAGCTCGTCAACGTGGTCGTTTGACGGCACGGTCGAAGGCCGGATTCACCACCGAGACACAGAGGGCACAGAGCAAAGATGAAAGCGGAATCGAGGGCTTTCTCGGCGTTCTCGGCGTCTCTGTGGTTGATCCTGGGCCTTTCGCTGCTGCTCGCGGCTTGCGGCTTCAAGCTGCGCGGCGCGCAGCAGTTGCCGTTCGAGACGATCTATCTGGGCTTCGGGCCGAATTCCTCGCTCGGCGCCGAGCTCGCACGCAACATCCGCGCCGGGACGAGCACCAAGGTCGTCGACGATCGCGCGCAGGCGCAGGCCGTGCTCGATGTGCTCGGCGAGGCGCGCGAGCGCGACGTGCTGTCGGTCAGCGCGCAGGGACGCGCGCGCGAGTTCCAGCTCAGGCTGCGGCTGCAGTTCCGTCTGCACGACGGGAAGGGGCGCGAGTTCATCGCGCCAACACAGATCACGGTCCAGCGCGACATCTCGTTCAACGAAGCGCAGGTGCTCGCGAAGGAGTCCGAAGAGGCGCTGCTGTATCGCGACATGCAGACCGACGTCGTTCAGCAGCTCCTGCGCCGGCTCGCGGCGGTCAAGGTCGATGCAGCTAAGGGCTGAAGCGCTCGCCGGGCATCTGGCGAGCCGTGCCAGGTCCGGCGCGCTCGCGCGCGTCTACACGGTCGCCGGCGACGAGCCGTTGCTCGCGATCGAAGCGCAGGACGCGATCCGCGCCGCCGCGCGCGCGAGCGGCTACACCGAGCGCGAGGTGCTGCACGTCGATGCGCGCTTCGACTGGTCGCAGCTCGCCGCCCATGCGCGGGGGCTGTCGCTGTTCGCCGAGCGACGCATCCTGGAGATCCGGCTTCCGTCGGGCAAACCCGGCAAGGCCGGCGCCGACGCGCTGCGCACGCACGCGGAGACCGCCACCGACGACACGCTGACGATCGTCTCGCTGCCCAGGCTCGACAGGAAGCAGCGTCAGGCCGACTGGGCCGCCGCGCTCGATGCCGCGGGCGTGTGGGTCGACGTGCCCGCCGTCGAGCGCGAAGCGCTGCCCGCGTGGATCGCCGCGCGGCTGGCGCGCCAACAGCAGAAGGCGCCGCGCGAAGCGCTCGAGTTCATCGCCGATCGCGTCGAAGGCAATCTGCTCGCCGCGCACCAGGAGATCGGCAAGCTTGCGCTGCTGTACCCGGCCGGGGAGCTGACGTTCGAGCAGGTCGAGGCGAGCGTGCTGAACGTCGCGCGCTACGACGTCTTCGCGCTGCCGGTGGCGATGCTCGAAGGCGACGCGAAGCGCGTCGTCCGGATCATGGACGGGCTGCGCGCCGAAGGCGAACCGCTTCCGCTGCTGCTGTGGGCCGTCACCGAGGACCTGCGCACGCTGCTGCGCCTGCGCGCGGCGCTCGACCGCGGCGTGCCGTACGCGCAAGCCGCGCGCGAGGCCTGGGTCCGGCGCGAGAAGGAAGCCGCCACGCAGGCCGCGCTGCGCCGTGTCGGCGCGGCGGCGCTCGCGCGGCTTCTCGCACGCTGC